>Ga0208905_1001449_pt1 | contig 11903 bp, 10 predicted proteins | sample AntAceMetag02UKS_FD_184776 | JGI IMG/M metagenome (GOLD analysis project Ga0208905, IMG submission 184776) | Saline lake microbial communities from Ace Lake, Antarctica - Antarctic Ace Lake Metagenome 02UKS (SPAdes) (version 2) | ecosystem: Environmental > Aquatic > Non-marine Saline and...
ATGAAAAAAATAACCAAAGAGATGATTTTAAATAAAGCTAAAGAACTAAATATAAAATTTATGAGACTAAGGTTTACCGATATTTTGGGAATGCCCAAGAATGTAGAAATTCCGGTAAGAGAACTGGGAAAGGCTCTTAATGGGGAGATCATGTTCGATGGCTCTTCTATACAGGGTTTTGTGCGGATTGAGGAATCTGATATGTATTTAAAACCAGATTACTCCACTTTTACAGTAAATCCCTGGGAAGAAGAAAAAGATGTAGCCCGAATTATCTGTGATGTTTACAATCCTGATGGTTTACCTTTTAATGGTTGCCCTAGAAATAATTTAAAGAGAGTACTAAAAGAAGTGGAAGAGATGGGATATTCTACCAATCTTGGACCAGAGATGGAATTTTTTCTATTTTTTAGGGATCAAGAAGGTAAGGCGACTACAAAAACTCATGATCAAGGTGGATATTTCGATCTTTTACCCGTCGATTTGGGGGAAGAAGCGAGAAGGGATATGGTAATTGCTTTGGAAAAATTAGGGTTTGAAATCGAAGCAGCACATCATGAAGTTGCTCCCGGTCAGCATGAAATTGATTTTAGATATTGTGATGCTCTCACTGCGGCTGACAGAATAATGACTTTGAAATTAACCGGTAAAACTATAGCCTTAAAACACAATTTACATGTTACTTTCATGCCCAAGCCCATCTTTGGGATAAATGGATCGGGGATGCACACTCATTTATCTTTATTTAAAGATGGTAAAAATATTTTTTACAACCCGGATGGAAAGTATGAGCTAAGTAAAGAAGCTTTGTATTTTATGGGAGGATTATTAAAACATGCCAGAGGCTTTACTGCCATTACTAATCCTTTGGTAAATTCTTATAAAAGGCTAACTCCCGGTTATGAAGCACCGGTATATATTGCCTGGTCAGAGAGAAATCGTAGTCCTTTAATCAGAGTACCTGCAGCCAGAGGAGTAGGTACCAGAGCTGAATTGAGAAGTCCTGACCCATCCTGTAACCCTTACTTGGCTTTTGCAGTAATGATAAAAGCAGGAATAGATGGAATTAAAAACAAGATTGATCCGGGAGAGCCAGTGAGTCAAAATATTTACACTATGAGCAAGGAAGAGAAAAAATCTTTAGGCATTGAAAATTTGCCTTGCACATTGAAAGAAGCTTTATTAGAATTAGATAAGGACGAGGTAGTAAAATCTGCCTTAACCACTCATATTTTTGAAAATTATGTCGATGCCAAGAAAGAAGAGTGGGAGAGTTATCGAATGCAAGTACACCAATGGGAATTGGATAAATATTTAGCGATTTATTAACAAAAACAGCGTATAGCGTATAAATTTAGTTAGACAGTTAGTTAGTTAATTGGTTAGTTAGTTCATTAATTAATAGAATAATGTTTTAAACTAGCTAACCAGGGAACTAATTAACGAGTATTTTTTGGAGGTGAAAATTATTAATAATTACCAGTTAAAGAAAATTGATTTGAGAAGTGATACGGTTACCTTGCCAACAGATGAGATGCGAGAAGCTATGAATAATGCTGAAGTGGGAGATGATGTTTACCAAGAAGATCCAACAATTAATCGATTGGAAGAATTGGCAGCTAAAAAATTAGGGAAAGAGGCAGCATTATTTGTACCCAGTGGTACTATGGGAAATCTTATTGCGGTATTGACTCATTGCCAAAGAGGAGATGAAGTAATTTTAGAGATGGATTCTCACATATATTATTATGAAGTGGGTGGTATGTCGGCAGTAGCTGGTGTGATACCCCGGTTGGTTGTCGGGGATAAAGGAATTCTTAATCCTCAGGATATTAAAAGGGCATTGAGGGATGAAAATCTCCATTACCCTAAAACAACTTTAATCTGTGTGGAGAATACTCATAATCGAGCAGGTGGAACAATTGTTCCACCAAAAGTAACCGAAGAAATCTGCCAATTAGCCCATCAACGAAATATTCAAGTTCATTTAGACGGGGCTCGAATATTTAATGCTGCTGTAGCTTTAAACCTTGAACCAGCGCTCCTCACTAAAAATGTTGATTCAGTGATGTTTTGTCTTTCCAAAGGTCTTAGTGCACCAGTAGGTTCGATTTTGTCCGGTTCAGAAGAATTCATTCAAAAGGCCCGTAAAAATAGAAAGATGCTGGGGGGAGGGATGAGACAAGCAGGTATTTTAGCAGCAGCCGGGATAATTGCCCTCGAAAATATGGTAGAAAGATTAGAAGAAGACCACAAAAATGCCCGAATTTTAGGAGAGGGTTTGGATGGTATAGGTGGAATAAAAGTTGATTTAGAGACAGTTCAGACTAATATGGTCTATTTTGACCTTAATGAATCTGGTATAAACACTTACCAATTTTTGCCCAAGTTAGCAGAGTATAATATATTAGGTTCACCTCGACCACCAACTAAGGTTCGTTTGGTTACTCATCACGGCATTAGTGAAGAAGATATTTATACCACCATAAAGGCGATAAAAGAAATAGTTAAAAATTAGTATATAGTATTTCATTTTAGCGGATAGCGTTTAGCGTAGAGCGTATAGAATCAGTTAGTTGGTTATTTAGTTACTTAGTTAACTGGTTAAGAAAATAGAATAAAGAAGCCAAATACATATCTCATTTCTCGTGAATCATATCTCGTATAAAATACAGTAACAAGTAAGATGTAATGAGTAATAAGATTAAATTTCCTAAATTATAAAAACAGGTATTTATTACAGGTTGCTTATCACCTGTAACGCACTGCATTACTTGTTGGATAGTTAGTCATTTATTTATGCGGTAAGCTACTTAACTAAGCAACCAACTAACCAGTTAACCAAATAACTAATTACAGGGAGGTTTTAATTTTGCAAGCTTTACCAGGATATAAGAACTGTTTCGTCTGTGGAAAAGACAATCCTATCGGTTTAAACATAGCTTTTTTTAGAGATCAAGATAAAATTAAAGCAGAGTTCATTCCCGAACCGAAACACCAAGGTTTTAAAGGAATTGTTCACGGAGGAATATTGTTTTCTATTTTAGATGAAATAATGGGCAGAACTGCAATTGTAAATAAGGATGTTATGACTATGACCGTAGAAGTAAACATAAAATACAGAAAAAAAGCTTTGGTAGGTGACAAGATTTTTTTTACTGCTCAGATGACTAAAGATTTAGGCAGGATGATTGAGGCTCAAGCGGAAGCTCGTTCAGAAGATGGCGCCTTATTAACGGAGGCAAAGGGGAAGTTTATAGTTATATCTAAAGAGATGCAGAGAGAAGTAGAAGAATATATGTAATACTAATCTTAAATTAATTTAATTGTATAGGAATTTCCTTTTTTTGTAAGCCCTAATTAGTCGTTAGTGAATAGTGAATAGTCGTTAGTATTAAATACAATTTTCAGTTTCGAATTATCAGTTTACAGTTTATTGTAAGGGAGTATGATAATAGAGCCTCTACACACTTTGGTTTTTCTATAAGCTGGCAATTTGTAACTTAAACTCTATAACTTATTAATCATTAATGTATTTTATTTACTAAATACTATTCACTAACGACTAACGACTAAATGCTAACGACTAATTTAAGGATATTTTACTAAAATTACTTTAATTATGAATGGGAGTAAATAATGTTTTTTAGTAAACTGTTAATATTATTTATAGTAGTTCCAGTAGCAGAACTATATGTTTTAATTGAAGTGGGGAAAAAGATAGGGAGTTTAACTACAATCGGTATAATTATTTTTACCGGGATATTAGGAGCTTATTTGGTAAAAAATCAGGGTTTTATGATATTAAAGAAGATTCAGAACGATTTAAATGATGGAATTATGCCAGGAGATAGCTTAATTCAGGGAGCGATTATTTTGGCTGGAGGCATATTACTTCTTACTCCTGGTTTTGTCACAGATATAGCAGGTTTTATTTTTTTGATACCCGTCAGCAGAAACGTACTTAAGAAATATTTACTGAAATGGCTAAAAGGAAAAATAGTAAAGGGTAGTATTTATTATAATGAACTTTAAATTATCTAGATAATTACTAACTAATAGAAAAAAATTTACAAGTAAAAGGATAGATGGTCTTGATTATAGGTTGCGGAATAGATTTAGTTAAGATAGAAAGAATAAAAAAAATAATTAAAAAATGGGGAAATAATTTTAACTCCAGGATTTTTACTCCCCTGGAGAGAAATTATTGTGAAAAAAAGAAAGATAATAAATTTCAATCCTATGCCGGGAAATTTGCCGCCAAAGAAGCATTATTGAAGGCATTAGGATTAGGCTTAAGAGGGACTAATTGGAAAGAAATTGAGATAAAAAATGATGATTTGGGACAACCTATCATAGACACATCCGGAAAGTTAAAAAACATTGCTTTGGCAAAAGGAGTTAGAAAGTATTTTGTCACCATCTCTCACGCCAAAGAATATGCTATTGCCCAAGTAATTCTTGAAGGTATACTTGATAAATAAAAACCAATAATTTAAAACCAGGAACCAACTACTAGAATTAACTAGCCAACCGGGTAACTGGTTAACTAATATAATCGGCCAATTGGTAAATTATAAACACTTGCATCTTGCAACTTGTATTTAAAGCTAACGACTATTCACTATTCCCTAACGACTAATTAAAGAGGAGTTATCTTATGAAAGTAGTTACCAGCCAACAAATGAGAGAAATTGATCGGAAAGCGATAGAAGAAAATAATCTATCTGGCCTTGTTTTAATGGAAAATGCAGGATTGAGAATATTTCAAAATCTAAAAATTATTTACCCTAATTTAAGATTAAAAAAGATTGTCATCTTTTCTGGATCGGGCAATAATGGGGGAGATGGTTTTGTAGTTGCCCGCCATCTTTATAATTACGGAGTGAAAGTAAAAGTATTTCTCCTTGCCCCTTTTAATAAAATTAAAGGTGAAGCAGAAGAAAATTTAAATGTAATTACTAAAATGGGAGTTGAATTATTTGAAGCAGAAACCACGAAACTCGAAGAAATACAAAAAGCCATACAAAATTCTGGTTTAATTATTGATGCCATATTAGGAACCGGATTACAAGGGAAGGTAACCGGTTTAAAAGCTAAGATAATAGATTTGATTAATATTGCTAACAAGGAAGTAGTTGCAATTGATGTTCCTTCTGGTTTAGATGCAGATACGGGAAAGATTAAAGGACCATGCATCAAGGCAGCTCATACTATTACTTTAGCTTTACCAAAAATTGGTTTATTGATTTTTCCTGGAGCAAGCTATGCAGGAAAGGTAACGGTTGAAGACATTGGAATACCCTCTTATCTTTTCAAAAATAATAAAATAAAAACTAATATGATAACCAAAGAAATAGTTAAATCACTTCTACCTTTTCGCGCAACTTATTCCCATAAAGGTTCTTTCGGCAAAGTCTTAATTTTAGCTGGCTCGATTGGCATGACTGGTGCAGCATATTTAGCCAGTGAAGCAGCTATGAGAAGTGGAGCAGGGATTGTGGTATTAGGAATTCCTCGAAGTTTGAATTCAATAATGGAAGTAAAATTAACTGAAGTTATGACTCTTCCTCTTGCCGAAACGGAAAAACAGTCTTTGGGGGAAGAAGCAGAAGAAACGATTTCAAAATTAATGAAAAATTATTCCGTATTAGGGATAGGTCCTGGTATTTCTCGAGAATTAGAGACTCAAAGATTAGCAAAAAAAATTATAGAAAAGTCTAATATCCCCTTGGTTATTGATGCCGATACAATTTATGCTTTAAGTGAAGATCTTGAAATATTAGAAAGGACTAAAGCCCCTCTGGTAATTACTCCTCATCCCGGAGAACTAGCTAAACTAATAAATAAGGACATAGATTATATTTTAGATAATCAATTAGATATTACCAGAGAAATTGCTCAAAAATATGGAATTGTAGTAGTTTTAAAGGGAGCTAGAACAATAATTGCCAATAAAGAAGGGGAGATCTATATCAATGTTGGTGATAATTCGGGAATGGCTACCGGAGGTTCGGGGGATGTTCTGACTGGAATAATTTGCAGCCTGATAGCTCAGGGTGCTGATAATTTTTCTGCTGCAATAACCGGAGTTTACATCCATAGTCTGGCTGGCTATTTAGCCCGAGACATCAAAGGAGAAAGAGGTATGATAGCCGGAGATATCTTGTCTCAAATCCCTCAGGCTTTTTTGAATTTAGAATAAATAAAGACAGTATATACTATTATAGCGGATAGCGTTTAGCGTAGAGCGTATAGGATAATTAGTATATAGTATTTAGCATATAGTATATAGCGAAAGAGAAAAGTTGCAGGAATTAGTAATCAGAAGCAAAGAAGAAGTAGGGGCGTATTGCAATACGCCCTTCCAATGGCTTGATTCATCGAGCCCGCTAATAAATTATCAAAACAAAACTCGGGTTGGATAAATCCAACCCCTACAAAGCAAAATTGTGAATTCAAGAAGACAGGCCCTCGTTTGTTAACTAAACGCTAAACGCTAAACGCTCCACGTTAGTTTCGCTGTACGCCATAATTAATACGATATACGATATAAAAGAAGGGGAAATTAAACTATGCAAAAACTATTGGGCCCTACCTGGGTAGAAATAAATCTTGATGCAATTGCCAACAATGTGAAAAATATTAAAAAGTTAATAGGTAAAAAAAAAGAATTAATGGCGGTAGTTAAAGGCAATGCTTACGGGCATGATATTTTAGAAATAGCTTCAGTAGTTTTAAATAATGGAGCTACCAGATTAGCAGTTGCTCGTTTAGAAGAAGGCATTTTTCTCCGCAAAAGCGGCATTACTGTTCCTATTTTAGTCCTTGGTTTAACCTTGAAGCAGCAAGTAGAACCGTTGGTATCATATAATATAACTCCTACTGTGAGTGAATATGAAATGATAGAAAAGCTTTCTGATTCAGCGTTTAAAGAAGACAAAATAGTTAAGGTTCATCTTAAGGTAGATACTGGTATGGGAAGAATAGGAATACCCCCTAATCATGTTTTAAATTTCATTAAAAAAGTGAAGGTTTTGAAAAATGTGGAGATAGAGGGCATCTTTACCCATTTTTCAGTTGCTGACGAAAAAGACAAGTCTTACACTGAAGCACAATTTAAAAAATTTGTGGAAGTCTTAAATATTTTAGAAAAAGAAGGAATAAGAATTCCGGTAAAACATGTAGGAAATAGTGCCACCCTTCTTGATTTACCACATATGTGGTTAGATATGGTGAGGCCGGGAATCTCTCTCTACGGACTTTATCCTTCAGAAGATGTGCAGAAGACTATAAAATTAACTCCTGCTTACAGTTTCAAAACTCGAATAGTTTTTTTAAAGGAATTGCTTCAGGGAGAAGATGTCGGCTATGGTCGAACCTATACTACCAAGAAGAAAAGAACAGTTGTTGCGTCTTTGCCGGTAGGATATGCTGATGGTTATAATCGCTTACTTTCTAATAAAGGAGAGGTTTTGGTAAAAGGAAAGCGTTTTCCTATAATCGGGCGGATATGTATGGACCAGTGTATGATAGATGTTACTAATCTTTCTCAAGTAAAAATAGATAATGAAGTGGTACTTTGGGGAAGACAGGGACATGAAGAAATAGCCGTAGAAGAAATAGCAGGAAAAATTGGGACTATTAATTATGAAATTGTTCATATGCCCGATAAAAAACGAGTTCCTAAATTATTTATTAAGAATGGAAGACCCTGGAAGGTTAAAACTATGTTAGGGAAAAAATTACTATAGCGTATAGCACAAAATAGTATATAGCGTACAAAATAAGTTCGTTGGTTACCTGGTTAATTAGTTTAGAAAATTAAAAACGAAAACTGTAATACTATAAAAGCAGTTTTTTATCTTAAATCTGTTTTCTTAACCAGCTAACTAGGTAACCATTTAACTAAATAACTAATTTAATTGGTCAATTGGTAAATTGGAGAATTGGTGAATAGATTAAAATGAATTTAACTATTATTTCTAAAAGTCCTGAAGAAACGAAAAAATTAGGGGAAGATATAGGCAAATTAGTTAGGGCAGGAGATTTATTAGCTTTTTACGGAGAATTAGGGGCAGGAAAAACCTGTTTTATTCAAGGGATATCTCAGCAATTAGAAGTGAAAGATTATGTTACTAGCCCTTCTTTTACCATTATAAATGAATATCGAGGTAAAATACCAATTTATCACTTCGATCTGTTTAGGCTTAATAATGCAGAAGAAATTTTAGAATTGGGTTACAAGGAATATTTTTACGGAGAAGGCTTGACAGTTATTGAGTGGGCTGAGAAGATTGAAGAATATTTACCAAAAGAACATTTAAAGATTGATATCAAATTTGAAGATCATTATAAAAGAACAATCACTTTCATTCCTCAAGGGGATAGATTTGAAAAAATTTTAAAGGAGCTAAACTGAATTGAAAATTTTAGGAATTGATACTTCCACCAAATTTTGTAATTTAGGTTTAATAGAAGAAGAAGATGTTCTTATCGAGTATACTATTAATGGTTTGAAGAAAAAACACTCATCTATTTTAGTGCCTGCTATAAAAGACTTGTTGAAGAACATAGACTTAAAAATGGAAGAAATTAATGGTATCGCAGTTTCTATAGGCCCAGGTTCATTTACCGGTCTTCGAATCGGTTTAAGCGTAGCTAAAGGTTTATCTTATGCTTGTTCATTACCTTTATTGGGAATTCCTACCTTAGATGGTATGGCATTCCCTTTAAAAGAAATTCCCTATTTGATATGTCCTATTTTAGAATCCAAGAAAGACGAAATATATGATGTTTTATTTAAAGGAGGGGATAGTTTGCACAGGGTTATGGATTATAAATGTGAAGATATTCAAAGTCTGCTTATCCGGCTTTCCCCTTTAAAAGAAAAGATAATTTTCTTAGGAGATGGAATAAAAAAATATCGGGATATTATTAAGGAAAAATTAGGTAATAATGCTTTGTTTGTCGACTCCCAAATAAATTTACAGATGGCCACTAGTATTGCTTTTTTAGGTTTAAATAAACTTAAAAAAAGAGAAGAAGATAATATTTCTACACTTTCTCCTTTCTATTTGAGGAAGTCTGAGGCTGAAATTGTCTGGGAGAAAAAATATAAGCGATAATCAATAAGTTAATAGTTTTGGATTATAGATTATTACGAGTTTGCAAAGAGAAAGCGGGGGACTATGATTTTGCGTTTTGCGCTCTTAGTTTTTAGCTTTATCGAGAAATGTTTATTATACTATTTTTTGGAAAAGAAATATATTTGTTGTTTTAATATTGAAAGGGGAAAATATATGTCAGATTTAATAATGGGAATCGAAACCTCCTGTGACGAAACAGCAGCGGCTATTGTGAAAGATGGAAAAAAAATTATTTCCAATATAGTCGCTTCCCAGATTAGCATTCATCAAAAATACGGAGGAGTGGTTCCAGAAATAGCTTCACGTAAACATATGGAGGATATTATTCCGGTAATTGACAAAGCCTTAGACGAATCAGGGAAAAAGATTACTGATTTATCTGCAATAGCAGTAACTTACGGCCCAGGCTTAATAGGTTCTCTATTAGTGGGATTATCTGTCGCCAAAGCTATAGCTTTGGCTAAAAACATACCACTCATTGGAGTAAACCACCTTGAATCCCACATTTATGCAAATTTTTTAGAACATAATGAGATAAACCCCCCTTTTATTTGTTTAATTGTTTCAGGTGGACATACTTCTTTGATATATATAAAATGTTTTGGAGAATATAAATTATTAGGTCAGACCAAAGATGACGCAGCAGGAGAAGCTTTCGATAAAATAGCAAAGTTTTTAGACTTAGGCTACCCCGGTGGTCCTATCATCGAAAAATTGGCTAAAGAAGGGAATCCTTCATCAATCCAATTTCCTCGGCCTATTTTAAATGATAAAAGTTATGATTTTAGTTTTAGCGGTCTTAAAACTGCGGTAATTTACTATATAAAAAAATTAGAAAAAGAGAATAAAAATATTCCTGTTAGCGATATATTAGCTTCCTTCCAACAAGCAGTAACCGATGTTTTAGTAGGGAAGACTATAAAAGCTGCTTTGAAGTTTAAAACGAAACAGATTATTTTAGCTGGTGGAGTTGCTGCCAATAGCTCTCTAAGAAGAGAGATTAAAGAAAAAGCAAATTTATTAAATATTAAGGTTTTCTATCCTTCAATTTCTTTGTGTACAGACAATGCAGCGATGGTAGCTTCAGCAGGATATTATAAGTTTAAAGAAAATAAAAAATCGTCTTTAAGCCTAGATGCAGTTTCACGATTACCATTAGAGAGAATAAACTATTAAATAGAAGTAAATAATCATTAGATAATTTACAATCATGAAATATTACGGCAAATAGCCAAATATGACTGATTTCGAAGCTTGCTTTTCCTAAGAAGTTTATATATTATATATAAGGTTCTTTTAGCACTCTTACCATGAGAGTGCTAATTAGTTTATAAAATATAAATATTAATTAAAGGAGGTTACTGAACGTGAACGTTAAGGAATTAAAACCACTAGGAGATCGGGTATTAATAAAACCCAAAGTCAAAGAGGAGAAGAGTAAAGGAGGAATTCTACTTCCAGATACTGTTTCCAAAGAAAAGCCTCAAGTAGGAGAAGTATTGGCAACAGGACCCGGCGCTGCTAGCAAAGAAGGAAAAATTATTCCCATGACTGTTAAAAAAGGGGATAAAGTAGTTTATGCAAAATATTCCGGGACAGACATCAAAGGTGACAATGATGAAGATTATCTCATTCTGAGCGAAAAAGATATCTTAGCAATTGTTAAATAAAATGTAAATTATTAGGTCAAAAGTGATTTAAGAGATAAATTAATTTTTAAAAAAATATAAAGAGGTTAGATATAAAAGGAGGATAAATAAATGGCAAAACAATTTTTATTTGATGAAGATGCAAGAAGGGCCCTGGAGAAAGGCGCAAAAACCTTAGCTGATAGTGTAAGAATTACTTTAGGTCCTAAAGGAAGAAATGTAGTTTTAGATAAGAAATTTGGTTCACCTACCATTACTAATGATGGAGTTACTATCGCTCGAGAGATTGATGTTGAGGATCCTTTTGAAAATATGGGAGCTCAATTTGTTAAAGAAGTAGCAACTAAAACTAATGATATTGCTGGAGATGGTACAACTACCGCTACGCTATTAGCCCAGGCGATTATTCATGAAGGCCTGAGAAATGTGGCAGCTGGTGCAAACCCTATTATGGTAAAGAGAGGAATAGACAAAGCTGTAGAAAAAGCAGTTAGCGAAATTAAAAAATTGAGTAAAGAAGTTAGCGATAGAGAATCTATATCTAATGTGGCTTCAATTTCAGCTGCTGACAGGGAAATAGGAGATATCATTGCTGATGCTATGGAAAAAGTAGGGAAAGATGGAGTAATCACCGTAGAAGAATCTAAAACTTTAGGAACTACTTTAGAAGTAGTAGAAGGAATGCAATTTGATAAAGGATATATTTCCCCTTATATGGTAACTGATGCAGAAAGGATGGAAGCAATTTTCGATGATCCTTATATATTAATAACTGATTCTAAGATAAGTAATATGAAAGGATTATTACCTATTTTAGAGAAAGTTGCTCAATCCAGTAAACCTTTATTAATTATTGCTGAGGATGTCGAAGGAGAGGCTTTGGCTACTTTAGTGGTAAATAAAATTAGAGGAACTTTAAATTGTGTTGCTGTGAAGGCACCTGGTTTTGGAGATAGAAGAAAAGAAATGATGGCTGATATTGCAGTGGTTACTGGCGGACAGTTAATTTCTGAAGAGATAGGACTAAAATTAGAAAATACAGAAATTAAAATGTTAGGAAGTGCCCATCAAGTTAAAATAACCAAGGAAGAGACTATCATTGTAG
>Ga0208905_1001451_pt1 | contig 11900 bp, 10 predicted proteins | sample AntAceMetag02UKS_FD_184776 | JGI IMG/M metagenome (GOLD analysis project Ga0208905, IMG submission 184776) | Saline lake microbial communities from Ace Lake, Antarctica - Antarctic Ace Lake Metagenome 02UKS (SPAdes) (version 2) | ecosystem: Environmental > Aquatic > Non-marine Saline and...
TTGTGGATTTTGATATGACGCGAAGGGCGGTTGAGGAGTTTAAGCCCCCCCGGTCCGTAATTTTAGATCAGCAAAGACTCAATGAGTCTTCAGGAAAATATTTTTATATAAATCGGTAGAAAGATGACAAACGTAAGCACAATGGCAGATAATGACAGGGGAGTGTGAGAAGTTATGAAAAAAATCTTCGTCTTTATTGTTATTATAATATTTGTGATTCCTGTGTATACTGCGAGTGCGCAGGAAAAACAGGAAATACGTGACTTAATGGAAAAGGTGAAAAATCTTGAAAGTCAGATGGAAAAGATTGGGGAAGAAACAGAGGCGAGGAGAAAACTGATAATTACTAAAGAGGAGACGGTGGAAAGAGAAAAAGAGATCCTGACTTCCGTTGATAAAGAAGAGTATACGGTGGAGAAAAAGAAATCAATAGGGATGACATATAATATCAGTTATGGTTATTCTGCCGCAGATAGACTGGTATTGGATGTACATGATGTTGTTGAGGGCGCCCATGAGTATAATCATTCCATGACGCATTCGATATCAGTTTCTTACGGTCTGCTGGACAACCTTACTGTAAATACGGGCGTGCCCTTCGTTTATCGCTACTATAAAACAGGGGCTTCAGGCTCTAAAGATGTAACCGGTATCGGTGATATGTCATTTGGTATGTCATGGCAACCCATCAAGCGAACAAAAGGCGGTCTTTCCACTACATTTTCCGGGTCTGTAACGCTGCCCACAGGCCGAAGTCCTTATAAGATAAATCCGAATACGGAGATCTCAACGGGAAACGGCCTCTATTCGATTTCAACAGGACTCAATTTAAGCAAACCTATTGACCCTCTTATTGTATACGGAGGACTCAGCTACTCTCGCAGTTTCAATTTTAATGTTAAGGATCTGCATTTAAATGTTGGGGATTTCGTTCTTGAAGAGGTTGAACCAGGAGATTCAATAGGCTTTAAAATGGGGATGGCGTATGCACTCTCTTACAGAGCGTCAATAAACCTCGGGTTCAATTACAGCTACGGATTAAGCACGACTTACCATTACAGCGGCCACACAAAGGAAACACCTATAGGGACCTCTGCGTCATTCAGTATAGGTACGGGATGGAAAATTACTCCAAAAACAACAATTTCCGTAGGCCTTGGCATTAGTTTGATAGGCGGTGATGATTTCACCCTGTCTGTGGGGATACCATTTACCTTTTAATTCACAAGGATTAATCAATGATATTGAGGAAGCTCCTGTTAACAAGTATCACATCTGTCGTCGCGATATTGTTGATTGTTGTTAACAGTTATGGCGCCATGTTTGAGCAAATGGCCGTTTCGACGAAGGCGGCTTCTCTCGGAAATGCCGTTACCGCTTATCCTCCGGGTGTCATGGCGGTTCACTATAATCCCGCCGGTCTTACCCACCTTGAAGGAACAAATTTTTCCCAGGGCGTTTTTTATATTCCCGTACTGAAAAAAACCGGAAAATACGAGCAGGGATTAGATGAAAACGGCGATTACTTTGAGCCTTTTGGCGGCTGGTTTACCGATCCGACCAAAAAATATCCCGATCCCCTGGCGGGAACCGAAGGTTCAACGACCAACGGAATAATGATCCTGCCGGTGATAGGAGACCTGCCCGTTCTTATCGCTCCCTATATGGGTGTCTCTTACACGCCGCCCGGTTCAAGATGGACATTCGCAGTGGCGCAGTATGTACCGGCCGGTGTGGGAATGGAGCATGGAGATGAGGGGGACCCGAACAGGTTTTTAGGGAGAAAGACGGGTATTCAAAGGATGATTGTGGCAGCGCCTTCTGTAGGTTATAAGGTGACGGACAGTTTTTCCATCGGCGTTTCGGTCGGATACGGGATAGCGGCGATGAAATTTGACCAGGAGATGAGAACCCCAAATGATATGGTCGCACTGACCGGCGCGCTCGGAGAGGTGACGGAGGGTCTCGAGATCCCTATAATATCCGAGCTCACCCTGCCGCCACCCTGGTTTAATGGAGGACTCAATCCTTACGAAACAGCGGGATCTTTGGAGTTTCTTGCAGAAGATTTTCTGACAACCTCCTATAACATAGGGCTTTTATGGGAACCCAAAGACTGGTTCTCGTTCGGAGCCGTTTATCAAAGCGGCTCGGATACGGACATGTCGGGGGAATATGAATTTAAATACGCCAAAAAGATGCAGAATGTCGTCGATTATATGGGGAGATCGCCGTTGACACTCATAATAGCGGGAATGTTCGACCTTCCATATCGGAGTGTTCCCGTGCAGAAGGGGACGATGACAATTAACATACCGTTTCCCGCGAGGGCGCAGTTCGGTGTAATGTTAAGGCCGATCAAGCGATTGAGGCTTCTATGCGACCTGAACTGGACACAATGGTCAACCTGGGAAAATACCGAGATCGTTATGGACCAGAAGATTCAGCTCCTCAGATTTGCCAAGCTTATGGGATACACTCATGGTCCCAGTAAGATGGTGATTCGCAATAACTTCAAGAACACATGGCATTTAGGCTACGGTCTTGAATATCAGATATTAGATTCGCTGGCGCTGCGTCTCGGATACGAGGCAAAACCGACTTCCGTGCGTGACGAGTATTTCGGTCCCGTTCCGATGCCGGATACGAAGATTTATTCCGTCGGTCTTGGTCTGACTCTCGAAGACGTGCGAAAGAAGAAACCAAAAGACGCGATGGAGTTTCAGCACCAGACATCAAAACCGTGCAGTGTCGATTTCTGTTTCGCCTATATGACCGCAGACTATAAATGCAAGAGCAACAGTAGTGTAAATATGAACTCAACTGATTTTACCAACGTGGTATATAATCCTTACGCCGGCCTCGACGTTGATGTAAAAATTGAAGCCTATATCTTTGCTGTCAACCTGAACTTCAAATGGTAGAGAGAGCTTTATCTCCATTTCAGTCATTGCGAGTCTCGACGGAATCGGGACGCGGCAATCTGCTCGTAACTTTGTCATTGCCGGGAACATAGTGACGAAGCAATCTCGAACAAAAGCATAATAAAAATTGCTTCGCATGTCCCCTTCGCTACACTCGCGGCTTCGGCTTCCCCTCCAATGACCGGAAAAGTAACCATACAAACCTCTCCGCTAATCTATTATATTTGCTCCAACTCTTGTATTTATAACCCGTGTATGCTAATTTACGTAACGAATTTTAAGTCCTTTAATGAAAAGGAGAAAATAGATATGAAGAGACTTGTCACGATTCTTTTAATATTTGCCGTTGTGCTGATAGCCGCGGCAGAGATAGATACAAGAGCTAAAGCGGAAAATTTACCGATGATAAAGGAAAATACAACTTCCATTGATAAACCGCCTGAAGGCTATAATTTATATCTGAAATCAGTAAAAGTCAGCCCTGATTCAAGGCACGTAGCATATGTTGGAACAAAGAATAAAAGATTATCAGTTATAGTCGATGGAAAGGCCGGACATCTTTATGATGGTATAGAAAAAGGAACGCCAATTTTTAGTCCCGATTCAAAACATGTGGCTTACATAGCACAGAAAGGCAAAAAATGGGCGGTTGTTGTGGATTCCGAGGAGGGAAAATTCTATGACAAAGTCAATATACCTCGTTTTAGTCCCGATTCAAAGCATGTTGCGTACATAGCAAAAGATAGAGATAAGATGTGTGTTGTGGTCGATAAAAATAAGGGGAAATATTATGAAGGGATATTGAAGAAATCTGGGCCAATTTTCAGTCCGGATTCTGCCCGTGTAGCATATACAGCGATAAAAAATGGAAAGATGGTTTTAATTGTGGATGGCGAAGAGGGTGAGCGTTACGATCAGGTTTCACCTGCAATTTTTAGTCCCGATTCTTCCCATCTTGCATATGCGGCTCAGAAGGATGGAAAATGGCTTATGGTAGAAGACGGTCGAGAAGGCACACCGTATGAAATTACAGGTGTTTATAAATATAGTCCCGATTCATCAAAATTGGCCTATACTGCGCGGAGGGATAATAAATGGCTGGTAGTGATAAACGGAAAAGAGAAGCAAAGGCATGATAATGTAGCCATTCCATTTTTCAGCATAGATTCAAAACATCTTTTATATTTTGCTTCAAGTGGCAAAAAAACTTTTATGGTTTACGATAATAAAGAAGGTAAGGCATATGATGAGATAGGTTATTTGTCATATAGTACCGATATGTCTGATATCGCCTATTCGGTCAGAAAAGGCAAGAATGCGATCATGGTAAGAAATGGAAATGAAGGGACTGAGTATGATAATATGTTTACGCCGGTGTACAGTCCCGATTATACTAAACTTGCATACCTCGCCTATAAAAAAGAAAAGTGGAGGGTCGTGATAAACGGAAAAGAGGAAGAGCCGTATGATTTTATTGGTGCAATAATATTCAGCCAGGATTCTGCCCACTATGCGTATATGGCCCTAAAGGATAAGAAGTGGCTGGTGATTGTTGACGGAAAAGAAGGCCCAAAGTATAATTCGGTTGCTCTCCCTCGATTCGGACCTGACTCCAGACACATTGCTTATATAGCGGAAAGAGATAATAAATGGATGATTGTAGTGGATCAACGGGAGGGGGAAAAGAGATTTGCGGGTTTTATTAAGGGTTCTGCCATTATCTTTAATTCACCAACTAATTTGCGTGCATTGGCGATAGGCCTGGTTAGCCTGGATTTTTTAAAGCTTGAAGTGGATATAGAAAAGTAGTTGTCGGCGCTTTTTATTTAAGGCAACTACATTGTTTATTTTAGCTCGCCGATTCATCGGCAAAAAGTAATAAAAACTAGCCCGCCCCGATGATATCGGGGCATTGATCACGTCACATGAAAACGATTGTGGCGTCTCGATTCATCGTTAAAAGGCGCCCATAAATGGGCATGCTACAATTCGTTCTGTAGCCCGCCGATTTATCGGCATAATAGGACCGGTGAACCGGCCGAATTAATAACACCACACAAAGGTACGATAAGGTTTTGTCCCTCCAGGTAAAAATCCTGCCGAAAAAGATATAGAAAGTCATAAATACGTTTGACATAATGTTATAATTGGTTATAATTGGTTATAATTGTATCGTGAACGAAGTCAAATGGAACAAAAGAGCTAAGAGACAACTGGCAAGAATTCCAGTAAAATACCGCATCGCAATCGCAGATGCAACCCGCACTCTTGTCAGCTTCCCTGAATGCCGGAATGTCAGGCTTTTGAAAAACCATATTTATGGTTTCCGTTTGCGTGTAGGACGTTACCGTGTATTTTTTGACCATGATGACGAGATAAAAATAATCGCAATTCAGGAGGTAAAAAAACGCGATGAACGCACTTATTGAACCACAAGTAATTAAACATGGCGACAAACCTGCCTTTGCCGTAATCCCCTGGGATGCTTATCAGGAGCTTGTCAAGAACTACATTCCTGACGAGTCTGATGTGTGGTTCCCGCAGGAAGTAGTGGAGGCAAATGTGGTCAGAGGGGATAATATTCTTAAGGCCTGGCGTGAGTATCTAGGTCTGACACAGGCTGAAGTTGCCAGGAAGGCGATGATAAGCCAACCGGCATACGCCAGGCTTGAGAAACCAGGCGCAAACCCAAGAACCGCTACCCTTCGCAAGCTCGCTAAAGCGCTTGGAATATCTCTTGAACAGTTGACTGATTAAGGATGTTTTCAATACAGATTCCGTGCAAGTACGCTCCATAGAATTCCAGAGCCAGTTAAATGAGCCGGTTTATCGGCAATAAAAAAAACGCCCATAAATGAGCATGCTACAAATCGTTCTGTAGCCTGCCGATTTATCGGCAATAACAAATAATCGAATAATAACAGCCCGATGAATCGGGCAACTACTTTACGACTTTCACCCTTCCGAAATCGGAAAGGGGCCTGTCAAAGTCCTCCTCATTTCCGAGCACCAGAAGGGCGCTGGGTTTTCCGGAAAGATATCTTTTTGCGACCCCTTCCACATCTTCTTTCGATACGCCCTCTATCCGCCTTCTGTAGTTCTCAAGAAATTCAAATGAGAGACCCTCATATTCAAGCATCATCTGACGGTCCGCAATCTCCGCAGGAGTTTCAAATGAGAATATGAAGCTCTTTATGAGAGAATCCCTGGCAAGACGAAGCTCATCGTCGCCGACGCCCTCTGTCCGTATATCTTCCAGAATGTCATTAATCGCCGTAAGTGTCCTACCCGTCGAGGAGGAGCCTGTCATCGCGTAGAATCCAAATATTCCGAATTCGGTTTTCGCAGAGTAGAAGCTTCCCGCGCTGTAGGCAAGGCCCAGGTTGTTTCTGACTTCGCTGAATATGCGTGACTGAAAACCGCCGCTCCCCGCGATAAAATCGAGAAGCTCGAAGGCGTAATAATCCTCACTTTTCTTTCCGGGGGCGGGGCGTCCGGCAACAATAACTGACTGGGGGATATCCTTGAAGATATAATGGACCGAATCGTCCGCTATCAATGAAGGGGGTGCGATCTTTGCAGTCTTCCCCTCGCTTTTCCATCCCCCGAAATAGCGGCTGATAATTGAAAGCGCCTCTTCCTTTGTTATATCTCCAGTCACGGCCATCATGACGTTTTCAGGGTAAAAGAACCGCCGGTAGAAAGAGAGGACGTCCTCCCTCTCGATCCCTCGTATTGTTTCCTCCGACGAGAGCCTTCCCCGCGGATCACCCTGATATAAGAATCTGTTGAATTCCCTGAAGGCGAATCGCTGGGGGTTATCGTACATTCTCCTCAGGCTCTCGATTGCAAGACCTTTGGCAGTTTCCAGTTTTTCCCTTTCAAAGGAGGGCGTCATCAGAATATCTGAAAAAATACGGAGCCCATCTTCGATGTTTTCTTTCAATACGGAGAGGTTTGCCGTACCCGATTCCCTCCCAACGCTGACGGAGAGACCCGCTGCGATAAAATCGAGGGCCTCGTCGACCTCGTCCGCTGACACTCCCTCCGTTCCCCCCGTTCTCATCAACGCCCCGGTAATCCCGGCAAGTCCTTCAAATCCCTCGGGTTCGTAGACGGAACCGGTACGGATTACCGACGAGACCGAAACCAGGGGAAGCTCGTGATCCTCTATGATATAGAGGATTATGCCGTTTTCAAGTGTGACCCTCTCTGCTCTCGGAATTTCAAACCCTATGGGTGGAAAGGTCAAGGATGATGGATCTTTAAGGCCTGGAGATGAGACGCAGGATAAAAGAAACAAGTGGAATGCTAATACGATTGAAAGCAGTATGGCTCTTTTCATTTATTTTCACCTGTTACGATTTCTGCTACCGTCCTGTTTGTCATCAGAAGATACTTCTTCGAGACAAACTGTATATCTGCAGGCGTTACTGTTTCAATAACCTCTAAAAAGGAGGTGATGTATCGGTAGCTTCCCGCGGTAGCCTCGAAATAGGCGAGCATGCTCGCCAGGCCCGCATTTGTCCTCAGTCTCCTTATGTAGTCTGCCTTGATTATGTTTCTTGCCTTTTCAAGTTCTTCGAGAGAAACCGCTTTCTCTTTCAGCTTTTCCAGTTCCCCGTATATAGCAGTTTCAAGTTCTGCATTGGTGTGGGGATGACGGGGTGTGGCAAAGATGGTAAAGAGATTTGGATATCTCGCCCCGGGAAATCCGTTGACCGTCGTAACCTCTGAGGCAATTTCGGTTTCTTTCACGAGCTTTGTATAGAGCCGTGATGTCCTCCCCCCTGAGAGTAAACCGTCAATGACATCGAATACGTAGTCGTCATGGGAGGGAAGGGTGGGTTTGTGATATCCGATTATGAGCTTTGAATTGGCATCATCATCCCTCAGTTTAACTCTCCGTTCACCTTCCTGTGGTGGCTCTGTTGGAATCGTTTCTCTTATAAAGGCCTTGGAAGGAATGGACGAAAAATAGCGCTCCATAATTCGCCTCAGATCTTCCGTATCAACATCTCCTACTACCGATATGACGGTATTGGAGGGAGCGTAGAAGGTCTCAAAGAATTCTCTCATGGATTTCTTGTTCAGGCGGGGAATATTTTCCTTCCACCCGATAACCGGGCGTCTGTAGGGGTGGACCATGAACGCCGTTCCGAGAAAGAGTTCCGTCAACCTTCGATCGGGGTTCGATTCGATTGACTGTTTCCGCTCTTCCATTATGACGTTTCGTTCCGAATAAAACTCCCGGAAGACGGGGTTTCTCATCCTGTCGGACTCGATACGGGCCCAGAGCTCTATGAGATTCGAGGGAAGACTCACGTGATAAATGGTGAGATCGTAGCCGGTGGATGCATTCAGGCCGACCGCGCCTTCTCCGGTGTAGAGTTTGTCTATCTCGCTTTCGACGATCAATTCCTTTTCTTTTTTTTGCAGGCTCTCGAGCTCCCTTGTTAATTCTTCAATTTTCTCCTTATCCGAATTAATCTTCTTCTCGCTTTCGCCTTGGAGAGCCTCCGCAACAGTGTCTATCTTCGCAATGATTCTTTTTTCCTCATGATACTTTCTCGTGCCGATCGTTGTCGTTCCCTTGAACATCATGTGCTCGAGAAAGTGCGCTATACCGGACTGATCATCCCGCTCATCAACAGCTCCCACTCTGTGGGTTATATAGAGAGAAACCGTGGGATTTGCATGTCGCTCGAGGACAAGGACGGTGAGACCGTTTGCGAGAGTGAAACGCTTTACATTCTCTTCCAGATTAAAGGCATAAGAAACTACACTTAAAGCGATACATAACGTTATTATTGTAATCTTAATTATGAGCTTCATCATCAACCTCATCAGGAGCTTCTCCCCACAGTCTTCCGTAAATCCTCACGACAGGATAGATAAGAAATACAATGCTGACAAGAATAAGCATTGACGACGAAAAGAAATACATAATAAATTCAAGCGGATTGGTGAGAGAATAAGAAGCTACCAGGACATTTACGCCGGTGACAAGAAAAAAAACCGCCACACATCCTATTGCTATCTGTTTTCCCCACCAGAGAAGATCGCCCATTTTATTCATTCCAATTGTAGATCGCTGATTTATTGTAGCTCGCCGATTTATCGGCTTTTTAAAATCCCATGAATGGGCATGCTCCGTAATCCTTATCCTGTAATTTTTATTTCTTTGTCCTTTGTGCCTTTGTGCCTCTGTTACTTTGTACCCGTCTCTATAATTCCGAGTATATAAATACTCCCCAAAATGAGCAGCTACGAAAACATATATTGTATACACTTCAAAATATAGCAACCTTTCATTCTATGTCAACCGCCATCCTTCGATCGTGCCAGTTTTATCAGCTTCCTGTACATATCATAGGTCAGTCCCTCCCAGCGGCATGGTATGAGGGTGTTATTATGGAATAGGGGTTCCTCGGCTATCGGAAAGGGGGAACATTTCACTGCATCGTTCCATATATCGGTTCCCGGTATGGGGGAGAATTCTGTGATAACCGGCCTGGCACCGCAGAACTTTACGAAGTTAATGCTGTCGCGAACTTCCTCGAATGTCTGGTATGGAAGACCGCAGAGGAGATACATGCCGATTTCATCTGTTTTATAACCGGCATGCTTGAGATGCCTGATTGCTTCAGAGGTCTCTTCGTTGGTGACCTTTCCACCTGTTTCTCTCTGTCTCACAGCTTGAGCCGTTTCCAGTCCGAATCGTATTGTCCTGAAACCCGCGCGAAACATCAGGGTGCTTACCTCTTCGTTTATTCCCCGTATGTGAAGACCGTTTGGGCAGTGAAATGAGCAGCCGATTTTTCGCCTGATTATTTCTCTCAGCATAGGAACCGCCCGTTCCTCTGCGTCGAAGAGGAGCGCGTCATCGTAGAACGAAAAATTAGTGACGTTGAAGTTTTTATGCCAGAACTCGATTTCATCGACAACCTTTATCGGGTCCCGAACCCTGAATCCGTTGTTCAATATATGTGATGCGCAGTAGGAACACCTGAAGGGGCAGCCCCTGGATGTCATAAGGGGAACCTGGTCGAGATGAAAAAGGAGATCAAAGGCGGGGTAGGGATATGAATCGAGATTGCCTATGTCAGGAATGAAACCAAGGTCGTCATCAAAAAACTCCTTTATAATTTCCGGTAATTTCCTTTCGCCTTCGCCGGTAATAATAAGATCTGCTCCGGAATATCTACGAGCATGTTCTGTGCAGAGTGTCGCGTAGTTTCCGCCGAGTACAATGGGAACACCGGGAATGGCTTGACGGACAATCTCTATCGTTTCGAATACACCCGGATACCAGTAGGTCATCATTGAGGTTACAAGCACAAGATCGGGTTTCCCCGACCGAAGAAGATCATTTCTGAAGATTTGCGGAGTTATGCCGTACCTGCTGTATCGTCTCCGGATATTTCTCAATGGTTCGGGCCTTGCGATTTCTTCTTTCGGGTACTTGCCGTCACCCCACAGTTTTCTCTTCGGAAATTTTATCCGGGATTCACGCAGCATTTCGGGATGACGGGGGTTAAGGCAATCAATAAACCAAACATTATATCCGTTTTCCCTGAGCATGGAAGCAAGATACAACAGGCCGAGGGGCTTGGACCAAAAGTCGTAAGCGGCAAAGTCATATATCCAGGGGTTAATTAACAGAATTTTTCTTTTCATTTTAAAGACATTCGCCCGAACGAACGCAAACCGCAATTCGGAAAACGTAAATCGTAAACAGAAAATTGAAGCTTTGTCCTTTGTGCCAATGTGCCCCTGTCACTTTGAACTCATCAATAGCTTCTTATAATATGACGTGTCTCTGATGTTATCGAGGTCTTTATCGTGCTCCATGATCTTGTTGTTATTGAAGCCTTTGTCAACGGCTTTTTCGAGCCATCTGATCGCTTCCTCCCTGTTATTCTGTTTTGAGAATATGCACGCAATGTTGTAATAAGAAACGGGATTATCTGGTTCTATCGCAATTATTTCATTCAATAGTTTAACGGCTTCGAAGTAGTTCCCCCTTACTGTGTAAATAACGGAAAGGTTGTTTAAGGTCCCGGTATGAGCCGGATTTGTTGAAAGGGTTTTTTTATAATTTTCAACAGCCTTATCAAAAATTCCAGCTTTTTGATACAGAATTCCAAGTTCATAATATGATCCAGGATTGTCTGAATTTATATCTAACTTTTTTAACATATCCGCAATATAAAGGTTTTTCTTCGCTCCTTTGTGGTCCGGTTTGATGCGAAGGGCTTCTTTGAAATGAAATATAGCTTCATCAATTTTTCCTGAGGCGAAGAGCGCTGTTCCGAGGTTATTATGGGCATCGAAGTAAAGGGGATGTAAACGGAGTGCCTTATTGTAGTGGTATATTGCCTCGTCTGTCCTGCCCAGCTCGGAAAGGGCGTTTCCAAGGTTGTTGTGGGACGTTGGGAAATCGGGTTTAATCCGAAGGGCGGTTGAAAATTCTTCAGCAGCTTTCTCTGTTTTGTCCCTTTCGGCAAGACATTTACCCAGATTATTATGTGGCCTTGCCTTGCCCGGCGCCTTTTTCACACAGTCCTCGGCAAAGGCAAGCTCGTCACTCCAAACAGAGTTACGTTCATATGTCCAGAAGGAAAATAAGGATACAACGATGATGAGCAGGACAATATTGATCCGGTGATATATGAGATCACCACGTCCCGATTTCGTCGGGACTCGCAATGATCGGGGGAGTATTTTCTTTAAGGGTTCATATCTGACAAAGAGATATACAAAGAGAAGAATAAACAACATGGAGGGGAGATATGTCCTGTGCTCATAGACAAGCTCAAGGGGTATGACAGATGACTCTATTACAAGATTGCCAAGAAACCATAGGATACAGAAAGAGATTAAACGGTGTCTCCTTGCAAGGTATATGGCAAGCACAATAAGTAGAATAATGAAGGAAAGAGAAAACAGGGTGGTAACCGGATTGATGAGTGA
>Ga0208905_1001453_pt1 | contig 11888 bp, 8 predicted proteins | sample AntAceMetag02UKS_FD_184776 | JGI IMG/M metagenome (GOLD analysis project Ga0208905, IMG submission 184776) | Saline lake microbial communities from Ace Lake, Antarctica - Antarctic Ace Lake Metagenome 02UKS (SPAdes) (version 2) | ecosystem: Environmental > Aquatic > Non-marine Saline and Alkaline...
CTGTCTCCCGGATAGCGGCTGCTGTCTTCAGGGTGATTTCATATACCTCTCTGAACTCATCTCCGGTTACCGGGTGTATAGTATGAGACCAGGATGGTTTGGTAACAAGGAACATATGCGTGCCGCCTGCCCGGAAAAAATCCTTGGCAGCCTCTGTTCCCCGGCCGTTCTCCCGGTCAATGTGGATATGATCGTCAGTTACCGGAATGCCCAATCCTGTCATTTGATCTCAAGGATTTCCATGAGGGGATATTCGCCGTCATATTTCAGGGATGCAATGCAGGTTGTGTCTTTTACCGTGGTCTGAATAACAACATCAAACATTTTTCCTGCCAGTTCACTGTAACTGAATGAATTGATCTCCATCATGTCTGTATTGATGGTGACAGAAACAGAATCCACGCAGGGCTGCAGAGCGACAGCATTTGCAATGGCCGTCTCAATGGATTTGGCAGTTTCAGGTGATATCGGGGTGCCTACCCACTGGTGGTAGAGGGCGCCAAGTTTTATGCCTGCCTCAAAGGCAGCCTGAACATCATCGTTTGTCATTAAAGGTGGTTTCTCCGTTGAATCAATTAAACCAGTGGGTCCGGGCTCTAATTTATGAGCCGTATTACCCCATGGCGTGGTTCAAGCGCTTCGCCCGATTTGGTGAGCTGTTCAACCATCTTTTCGATATCATCCTTTTTGTATCCGGATGACACCAGATGGCTGGTTATATCGGATATCTGTGCGAAGCCTTTGTCGTCTGCCAGTTCACGAATGGTCTCTTTTAGTATCCGCGCAATATCACGGCGTTTCTTTGAGACACCGGTGACGAGTTTGTCAATATCATAGGTGCCGGTTTCAGCATCATATGCCACTTTTTTCAGGCATCTGTCGGCAATTTCTATGACTCTGTCAGCATCAGAAAATTCAATCGTATTGCTGAGGCGGATACGTGCACTCGCTTCTGAAAGACGAACCAGTCCTTCCAGCTGCCGCGCAGTGACAGGGACCGGTTTACTGTTATCATCTGCGAGACTTCTCAGATTCAGATAATAATCGATGAGGTGTTCGCGGGCTTCATCAGAGAGAATCGGGAAACAATTCCGTTTTGCATAAGCAATGTATTTCCGGAATAATTCAGGATCAATATCTGGTGTGACCGGCGCAAGCTGCCGTGTGATATATTCCTCATCTATTCCTTCAATCGGGAATTTTTTATTCTGCTGAATCAGTTCACCGACACTGTGGGATTTCAGGATATGTTCACCAATGGCACGGTCCAGTTTCTTCTCCGGCTTGTCCTCCATGATGAAGATGAGGTCAAACCGTGACAGGAGTGATGGCGGCATATTAATCTGCTCCGCAATAGGTGCATATTCATCAAATCGCCCCATTTTCGGGTTTGCCGCTCCCAGAAGAGCGCACCGTGTCTTGAGGGTAGCGGTGATGCCTGCCTTTGCAATGGATACGGTCTGCTGCTCCATCGCTTCGTGCAGTGCACTGCGGTCTTCTTTTGCCATCTTATCCATCTCATCAACCGCAGCGATACCCATGTCCGCAAGGACCAGTGCACCTGCCTCAAGTGTCCATCTGCCGTCACCGAATTCGTCTTTCACTGCGGTTGCAGTCAGCCCGGCGGACGTGGATGATTTACCACTGGTATAAATCCCGCGGGGAGATAGCTTGATGACATACCTGAGCACCTGGGACTTTGCAATACCGGGGTCTCCCACAAGGAGCATATGGATGTCCCCGCGAAGACGGCTTCCGTCCGGCATCTCTTTTGCAATGCCACCAAAGAGCACGAGTGAGATTGCTGTTTTCACATCCTGCATGCCATAAATGGAGGGTGCAATGGAGCGGGAAATTTTTTCATAAATTTCGGGGTCTGTGCACAGATCACGGATTATTTCTTCTTCCTTTTCTGAGATTGCAACCTCTTCGAACTCTTTTTCACCGATTTCAATTGAATTGGCTTCGATGTAGATGTCAAAGAGTGTGCTTTTATTGCCGTGATTCATCCTCTGGACAGATCGGAGAATTCCGTTGATGATGACCCGGTCACCCGGAGAAATCCTTCCGGTCAGATCGTCTGTTACATCAACATCAAGCGTCTGTGGCTGTTCCCCCCCTCTCAGCCCTTCGGGTGATTCCTGGATGCGCAACTTTTGTGCATCGACAAAGGTGGAGAGTGCCGGCACAAGTTCCATTTTTGTCGCCCGTTCACACTGGGCGCATGGCCGGTAGGGTTCCTGGAATCGTGAGTATTCCTGCCGGTATGGTGCAGTCATTGTACCGCACTGGAGGCACCGGAAGACTGCCTGTATCAGCCGTGGACGCACTTCTGTCGTCTTTCGGAGAATCCCTTCAACAGAAATAAAGGTGTTAATATGATGGGAACGGATGTCACGGACATCAATTTTCCGGGGAAGGGAACGGAAGCGGATATTGATACTATCCGTTTTTCCTTCCTCGTCCTTGGTAAATATCAGATTATAATTTCTGATGGCGTCCTTTACATCTCCGATAACCTTTCCGGGATTGTTCAGGAGTTCATCCGCTATTTCAAGCCCGGTTTTACCCCACTTGGAGATTTCGCGGTAGTCTATTTCAAGGGATTTCAGATGCGGAAACTGTGCATTGATTTCTCCGAGTTCTTTCCGGTAGTGTTTCTTGAGAAACTTGTTCCAGTCGGCTGCACGGTCGGCAATCTCTATATCGTCTATTTCTTCTTCCACCCGAATGTGCCTCCTTACTGTCTCAAAATAGCATCAGCACTCAGTACAATATTTGCAATGAGTGCTTCCATCTGTATCTCGCTGTTTGCACCTTCACTCAGACGGAAGTCCGCTTCACCAAGATGCGATATTAACTGTGTTTTAAGCCGGCGTTCAAGCGGCATCTGGATAATGGATCTGTACATCTGGTTAATCAGTTCATTTGGTGCAATACCCCGTGAATAGAGGAGTTCATGCACCAGTGCTTCTGCTCCTTCATAGTCACCGGCAACCGATGTCTGCATCAGCCCCGCAATCTCTTCCGGACGTGCCGTTGACGTGATTTCATAGATCATATCTTCGTTTATCTTCTGGCTGACAATGGCGGCGCCCTGCAGTGCATTGATGGCCTTTCTCATATCGCCCTGGGCGACATAGACGATTGCATCCAGTGCTTCCGGGGAACATTCCAGCCCTTCCGTTTCGGTAATCCGGGAGATTTCGGTTATAATTGCCTCTTTTGAGAGGGGCCTGAACCGGTATATGGCGCATCTGCTCTGAATGGGATCGATAATTTTTGAAGAGTAATTGCAGGAGAGAACAAATCTGCAGTTTGGTGCATAATTTTCCATTGTGCGGCGAAGTGCTGCCTGTGCATCGGGTGTCAGCGCATCTGCCTCATCAAGGAACAGAATTTTGAATTCTGCTCCTCCAAGAGGTGCTGTCCGCGCAAACTGTTTAATCTGGTTTCGTACGACATCAATTCCCCGTTCGTCAGATGCATTCAGTTCCCGGAAATTCATCTGCCATGTCTCACCGAAAAATTCCCGTGCCAGGGCAACTGCTGATGTAGTCTTCCCAATACCGGCATTTCCGGTAAACATGAGATGTGGGAGGTTTCCTGAAGTTACATATGATTTCAGGCGGGAGACGATCTCGTCCTGCCCGACAATATCATCCAGCACCATCGGACGGTATTTTTCAATCCAGATTGTATGTGAAGTCATTTTTTCCCTTATTCCTTGTTATCATATACCGAGAGACAGTGTACATCTGTTGCTATCATATTCTGCACATAAAGAGTATTAGACAAACCGGTTAATGTCTATTATTCAGTATATGTTTGATATTCTTTACGAATGGTATGCATGCACCCAACAGATACCATATTGATTGTCCGGACAAAGTAATAGAGTAAGGATACCGAATGGAATCGTACCTGAAAATATTCGCTGATGACCTGAATTCCGGGAAAACCGATGCACATAATAATGGAATTCTGGCTCTTTCAGGGAGAAATATATCCAAATGCCTTTTTTGTGGTGCACTCACTGAGATTCCGGATATGGCGAAACCGGTGATGTCCCTTTCTCTCTATGATCCTACAGGAATGCTGGTTGTGGGATTCCATACGGGAAATAGTGAGATATCCGCATTTTTAAATGAAACATCTCTTCCGGTTTTTGTTCTCTGTACGGGAGCGATTCGATGTAATGCAGGTAATTGCCTGCCAATGGCTGAATCAATTGTTCTGGTGTCAAGAGCGGTTCGGGACACGTTTGTTGTCGCTGCAGCAGCAGATCTGATTGAACATATTGAACATTCGCCGGATACCAGTCCGGACCTGAAAAAACGGTTGTGTGGTATGGCAGAAAAGGCACTTACCACGGTGATCACAGAAAATCAGGGCCCCGTGACCCCGGACGACGCTGTCATTGAACAGGTGGATAAAGTAATCCGGGAGATATCTGATGATAAAAACACCGTCAGTGTCGATGTTCTGATTGCCGCATTGGGGGAAAAAGGAGTGTCCCGGGAAATAACCCTTGCCGTTCTGAAAAACATGATCAACGATGGAGACTGTTATCAGCCAAAACCGGATATAATCAGACTATTGTAAAACGATGATCCCTGAATTTATTTCCGGTGGACCTGCGCTCCTGATGAAAAATACGCGCAGGGTACTGGTTATTGCTGATGCGCATTTTGGTGCTGAATCCGGGTTCTCCCGGAAAGGAGTACATATAGCAAGTAACAGCAGCGACCGTCTCCATCGAATATGTTCGTGTATTGAAGAAAGTGACCCTGATCTGCTTTTGTTTCTCGGAGACCTGAAGCATTCGGTTCCGATGATGAGCCGCCAGGAGTTTGCAGAACTGCCGGATGTACTCGAAACCATCAGGAAACGGATACCGTTCCAATTGATTCCGGGGAATCATGATGGAGGGATTGAGCGCTTCCTTGAGCCGGGAGAACTGCTGCCGAATACGGGAACGATGATCGACGGAACGTGGTATGTACATGGACATATGCATCTTCCTCGGGAATCAGGAGGAAATCTGATTGTATGCGGGCATCATCATCCGGTAGTAAGCCTGTATGATGAGGTGGGATGTTCCCTTCGGGCACAGCCGGCATATCTTTTTGCAGAAGTGAATGAGGAGTGCGCCGGGCTTGCTGCCGGTGCAAACGACCGGAGCACCCGCATTCTGTTTATGCCGGCATTCTTCGAGTATGCAGGAGGCATTGATGTGCGTATCATTCATACCAGCAGACTGAGCCCTGTGTCACGGTGTTTTGATGCAGAAAGTGCCGAAGTATTCTTAGGAGACGGGACATACATTGACCGGCTGGGAGCACTGATCAAAGATGCCCGCGCGTAATTTGCTATCTCCTGACGTTCAGGAGACACTTCTGAAACGAAATTTTCAGGAATTATCCCTGACCCAGCAGAAGGCAATCCCTCCTATATGTGAAGGCAACCATCTCCTGCTCATTGCACCGACGGGTACTGGGAAGACGGAGAGTGCGATGCTCCCGGTGTTTGACCAGCTTCTCCGGTTGCATGGGGGCGGGTTTAAGGCAGTGTATATCACGCCGCTTCGTTCCTTAAACCGTGATATTCTCTTTCGTCTGCAGTGGTGGTGTCATGAACTGGGGTTAACCGTGGGCGTCCGCCATGGGGACACATCGCAGTATGAGAGAAGAAAACAGGCGCTGAATCCTCCGGATCTTCTTATTACCACGCCTGAAACCCTTCAGGCCCTTTTTATCGGAAAACGCCTTCGGGAACATTTACCCCATGTCCGGCATGTCATCATCGATGAGATTCATGAACTCGCCGGAAGCAAACGGGGGGCCCAGTTATCCATCGCACTCGAGCGTCTGGTAGAATATGCAGGAGAATTCCAGCGAATTGGTCTTTCTGCTACGGTGGGAAATCCCGAAGAGGTGGCAGCCTTTCTTACCGGAAACAAACGGCCCCATACCATTGTCAATATCCCTGCTGCACCGCATATGGATATCTCTGTCAGATTTGCCGGGGAGGACTTTGATTCCCAGGTACGGGCGGTGGAACGCTGCATTGACCATGAAAAATCCTCACTGCTGTTTGTCAATACCCGTTCAACCGCAGAGGCGCTGGGACATCGCCTGTACGAGCGGGGCGATGTTGAAGTGCATCATGGTTCTCTTTCGAAAGAGATTCGGATTGATGCTGAGGACCGGTTTAAACGAGGAGAACTCCGGTCTCTTATATGCACCTCGTCAATGGAACTGGGAATTGATATTGGCCACATAGAACGGGTCATTCAGTTTGGTTCACCACGGGAGGTGTCGCGTCTCCTGCAGCGGGTAGGGAGGGCCGGTCATCGTCTGGATACGGTCTCCCATGGGACGATCCTTGCCACAGGGTTTGACGATCTCTGTGAATCTCTTGTTATTACCCGCAAAGCGAAGCAGAATGAGTCCGAAGATGTCTGCATCATCCATGGTGCACTGGATGTACTGGCAAATCAGATTGCAGCTCTTCTGGTAGAGTATGGTGAGATCACCCTTGAACGGGTTACTTCCATTATTCAACGGGCATACGGTTTTTCTGGTAGTAATTCTGATTCAGAACCTGATGGTACGAATGCGGTAACTGACGTATGCCGGCAGATGGCAGAACACCGGCTCATCAGAATGGAGGGAAATCTCCTGACGCGGACGGGGAGATCCCGGACATACCTGTATGGCAATCTCTCGATGATTCCTGATGAGAAAAAAGTGCAGATCTTTGATCTGGTCTCACGCCGTACGGTAGGAACGCTTGATGAATCATTTGTGATTGGCTGGATTAACACGGGTGCTACATTTATTGTCAAAGGACAGCTCTGGCAGGTTGTTGATCTGGATGACGGGAAAATCATCGTTGAACCAGCCCACTCAGCAACCGGTGAACTTCCCTCATGGGAGGGGGAACAGATACCGGTGCCGTTTGCAGTTGCACAGGAAACCGGAGTTCTCCGCCGTACCCATTCATTTGCATCGTATGATGCCGGTGTACTTTCCGAGGCCTATGCAGAAGATATCCTCTCATCGATGGAGGATTGTGGTGCACCTGTCCCGTCAGACCGGCTGGTGACACTCGAACACTTTGATGAAGGTGTTGTTATGAATATCTGCGGGGGGCACAAAGCGAATGAAGCTCTTTCCCGTGTGTTGTCTATTCTTCTTACTGCCCGGTATGGTTCCAGTGTGGGAATTGAGGTCGGGGCGTACCGGATCTTATTCCGTTTGCCGTCAGGAATTCGGGCAGCGGACATTCGTGACCTTCTGTATTCCATTGATCCGGCACATATCGAAGGGCTTCTTCGGCTGGCTATGAAGAGAACAGCACTGTTTAAGTACAAAATCGTTCAGATTGCAAAGAAATTCGGGGCCATTGATCAGCAGGCTGACTACGAACGCATCAGTATCCACCGGCTTTTAGATACCTTCGAGGGCACGCCTATACAGGCTGAGACGTATCGGGAACTGTTTACCACCATTATGGATGTGAAAGAGGCAGCCCTTCTGGTGCAGCAGATACAGTCAGGAGTTACAGAGGTGGTAATTGCTCCCTTATCCGCTATCGGACGGGAAGGTCTTACTTCATCCCGGGATATTATCCCGCCGCCCAGTGCAGATCAGGCAATTATTGCTGCGGTGAAACGGAGAATCGAGGATGATAATATTCTCCTTTTCTGCATGAACTGCCGCAAATGGAAGAGTCTTACCAAAGTGTCGCGCGTATCCGAACAGCCCCAGTGTCCCAAATGTGGTGCACGTCTGGTGGCAGCGCTCAAACCATGGGAGGATGAACTGATTCCCACTGTCAGAAAAAAACAGAAAACCGACGATGAAAAAGCAATTGAACGAAGATTTCTGAAGAATGCCAATATTGTTCTTTCAAGTGGAAGACAAGCGGTGGTAGCCCTGGCAGCCCGGGGAGTGGGGCCGGAAAATGCTTCCCGAATACTTGCTAAAATGTGTGATGGCGATGAATTCTACCGGGAAATTCTAAAGGCTGAACGGAATTATATTAAGACGCACCGGTTCTGGTAGTTTTTGGTGCACTACCAAGGGCCAAGAGTATATTTAGAAGGAAATACTATACCCGCGAACATCGAACAACTATTGATTCTCTATGACAGATGCAGAGTATAATATGGTAGATTACGATGAGACGTATCGTACATTCTCCATTGATGTACCTGAATATTTCAATTTTGGGTATGATGTCATCGACGACTGGGCACGGCGTGACAGAAACAGACTGGCGATGATTTGGGCAAATCAGGACGGGGATGAGAAGAAATACACATTCCGTGATTTTAAAAATTTTTCCAATATGGCAGCAAATATTCTGTTAAAGTTTGGCATTAACAAAGGGGACAGGGTTATGATCATGCTGCCCCGGGTTCCGGAGTGGTGGATCTTTGTCATCGCAATAATCAAACTTGGTGCAGTTGTCTGTCCTGTACCCACGTTACTTACCCCAAAAGATCTCCAGTATAGAATAAATGAAGGAAATTTCCGCCTTGTCATAACTGATTTTGAAAATTCGGAAAAAATTGACATAATACATGAAGACTGTCCATCATTACAGACGAGATTCCTTGTTGATGGTGAAAAAGATGGCTGGGTTAGTTATCAGAAGGAACTGCTGTACCCTGCCCCGGTATCTCACCGGAAGGTCAGTATGCCGTATACGAACCGGACCCGCTCGACAGATCCGATGCTTATCTATTTCACGTCTGGTACAACAGGTGAAGCAAAGATGGTGCTGCATAATAATGCATATCCACTCGGACATATAGTGACAGCGAAGTTATGGCAGGATGTCCGGGAAAATGATGTGCATTTTACTTATTCTGATACAGGATGGGCAAAATGTGGCTGGGGAAAAATCTTTGGACAGTGGATACAGGGTACCTGCCTTCTCATTTATGATGTATGGGGGAGATTCAATGCGACCGAGCTTCTCCCGCTCATTGAAAAGTATGAAGTGACGACATTCTGTTGTCCCCCGACCGTGTACCGGATGCTGATTATTGCCGATCTTGCAAAATACGATCTTTCTGAACTGCGTCACTGCTGCAGTGCAGGTGAACCGCTCAACCCTGAAGTAATCAAAGTATGGGAAGAAGGGACCGGCCAGACGATCTATGAAGGGTACGGGCAGACAGAGACATGCTGTGCCATTGCATCGTTTGCATGCATCGAGAACAAACCCGGTTCCATGGGGAAACCATCGCCTGGATGGCATATTGAACTCCATGATGAGGATGGACATTCCGTTGGTGATTACAAAGAAGGACATATTGCGATTTCGTTAAATCCCCGGCCTGTTGGCCTCATTGTGGAATATATCGGCAATGAAGAGGCAAACAACGAGTCCTTTGTGAATGGGTTCTACTATACCGGTGATAAGGCCTATCGTGATGAAGACGGTTACTTCTGGTTTGTCGGAAGGGACGATGATGTGATAAAGAGTTCCGGATACCGCATCGGGCCGTTTGAGGTTGAAAGTGCCCTTCTTGAGCATCCCGCCGTTCAGGAATCAGCTGTTGTCGGGTCGCCTGACAGGATCCGGGGTATGGTTGTAAAGGCATTTATTGTCCTGAATCCGGGATTTGTGGGTTCAGAACCGCTTATAAAAGAACTGCAGAATCATGTGAAACAGGTTACTGCCCCCTATAAGTATCCGCGGGTCATTGAATTTGTTGATGCCCTTCCCAAAACTATCTCAGGCAAGATCAAACGCAATGTGCTGCGGGAAGACGAACTGAAAAAATCTGCAACCGACTAATCGTTTTGTCCCCAGTATGGTGCACCACACCACAATTTTTTATTACTATGTGCACCAAGATAACTGAATATGGTGCGTTACTCGATTACGATGGATGATGAGTTAGTCCAGAAAATTGATCGTGACTGTAAGAATCAGGATATTTCACGTTCTGACTGGATATCTGAGGTGTGCACCACACATTTCCCCAACCTTGGCGGAAATGGCATCCCTCAGATAAACGATGATAATGTAGATGCTTCACGCCACAATATGGTGGACTATGACGAGACGTATAGTTCCTTTTCAATCGATGTACCGGAATATTACAATTTCAGCTGTGATGTCATAGATGCCTGGGCAAGACAGGACCGGAATAAACTTGCCATGATATGGACCAATCAGCAGGGGGAGGAGATGAAATATACCTTCCGCGATCTCGCACGCCGTTCAAACCAGGTGGCAAATATGCTCATTAAATACGGGCCGGCAAAGGGGGAACGTGTTCTCATTATGCTTCCGCGTGTTCCGGAATGGTGGTTCTTTGTTCTTGGCATGATCAAGATGGGTGTTGTGTATTGCCCGGCACCAACGATGCTGACAGAACAGGACTTAAAATACCGCATCAACGCAGCCGACATAAAGATGGTCATCACCAATGCAGAGAATGCCCATAAGGTGGATGCAATCTTTGATGAGTGCCCGTCACTTGTGTCAAAATTTATTGTTGATGACGAACGTGAGGGATGGATCAGTTATCCGGTTGAGCTGGCATATCCGGCTCCGGTATCCAGTAAACTGGTACATTTCCATGGTCTGCCACGTACAAAGGCCTCTGACCCCATGCTGATTTTCTTTACGTCAGGGACGACCGGAGAACCGAAGATGGTGCTTCATGAACACAGTTATGCCCTCGGTCATATCGTAACCGGACGTTTCTGGCATGACGTCAGAAGTACGGATCTTCATTTCACGGTAGCAGATACCGGGTGGGGAAAGAGTACATGGGGAAAACTCTTTGGACAGTGGAATGAGGGTGCGGCTATTATGGTCTATGATATCCGTGGCAAATTCAATGCTACAGAGCTTCTTCCGGTTATTGAAAAGTATGGCGTTACCACATTCTGTGTGCCCCCAACCATTTACCGGATGCTGATTCTTGCAGAACTGGAGAAGTATGATTTCAGTGAAATACGCCATTGCTGCAGTGCGGGTGAACCGCTAAACCCTGAGGTAATCAAGGTCTGGAAAGAAGCGACCGGTCATACCATATATGAGGGATATGGTCAGACAGAAACCGTCCTTTGTATCGGGACATTTGCCTGTATGAAGCCAAAATTCGGTTCCATGGGAAAACCCACGCCTGGATGGAATATTGAAATTCTTAATGACGAGGGAAAACCTGCTCCCCTGCATGAAGAAGGGCATATTGCGATTAAAACCGATCCGTGGCCTGTGGGCCTCTTTACAGAATATGTTAACAATCCTCAGGAAAATGCCCGATCGTTTTCTGATGGCTATTACTATACCGGTGATAAGGCATACAAGGATGAGGACGGATATTTCTGGTTTGTCGGGCGGGATGATGATGTGATAAAAGCGTCCGGATACCGTATCGGTCCTTTTGAGGTGGAAAGTGCGCTGATTGAACACCCCGCTGTTCAGGAAGCAGCGGTCGTCGGAACGCCGGATATCATCCGGGGCCAGATTGTGAAGGCATTTATTGTGCTCGCACCCGGATACACGCCATCGGATGCCCTTATCCGCGACATTCAGACGTATGTCAAACAGGTAACAGCCCCCTATAAGTATCCCCGGGCCGTTGAATTCGTGGAAAGTCTTCCGAAGACCATCTCCGGGAAAATCAAGAGAAAGGAACTGAAACAGAGAGAAATGGAAAAAACAGGGAGTAATAATCCCGAAACTCATAAAAATTGAATAAACAAATACACATCTTTATTTTGTTTAAGCACAAATAGCATCAGGCGCGAGGGTTGCCGAGCCAGGTCAAAGGCGCTAGGTTCAGGGCCTAGTCTTGTAGGAGTTCGAGGGTTCGAATCCCTTCCCTCGCATTCGGTATTTTTTTGGTT
>Ga0208905_1001455_pt1 | contig 11874 bp, 5 predicted proteins | sample AntAceMetag02UKS_FD_184776 | JGI IMG/M metagenome (GOLD analysis project Ga0208905, IMG submission 184776) | Saline lake microbial communities from Ace Lake, Antarctica - Antarctic Ace Lake Metagenome 02UKS (SPAdes) (version 2) | ecosystem: Environmental > Aquatic > Non-marine Saline and Alkaline...
GCAGGTCTCGGTATTCATAATATTACTTATACTTATACAGATGCTAATGGTTGTACTAACAGCAATACAAAACCCGTAACAGTAAATAGTTTACCAGGAGTTAGTTTTATCGGCTTAAATGCAGATTACTGTGATAATGCCTCAAATGCAACACTAACAGGTAATCCGGCAGGTGGAACATTTAGTGGAGATGGAATAAGTGGCAATGATTTTTATCCTTCAATAGCCGGTGTAGGTAATCATAATATTACTTACACTTATACAGATGCAAATGGCTGTACTGACAGTCAAACGCAACCGGTAACAGTAAATGATTCCCCAGTAGCTAATGCAGGTTCAGATATAAGTATTCCAATGGGAACAGATACTATTTTATATGGGTCAGCAGTTGGAGGAAGTGGCTCTTATAGTTATAGCTGGGAACCAGCAGATTCTCTAATAGATCCTAATGTCCAAAATTCAACAACTATATTATTATCAACAACTACAGTATTTACATTAACTGTAACAGACCTTGTTACCGGATGTCAAGGGACTGATCAGGTAATTGTTACAACAACAGGTGGAGCGTTAAGTGTTATTGTAAGTGCTAATCCTCTGTCTATTTGTATTGGTAATAGCACTCAATTATATGCACTGGCAAGTGGAGGTTATGGTATCTATACTTATTTATGGTCATCTAATCCTCTGGGATTTGCTTCCGTACTAATTAATCCTGTGGTTTCTCCAGCAGTAACTACAACATATACAGTAACTGTTAATGATGGTTTTAATAATACAAACGCAAATGTTACAGTAATAGTAAATTCATTACCAGTAGTTAGTTTTATTGGATTATCCTCTGACTATTGTATAGATGCCTTACCGGCAATATTAACAGGCAATCCTGCAGGAGGCACTTTTGCAGGAGCCGGAATAAGTGGAAACAATTTTTATCCGTCAATAGCAGGTTCAGGTATGCATAATATTACTTATACTTATACAGATGCTAATGGCTGTATTAATAGTGATACACAAAGTGCAACAATTCATGATTTGCCAGTAGTAAGTTTCAGTGGTTTAGATACAGATTATTGTATAGATGCTCCTTCTGCAACATTAACCGGTATTCCGGCAGGTGGCATATTTAGCGGAGATGGAATAGCAGGTAATATTTTTGACCCTGGATCTGCTGGTTTAGGCATACATAATATTACCTATACTTATACAGATGCTAATGGCTGTATTAATAGTGACATACAAACTGTAACAGTAAATGATTTACCAATAGTTGATTTTGCCGGCTTAGATTTAGCTTATTGTATAGATGCTCCATCATTAACATTAATAGGTTTCCCAACAGGAGGCACTTTTAGTGGTCCGGGAATAAGCGGTAATACTTTTGACCCTGGCACAGCAGGTCTCGGTAATCACAATATTACCTATACTTATACAGATGCTAATGGCTGTACTAATAGTAATACACAAGGTGTAACAGTAAATAATCTACCAATGGTTAATCTTTTTGGGTTAGCTTCTGACTATTGTATAGATGACTCTCCAGCAATATTAACCGGTAATCCGGCAGGAGGAATATTTATTGGAGATGGAGTAATTGGTAACAATTTTTATCCGTCAATAGCAGGCTCAGGTATGCATAATATTACTTATACTTATACAGATGCCAATGGCTGTAATGACAGTGAAACGCAAGGTACAACAGTTCATGATTTGCCTGTAGTAAGTTTCAGTGGTTTAGATACAGATTATTGTATAGATGCTCCTTCTGTAACATTAACAGGCGTGCCGGCAGGTGGCACTTTTAGTGGCGATGGAATAACAGGCAATACTTTCGACCCTGGCACAGCAGGATTAGGCACACACAATATTACCTATACTTACACAGACGGTAACAGCTGTATTAATAGCAATACACAAACTGTAACAGTAAATGATTTACCAATAGTTGGGTTTAGTGGTTTAGATACTGCTTATTGTATAGATGCTCCATCAGTAACATTAACAGGTTTCCCAACAGGAGGAACTTTTACAGGAGATGGAATAACAGGTAATACTTTTGACCCTGGAACAGCAGGATTGGGCATACATAACATTACCTATACTTATACAGATGGTAATGGATGTATTAACAGCAATACAAAACCCGTAACAGTAAACAGTTTACCAACAGTTAGTTTTATCGGCTTAAATGCAGATTACTGTTATAATGCTTCAAATGTAACACTAACAGGGACTCCTGCAGGAGGCGCTTTTAGCGGAGACGGAATAAGCGGAAATGATTTTTATCCTTTAATAGCCGGTGTAGGCAATCATAATATTACTTATACTTATACAGATGCTAATGGCTGTACTGACAGTCAAACACAGCCTGTAACAGTAAATGATTCACCAGTAGCTGATGCAGGGATAGATATAAGCATTCCTATGGGAACAGATACTGTTTTAAATGGCTCCGCAACAGGAGGAAGTGGCTCTTATAGTTATAGCTGGGAACCAGCAGATTCTTTAATAAATCCTAATGTCCAAAATCCGACAACTATAATTTTAACATCTTCTACGGTATTTACTTTAACAGTAACGGACCTTATTACCGGATGTCAGAATACCGATCAGATAACTGTTACAATAACAGGCGGACTGTTGAGTGTTATTGCAAGTGCTAATCCTCTGTCTATTTGTATTGGCGACAGCACTCAATTATATGCACTGGCAAGTGGTGGCTCCGGAACTTATGCTTATTTATGGTCATCTAATCCTTTGGGATTTGCTTCTACATTAATTAATCCTGTTGTTTCTCCAATAGTAACAACAACATATTCAGTAACTGTTGATGATGGTTTTAATAATACAAATGTAAGTATTACAGTAATAGTAAATCCTTTACCAATAGTTAGTTTTAACGGATTAAATTCCGATTATTGTATAGATGCTTCATCAGCAATATTAACCGGCAATCCGGCAGGTGGTTTATTTAGCGGAGATGGAATAAGCGGAAATAGTTTTTATCCTTCAATAGCTGGCTCAGGAATCCATAATATTACTTATACTTATACAAATGGTAATGGTTGTACTGATAGTCAAACACAGAATGTAACAGTAAATGATTTACCTGTGGTAAGTTTCAATGGCTTAGATACAGCTTATTGTATAGACGTTTCTTCTGCAACATTAACAGGGGTTCCTGCAGGTGGTATTTTTACAGGAGATGGAATAGCAGGTAATACTTTTGACCCGTCAGTTGCAGGTCTTGGCAATCATAATATTACTTATACTTATATAAATGCTAATGGCTGTATTAACAGTAGTACACAAAGTGTAACAGTAAATGATTTACCAATAGTTGATTTTGCCGGCTTGGATACAGCTTATTGTATTGATGTTTTACCAGTAATATTAACTGGTTTCCCAACAGGAGGTGCATTTAGCGGTCCGGGAATAAGTGGTAATACTTTTAATCCATTAACTGCAGGTTTAGGAACACACAATATTACTTATACTTATACAAATGGTAATGGCTGTGTTAATAGTAATACGCAAAGTGTAACAGTAAATGATGTCCCAATAGTAAGTTTCAGTGGTTTAAATGTAGCTTATTGTATAGATGCTTCTTCTGCAACATTAACAGGAGTTCCTGCAGGTGGTATTTTTAACGGAGATGGAATGACAGGTAATACTTTTGACCCGTCAGCCGCAGGTCTCGGCAATCATAATATTACTTATACTTATATAAATGCTAATGGATGTACTGATAGTGATATGCAAATTGTAACAATAAATAATTTGCCAGTTGTTAGCTTTAGTGGTCTGTCTTCTGATTATTGTATTGATGCTCTATCTGTAACATTAACAGGGAATCCGTTAGGTGGTTTATTTAGTGGAGATGGAATAGCAGGTAATACTTTTGACCCGTCAGCCGCAGGTCTTGGCAATCATAATATTACTTATACTTATACTGATGCTAATGGATGTACTGACAGTCAGATACAGTTAGTAACAGTAAATGATTTGCCAATAGTTAGTTTCAGCGGATTAGATACTGCTTATTGTATAGATGCTCCTTTTGTAATATTAACAGGCAGTCCGGCAGGTGGTATATTTAACGGAAATGGAGTAAGTGGTAATACTTTTTATCCATCAATAGCTGGCTCAGGAAATTATAATATTACTTATACTTACACAGATGCTAATGGCTGTATTGACAGTCAGACACAGTCAGTAACAGTAAATGATTTGCCAATAGTTAATTTCAGTGGATTAGATACTGCTTATTGTATAGATGCTCCTTCTGTAACATTAACTGGGGTCCCGGCAGGTGGCATATTTAGTGGAGATGGAATAACAGGTAATACTTTTGATCCGTCAGCCGCAGGTCTCAGCAATCATAATATTACTTATATTTATATAGATGCTAATGGTTGTATTAATAGTAATATACAAACTGTAACAGTAAATAACTTGCCAGTAGTTAACTTTAGCGGATTAAATTCTGTATATTGTTTTTCATATCCTACAGAAACATTAACAGGTTATCCATTAGGCGGGACTTTTAGCGGACCTGGAATAATCGGTAATGTTTTTAATCCTGCAACAGCAGGTGTAGGAACTCACGACATCACCTATACATATACAGATGGTAATGGTTGTATTAATTATGACACCCAAAGCACAACAATAAATCCGGATATACCGGCAAATGTTAGCATATCAGCAAATCCATCAACAACAATATGTGAAGGAAATGCTATATTATTTACAGCCAGTTCTACTAACGGAGGTAATCTGACTTATCAGTGGCAAGTCAATGGGACAGATATATTAGGTGCAACTGATTCAACATATTCAAATACAACTTTATCAAACGGAGATACAATAACATGCAAATTAACATCTGATGAAATATGTATAATTGATAATCCTGCAATGTCAAATGCATTAATAATAACAGTAAATGATAATCCTGTAGCAGATGCAGGGACAGATGTTGACATTTGTTATGGCAACTCAACTATAATTGATGCCAGTGCAAGTAGTGGAACTCCAACATTATTATATAACTGGGATAATGGATTAGGTGCAGGAGTATCTCATTCTGTTTATCCTCCTTCAACAACTACTTATGCAGTTACAGTAACAGATGGAAATGGTTGCACAAATACAGATGATGTAATTGTAACAGTAACATCAACACCAGCACCACCTGTTGTCCCGGATGTGCTTGTATGTATGAATGAAGATGTTACATTGGCTGTTGTTGACCAGGGACTTGTTTACGAATGGTTTGATATTCCTGTTGGTGGCACTTCTTTACATACAGGTATTACATATACTTTATATAATGTAACATCAGAAGCAACATATTATGTTCAGAGTTTTACAACAGGAGGATGCCATGATACAATAAGAACTCCTGTAAATATCTATTTTGGTGAAGAGCCAATAGCAGATTTTATAGCAAGTGAAACAATAATAATGGAAGACGATGAAGTCCAGTTTACCAATTTATCACAAAACGCTGAACATTTTTACTGGGCTTTTGGAGATGGAAATTCTTCGGAAGATATACACCCTTCACATATATATACATTAAAAGGTATGTATTCTGTAATGTTAATAGCATATAGTACAGATAATTGCAGAGACACTATTATAAAAACAAATTATATAAATGTTTCAAAACAGTTTGAAATATTTGTGCCTACTGCATTTTCACCTAATAATGATGGAGAGAATGATATGTTATATGTTATAGGAGAAGGTATTAATGATATGAAATTTATGGTATATAATCGTTTAGGGGTAAAAATATTTGAGTCAAATAAGCAATTAGTAGGATGGAATGGCAAATATGAAGGTATAGACCAACCTGAAGGGAATTATTTGTATATACTTAACGTAAATACGGTAAATGGTCAGAATATTACACAACAAGGAATGGTTACATTAATAAGATAATTTTTTATCTTTATTAGCAAATAAATACTGTTTGTTTAGAAACAAATAGTATTTTTGCTTTTAAATAATTAAGTTATGAAAAATTTTTATTTAATTATTATATTTATTTTTATATGGGTAATTTCCTATGCTCAGGATGCACAATTATCTATATTTACAACATCGCCTTTGGCTATAAATCCTGCTACAACAGGAGGATTTCAAAATGATAACTGGCGTTTATATGCTGATTACAAATCTCAATGGAAATTTTTAAATCAAGGAATTTCTAATAATGATTTTTCGTTTGATATGCCTGTATTTAGAAGAAAGGTTGGTTTGGGTTGTTTAATATCAAATAGTATAGCATCCAATGGAGGAATAAGTACTTTATCTTTTGTCTCTTCTTTTGGATATAGTATAAGATTAACAAGAAGGGTTAAACAATATCTTTCTTTTGGATTACAAGCCGGTATCAGGCAAGTAAATTTTAATCCTGATAAATTATTTTTTGCTAATCAATATATACCGGGTGTTGGCTTTGACCCAAATCAAAATAATGGAGAAAATTTTACAAAAACATCAACAATTTATCCTGACTTTAATTTTGGTATAATGTGGTATATAAAAGATAAAGGGACTAATTTTAAACCATGGGCCGGTGCTTCTGTATATCATATTACTGAACCAAACGAGTCCTTTCACAAATCTATGGAAAGCAATTTAGCGAGAAAATATATAATTTATTCAGGTGTGGAAATTATAATGTCTGACTATTTCAATGTGAGCCCTATGTTATTATTATTATCCCAGTATGACTTTACACGATTTAGTGCAGGAGGTTATCTTAGTTTTTCTCAAAGTGACCAAACAACATTTTATCTAGGAGCTTATTACAGAAATGATGGTGCAATAGTTTCAATGGTAGGGTTGGATTTATTTCAAGGATTTACAATATCTTTTGATTATGAAACAAATATTTCTTATCTGAAAAATGTAAATAACGGTAATGGAGATTTTGCAATTTCTCTTAGATATATCAATATCTTAAAGAGACGCTATAATGTTAGATTTAGAAGATAATTTTTTGAATGTTAACACATTTATTACTAGCTAAAATATTAAAATTTCATTCTGATTTGTGCTTTGATTTCCGATTTTGTATTCCCTTGTATTTCTGTTAAACCTGAACTTATTATATTCTTATTATTATAATAGGTTCGGGCAAATCTTATCCCAAGGTTAATGTTTTTAGAGATTTTATATTTAATTAACAGATAGATTCTGCTCCCTTTATAATAATATGCAGGTATTGAGAAAGCATATAAGACATCATTTTCGTAAGCATATATACGTTCATCATAAGTATCAGTATCAAACAAAGCATATCTTGCAGAAAGAGAAATAGGAATTTTGTCTGATTTATACGAGACATCCTGAAATATCAAATATCCGTGTTGTGTTTTATCATTTCCAACCTTATAACTTACATATTCTATTTGGTTTTTAAGTTTAATGGAATTGGAAACTCTGTAATAAATATGATACCTAAAATTTTGTTTTACTGTTTGCTCAATATAATCAATCAGATTTTCCTCATCTGTATTATTGAGATATTTATTTTTTTGTTTAAATCGGAAATACATTTCTGTAGCGCTTGACGGGCTATAGTTAGCTTGCAACAGATAGTCATTTCCATCAGAAGGAGCTTTAACTCTATATTTCATCCATGGAAATATAATATTGTCGCTATATGCGGATAAAGACCACTTACTACTAATATCCAGTAAAATTCCTAAAAAGAGTCCCTGTTCATTGGCATTTTTACTATTTTCTCCTAATGCACTACTTAACAAAGGATGAAAATCTTTTTCATATCTGCGATGCAAAACAGAAAAAGACACACGTGAGCTAACATTTAGTAATGCTCCGTTAAGGAAAGCCGTTCCACCGTTTTCACTTCTTGATACTTCGCCAAAGATATTAGTATTCTTAAGAAAATAACTATAATTTAGTCCTATGCTTGTATTTTCCTGAGCATTAAAATCAAATTGATTATAAAGAGAAAGTTCTTTATTTAAAGGTGCATCATATTTTAAATTAAATGCTGTTGCCCCAAGAGTTAATCTATTATTTTTATACTTTAGATGTGCTCCGTAAATTGTTTCGCCAAGAGCATCTTTACCGTCAACTTTGCTTTGGGTTTCGTGCAATCCTGTTTCCTGAATAGAGCTTATATAAAAATCTTCCTGCTCAAGAGTATCACTAACAATTTTATTAGCATCAATTTTTTTATTTGAATAAAATATAGATAAGTCAAAATTTTTAAGTCCTACTGTTGTGCCTATTCCCCGTAAAAAATTATTTTCACCTGTTGAGCTATATTTTTTAATTCCCTGTGCATTTTTTTTGATATTCATAATATCATAAGATTTTCTGGAAAAGGAGAGACCAGACCATAAAGTTAAGCCCTGTCCAAACTGCACTTGATAATCACCGATAGCCAGTGCTTTTATTTTGCCAAAATCTTTTAAGAAAAAATGAGCAGAATAAAAATCAAATCCGTTTTTTTGTGTTCCGTTAAAAAATTCTTCACCTGCATCTTTTTCTGCTGTGATGCCAAAACTCAATTTATTAGAATAACTAAATTGATACCGTGCATAAATTTTTTCAGGACTCCCAAGATATCTTGAGTTCGGACTTGCACTGGTATCATCATTTTGAGTAAATCCCTTTTGTTCTTCCAATACCTGCTGATAACGTATCATTAACCTGTTTCTTCCATATTTAATCATTTTGGGAAGAGAAACATGTGGTTTAGGTGTTTTTGATATATCAATATAACCACGGATTTTATTTATTGTTTTTATATCAAAACCATCAACATACTGTAATTCATAAATTGAAACTAATTGTCCATATTTTTGGATGTATTTAATAAGATTATGAATTTGAATATCATTAAGGAAATACAGTTGTTTTAAATCTTCTTTATTTGCTGTATTAACATTTAAAGGATTTGTTTTCAAAAAATCAAATCCGCTTATCAGGTCTGTATAATCTAATTCTTCGTCTGCATTTTCTTCAGTATTTAAATTTTCAGTAATATCCTCTATTTTTTGATTAATATCATCTTCTTTGTAAGGGTCTGTTGGCACTTGTGAGAATACATTATAATTCAGGAAAAAACACAGAGTAAAAAATATTATGCTTTTAATATAATATTTAATTTGTTGAAATATATTTTGAAAAAAAATATTCATCTGTTTGTTCTGTTATCAGTATTTTTTTTATTATTTGATATTATAAATTAATGATATTTGTGGTGAGTATCCTAATGTTTGATGGATGCTTGAGGCAAAGTCAAATTTTAATTTTTTAAATTCAACGCCAAAGCCAAAAGTATTTAATGTTGGATTGGTAGAGATGCCTGCTCTTAGATATATTTCTTTAATAATATGGTATTCCATTCCTGCTTTTAACACAGGATCGTAATTAATATCTTTTTCTGTTTCAACACAGGCAATTATTTTTTCAGAGAAATTATAAGACAAGCCCAGTCGCATAATTGTTGGTAATCGTTCATCATTATACTCGGCTATTTTTATATTTACAGGATTAAAAACATGAGCACCGAGATATAAATTTTTACTTAATTGTGCTCTTATTCCTAATTCAAAGGTTACAGCACCTTTATTTCCATAGTTTTCTGCTATATGCGTTGAGAGATAGTCAAGTTGTAATCCGGCAGAAAATTTCTCACCAAAGGACTTGGAATAAGCCAATCCAAGTTTGCTTTCATTATATTGAGTATATCCGAAATAAGAAGTTGTCAATCCAAATACGCCTGAATTAGTAGGTAAAACAACAGCAGCATATTTAAGTCCTAATTCTTTGATTAAAAAATTATCTTCATAATAGAAACCGGCGGCAATGTTTTTATAATAAGCTAATCCTGCTTGATTATTATGGGCAGACCAGAAGTCAGACAGAGCAACAGAAGCATTTCCCATTGCTGATGACCGTGCTCCAACCGGCTTATTATCGTGTATAGCAAATACATTTAAAGTTATTAAAAAGAAAAATACTATTAGCAAAGATTTAATTTTTATCGTAAACATTTTTTTTTGCTTTTTTATTAATTAAATTGATTATATTTCTTATAAAAATAATTTTACTAAATTATATAAAATAATTTAATTATTATAATACATCAGGTCTACATATACAGGCAGGTGGTCGCTAAAACCTCCCTGATATTTAGGTCCTAAAAGTGTTCTGAAAGGTTTTGTTCCAGAATATCTTTCATCTTTTTCCAATAAAAACGGAGCATCAAATATATGGGCTTTATCCGGTGCCATTCTTAGTCCTTTTTTATGTTTAAATAGGGCGGTAGAAATTATAAACTGGTCTAATATAGCCCATTTGCCTTGAAATTTATTAGTTCCGATTTTCCAGTCACCAACTTTTTCATACATTAGATTATATAAATCTGTTAGTTTTAAGCCAGTAGTGTCGGGTTTGGCATTTAAAACTTTAGCCATGCAGTCATCCTCAGGGCTATCATTAAAATCACCCATAATAATTATTTTTGACCAGATATTTATTGCAAATAATGAATCTACACTATGTCTTAAAACTTTTGCAGAATATTTTCTTTTTTGAACTGTTGCCAAATTACCTCCCCATTTAGATTTCCAATGATTAATAAATATATGTAAAGTGTCTTTACTAAGAACAATGCCTTTTACATATAAAATGCCTCTTGCTTTTGAATTTGTGTCAAATGGATAAAAAATATGAATAGTTTTGTAAGTTATTGGTTTAAATTTTTCAGGTATGTAAAGCATAGCAACATCAATACCTCTGTAATCCTGTGACTCTTCGTGAATAATTTTATAATGATATTTTTCTAAAGGAGTTTTTTGTGTTAATTCATTTAAAACAAATTGGTTTTCTATTTCACACAGACCAATTATAGCAGGCGGCTCCCATCCTCCAATACTAATTAAAACTTTAGAAATATGTAATAATTTTTTATGATATTTACTATAAGTCCATGCATTCCTCCCTAAGGGTGTAAAATCCTCATCATGCGCTATACTATCTTTTTTTATATCAAATAAATTTTCTACATTATAAGAAACTATACGGATACCATTTTTGCCCCGTGGTTCATCATTAAAATTTTCAGGCAAATTAGAATGTTGCTGTATTTCCTTTGTAGTTTCTTTTTGTGCAAAGGTTAAATTTATTGAAAAACTCAATAATATACAAGAAACAATTATAATTATTTTTTTCATGTTCTTTTAAATTATAATCACTTTTTATTAAAATAAAAAATCAAATATACTAAAATTATGTAATATCATATAAAATTTAATATTTTTGTATATAAATTAAATATGCATAGAAACAAATAATTATGAAAAAACATTTTTGTTTTATAGTGATTTTGGCTTTGCTTATAGCTTGTAAATCAAATTCAAAAAAGGCAAAAATTTATTTAAAACAAGGCATTAGCAAAGCTTATTCATCTGATTTTGAAGAAGCAATAAAAGATTTTGATAAAGCCATATACTTACAACCTGATTTTGCTGACGCTTATTTTTATAGAGGAAATTCCAATTATAATTTAAATGGTAATATTAAAAAAGCAATAGAAGATTATAATAAGGCAATAGAGATAAAACCTGATTTTGCTAATGCTTACAACAACAGAGGGAATATGAAATCTTATTTGGGAAATGAAAAAGGAGCATGTTATGACTGGATTAAAGCTGATAAATTAGGCAGGGAAAATATGCGAGATAAAATAAAAAAATGTTCTTATTATATTAAGGGGGCTTCTATTAATTCCTTTCTTTCAAGAAACAAAGATAATGAATAAGATGCGAGACACAAATATTTCTTAATAGCCGTAGCTATTAAGAAATATTTTGA
>Ga0208905_1001457_pt1 | contig 11872 bp, 9 predicted proteins | sample AntAceMetag02UKS_FD_184776 | JGI IMG/M metagenome (GOLD analysis project Ga0208905, IMG submission 184776) | Saline lake microbial communities from Ace Lake, Antarctica - Antarctic Ace Lake Metagenome 02UKS (SPAdes) (version 2) | ecosystem: Environmental > Aquatic > Non-marine Saline and Alkaline...
GAATAAATGTAACCGAATGCTCAGGAAATTCAAACCCAGACAAAGCCTCTTGCAATTGATTCCATCTCTTTCTACCCATATTCTTGCATGCAAAAAATTGATTCGCGGTTATCTGTTTCAATTCACGAATAGAAATTGGGTCACCGAAATTGTTACGAATATTATTCCTCATAGCTGTTGAGAAACCTAATTTTTTCGATAGGTTATCTACGTTATATTTTTCATTTGTCGATAGTTTTTCCATCATCCGAAGCCACATAGTATGAGATAGATTTTCTCGATTGATTTCGCTCATTAAACAGCTATGACTCTTTGGACATTTCCTTCATCTCCCCAAAACCCCATCAGACTGATTTACATTGAAGTTTCGATTTCGTACCGTTAACATTACAATTGTTCACCGTTTCCAAAAAACGCCTGTAAGAACAATAATATGAAGCCTGGAATAGTGAATTCTTCCAGGATTCAGACACTAATCTTGATATTTGGCTATTTTTACCCCTCTTTCAACAATAACCAATCTTCTTGACAGTTCAGCAATTGTTGTCCTTCGTTCTTGAACGACTTTTTGCTGCTCCTGAACCACTTTCGTCAAGACTGCAACCACATCCATTGAACTCATCCCTTTCCTGTCCTTCGAGGCAACAAGTTCGGGTGCATCTTCTGCAATGAACCCCACGTGCTTTTCTTCGGAGCCAGCCTTGTAACAGAACTTAACCGGATTCAGTCTATGCCTTCGCTCATAGTACTCATATGACCGCAGAATTTATATCGATTTAATTCATCAAGGCTCTGAATCATTCCTGCACAGACAGGGTTCAGGTGAATATACCGGACCAATTCCCGCAAACAGGTCTCTTCCTGGCACACAATAGATTTGTAGCGATTCTGAAACAACTGGCCACTTCGGACATGCCGCCGGTTAAATCCAATAACATAACCGGTAAGGAGGCGTCTCATCACCGTGGCAAGAGGGCTAACTCCCGTCCGAAACAGAAAATGGGCGTGGTTCTGACCCCTTTTCTATTCGATAGCACTTATAAAACAACCACCTCCTCCACCCGTAGTAGAAGGGTGTTTTGACATAAGGATTATAGCATTCCCGAAGCCTGTTTCTGTTTCGCCCACTGCAACGAAGGTGTCATTCCCACAAGATACTTTTTGAAGGTAACCGGACGTCCCGGAACACCTCTCTGTCCATGTTATCCCGTCAGGAGAGGTCAATATCTCCCCCATCTGCCCAACTGCGACAAAGATTCCATTCCCATAAGCTACGCCATTAAGGGATCTTTCTGTACCTGAGTCCCTCCTTGTCCATGTTATCCCGTCAGGAGAGGTCAATATCTCACCATAAGAGCCGACTGCGACAAAGGTTCCAGCCCCGTATGCCACGCCATAAAGGGATCTTTCTATACCTGAGTCCCGCTCTGTCCATGTTATCCCGTCAGGAGAGGTCAATATCTCCCCCATCTGCCCAACTGCGACAAAGATTCCATTCCCATAAGCTACGCCATTAAAGGATCTTTCTGTACCTGAGTCCCTCCTTGTCCATGTTATCCCGTCAGGAGAGGTCAATATCTCACCATAAGAGCCGACTGCGACAAATCTCCCATTCCCGTAAGCTACGCCAAGAAGGTCTTTTTCTGCACCTGAGGTCATCTCTGTCCAGGTTATCCCGTCAGGAGATGTCAATATCTCACCTTTGTCCCCAACTGCGACAAAGGTCCCAGCCCCGTAAGCTACGCCACGAAGGTCTTTTTCTGTGCCTGAGTCCCTCTCTGTCCAGGTTATCCCGTCAGGAGATGTCAATATCTCACCCATGTCCCCAACTGCGACAAAGCTCCCAGCCCCGTATGCCACGTCATCAAGCGATCCATATTCAATTGGTTTGGAGCAACTTTGCCAGTTATCAAGGTAATAAGCGGAACCATTGACTACTATTTTCCTTTGAACTATGTCAGGATATGTAGCTAAAGGGTCTGTTTCTGCTAACCTGGTACCATACCCCCGTGTATTCAGGTTGGAATTGCTGATATGGCATTCGACAGCACAGCTACTACCCGCTGGCCCAGGCCCAGCACAATACCTCAGGATATACGTACCCGATGCACCAGAGTGCACATTAACGGTAAAATACATATCACCATAATAAGCTTCAGCTAAACCCTCTGAAAATGTCGGTTCCAGTTCAGGCCCTTTATAACATCTCCACACATACCCTTTTGTTGCATAGTTCGTATTCATGTATTCACTCTCTTCTCTAACGAATATCCCGATTCCTGATATGGGATTTGTCCCGCCGGCCCCCCACAGATAGGTCACCGACGAAACACTCCATGAATCAGGAATCTCAATACCAACAACAGGGGTAGCTCTTGCTGTTGAGATTGAGAACTGGGCAGGTAATGAAGTCACTGCCACTTTGAAAGATATACCAGCGCTTACGGTACTTGCCGGTTGACTGACAAAATATATGAGACATCCGGACAAACTCAATAAGATACCTATTATGAAAATCGCCCTTAGTTTTTTCATATCGCGCTCCTATGTATTCCGTGAAAGTGGGATCAGAAAGTGGAGTCAGTCCTTGACAGGCTGTTGCCCAAATGATTTCATCAACATAATTTGATCGTAAAAGATCAGCTGAAAAGCAAAATATTAATAATTGCCAGGTTTATGATAATTAGCATTGTTTCACTACAATATTGTCCTAATAAATATAATATGATAATATCGTGTCCAAAATTCCAACAGAGGATTTCAGCCATGATGGGTTACCAACCAATTTACCAAAACAAGCTCTTCATTACCGGGTTCAACCTCGATAAACGGGTCCGAAACGATCATCCTTTATTAACCCGGCAATTAAATAGGCAATCTTATCCAGCATATGCAATTTTTGGATGCTTGAAGTATTTCATTACTCGGTTTGGCAATCTTTGAAGCTTCCTCGGATTTGCGGGACTAATTATACTTATTCCCGCTTTGGCACCCCATGTTTGGCAATATATTTTCCAGGGCCACAAAATACAAGACCCCGTGTCACTGACCGGTATTATGGAGCCACCCATGAATGTAGCATTAGGTTTTGCATACGGCCGTGTCAAAATTCAAAGCCAGCCGTGGTAATAAAGCAACCCCCGCTGCTTCCACCTCCACTTCCGCCGCCACCCGACCCTATAACTCTGAGGACCATCACGTCATTGCCCGTACCATTAAAGCTGCCCCCTGCAATGACGATCTTACCGTCCACCTGTATCGCCACTCCTTCGCCAAAATCCTTTCCCGTCACGATGTTGAGGCTTACTACGCCGTTACTACCAAAGGTGCCATCTGCACTTCCATTCACATTATACATTAGGATTAGGACATCCTCATCTGTCCCATTAGGGGTGTTACCGGTGACAACGATCTTGTTTCCGCCTTGAATGGCTAGCCTGCGACCATTATCGTTTCCCTTGCCACTGTCATAACTGACGACCCCGTTCACGCCAAATGTGTTGTCCAGTGTCCCGTTGGAACGATATTTCAAGACAAGAACATCCAGGTCTGTCCCATTGGAATTGCCGCCAGAAACGACAATCTGCCCGTCCGACTGGATGGCGACTCCCCGTGCACCGGCATTTCCATGCCCGCCATCATAGGTCGCGACGCCCTCTGTACCAAAGGTATTATCCGACGTTCCATCCACGTTGTACCTCGCGGTCAGGACAACATAGCCCGCATCGGTTTTCGAATAACCTGAAACAACGATTTTGCCGTCTGTCTGAATTGCGACATCCCGGAAGCCATCGTTCCCCTGGCCCCCTTCATAAATAACCACTCCGTTCGTTCCAAAGTTTGAGTCCAGGGTGCCGTCGTCGTTGTATCTCAAAATCATGGCAATTGTTGAATTACCCCTGCTCCTCGCCGTGACAATGATTTTACCATCTGACTGAATCGCTATTGCCCGGCCATAGTCATTTCTATTGCCGTTATTATAAATGGCAATCCCGTTTGTGCCAAAGCTTGTGTCCAGGGTCCCATCGCTGTTGTACCGCATCGTCAAAATATCATAATCTTCCCCATTATTACTGTATCCTGTCAAAACGATCTTTCCGTCTGCCTGAATGGCCACCAGACGCCCACAGTCGTTTCCTTTTCCGCCGTCATATATTACGATACCGTCCGTCCCAAAGGCGCTGTCCAGAGTACCGTCGCTATTATATCTGAGAACCCCCACGTCAGCGTCTGTCCCGTTGAGTATCCCGGTTGATACAACGATCTTGGAGTCCATCTGAATCGCCACACCAACATATGAGTCCTTGTTCCAGCCATTGTAGAGGACATACCCCTCGGGTGGATTAAAGGTGGTATCAAGATCTCCTTGCGCTGCAGCTAATAAGCAAGGCAGACTCACAACAGATAACAATACAATGGAAAAAATCGTCTTAACTCTTTGCATGCTGTTCTCCCTAATTTCAGAAAGTCATTTTGCCAAAAGGATTTTGGTTCACCCCAGTAATCCAGGGTCAATTCGAGATCGATTTCCATATATTGTATGTCTTTCCAACGCGCTCGGATGCGACAACATAACGTGCATTAAGTCAGCATAGCACATCCGCCAAATCCATGCAAGAGTGCCAGACGTAATTTGGACGCTGATCAACGCAGATCTGTGATGTTTTATTCTTAATTATCCGTGTTTATCTGCGGAAATCTGCGTTCCCAAAATATCTTAAGATGACAATCTCGAGAGGGCCCAAATGGTACCGTACTCTGTGTGTTAGTAATGCCTGAACAGTACGAGATTGACTTCTTAACTGCGGGATATTATAGGTTAGGAGAAAATTGAATGTCAAGGAAGAGGCTTCGGATTGATGATTGTCCATATCATTCATTGTTTCTTCGCTTTGCGGCTTTGCGCCTTTGCGTGAGGATAAAGTTGAATCAGCACTTTTAACGCTTGAAAGGGGTTAGTGATGATCAGTCCTGTCAGTTTTTCAAAGTCGTCAAGATACGATGAGCGTTACCCTGAGGTCGCTTTCGGTCTTACCTTGATCTCCGGATGCCGCAATTTTGAAAACCCTCCGGGTTTTGATCAATACAAGAGAAAGCTCCTCAGAAAGATGAGACGGCGCGAGACGCTCAAGGATATCACCGAACGTATTGAGACCTATGACAGGTTTTTCGGGGGATTCAGTTTTGACTGCCCGCTGCCCAAACACCTCAAGAGAACGGTCAACAGCGGTTTTCCCAGATACAACCTTATGGTGGATGCCCACTTTATGGCAGAGATGTGCGCCGGAATCTTAGTGGCGGTCACTGATTTTGACCGTTTTGAAGGGGCTTTGGTGTTGGATTTGGCAGAAGAGGGAGAGATCTGCCGCGGGATGGGCGGCCAGGAGTTTCGAACCAAAGAGGACGAGATTGTTCTGAGGGATGAAAAGGAGATCGTTTGCGTTCTGTGCCAGGGTGCTGATGAAAAAACCAGGGTGGGAGAAGATACCAGGAATGTTTTGTTCTATGCCTACGGGATTCCTGGTGTAGAGGGAAATCACCTGAGAGATGGTTTGACTATTGCTGCTGAGACCATGAGAGACTTTGGAGAGGGAATTATTCAAGGAATTCAGATTTTCGGTTAATTTTCGCCTTCCTTGATCTGAACAGAAAAGCTTAGTTTTCGTTCGGGCACTAATTAAGTGGAAATCTCGTTTGTTAAGCCCTCTATCAGCCCCTTGACATGTTTTTACCGTTGTTTTTTAAACCTCTCCTTTGGGAAAGCTTCTATGCCATCCAGGCTGCGAGACCCGCTAAAAGCGCCTTAACCCGGTTTTCAACATCCAGAAGATCACTCTCGTTGGGACGCCCGCGAATATCACCCAGCCTCCCATTGATATTGGGCTCATCTGTTTTGTGAAATTCGCCGACAATGTTCCACTCGCCCATTACCTGGCACCCTAAGTGCCCCAGGAAAGAGCTGAACCATTTTGTCAGAGGCACTGCCTCGTTTTCTCCTATGTGAGTGCCCGAAAAAGTGCAGAAGCTCACGGCAAATTTTCCCGGCCTGAGCGGGGCCGAAGGCTGTATCCTGGTTTTGTGATACTCACTGAGCTTTTTCATGACGAAATCTCTCATTTTATTCGTCGGCCCCCAGGCTATGACCGGGGAACCCAGGACCAGAAGGTCGTAATCGTAGAGATCCATATCAGTATCCCCGGAGACTTTGACAAATTCGCTCTCGACTCCCCCCTGGCCTAAGGCGCTGTGGATCCGTTCCGCTACCTTCTCCGTGTTGCCGCCCAGCGAATCGTACAAAACAAGTGCCTTCATAGTTCCCCCCCCTTTACCCTAACGTTGCATAAACCTTCGGTCCAAAAACGCTGCGCTCGCTCTATATCAGGCCATCAAGAAACGCTGGTCCATTTTCAAGACTTCACCGTATGTTCAATACGCTTTTATCCTTGAAAACGGCCCATCGTCCCTTGCTGACCTAATCTAAAGCGTTTTGAACTCAAATTTTATGCAACGTTAGGGTTTATTAATAATTCACTGAAAAGAGCAAAAAAGACTAACGTCTATATGGATAGATGAATAAACCCTCATAAAAGGGACCTCAACCATCGAATCTGCATCAATGTGTCAACATGCTAATTTTCTTGCCGAAATAACTTAAGAGAGTGGCTTCTGTAATGTCAAGGAAAAAGAAAGGCCATGAGATAGATTGACAGCATTCATGGATAATCAGAACGTCTTGATAAACTATTCTTTTTTATTCAAGGTCCGTTTATTGACTGAAACGTATTCATGCCATAGACTTTTTAATGGTCTTTCACAAATAAACAATCACTTTTTATCGGCTTTCTGCAGGGCATAGGGACCTGTGCTGCTATACCTCTGCCACTATCACTGATTACTAACTGGTGACATACTGGATCGTCCTGAAACACAGCCTTAAATCGAACCTTTTCAGTGGAATCCAAAAAATCTTCAATGGCCGGTAAAGGGAAAAGGGAAACCTGCCCTGATTTTTCTTGATCCCCCCCTATTTCAAAAAAATGGCAGACCAATATATCAAAGTGCGCATTTGACTTGAAATGCCGGGGGTAACCATATATAAAAAGCCGATCTCGGACAGCTTGCTTGTATTGTGAGGTATTGGTTTATGTTCGTTTTTCAAAAAATTGCGGAAAAGAGAATCAAAGAGGCCCAGAAGAGGGGCGATTTTGATGACCTTCCCGGCCATGGCGAGCCGATCAATATCGAAGACGATAGAAATATTCCGGAAGATCTTCGGCTGGTTCATAAAATCCTGAAAAATGCAGATTGCCTTCCCCCCGAACTCCAGCTCAGAAAAGATATCCGGCAGATGGAGGATATGTTAGATAATATTCTGGATGAAAAGGAGAAATACCGCCAAATCAAGAAGATCAATTTCAAGATAATGCAATTGAATATGATGGGGAAAGGTTCTCCTCTCATGGGGGAGACCGAGATCTATTACAAGAAGCTACTTGACAAAGTGGTCCGGAAATGATTTTTAAGATAAGCCCTGAGTGCCGGATCTAAGAATTTAGGAGAACCAGACTATGGACATGAAGAGGGATTACTACGAGGATATTCAACTTTTAGATAGTAAGATCCTCTGGTTCTGGTTCATTATGCTCATCGCCTCTCTCGCCACCTTGCCGTTTTTGCTCCCCAACTATCATATATACATGATCAACTATATGGCCATCAATGTCATTGTCACCGTGGGATTGAATATCCTCGTGGGATATACCGGGCAGATATCCTTAGGTCATGCCGGATTTTTTGCCATCGGCGCCTATGGCACTGTCCTCTTAATGACCAACCTGCATTTCCCCTTCCTCCTGGCCCTGGTATGCAGTGCCCTTATTGCCGCATTTTTCGGTTTTATCTTAGGTTTGCCGGCCCTGAGGCTGGAAGGGCCTTATCTTGCCATTGCCACGTTAGGTTTTGGTATGGCCATAACTCAGGTGATCGGGCGATGGCAGGTCTTTGGTGGGAGGATGGGTCTTGAGGCCCCTGATCTCTCATTAGGCCCCCTTATCATAGATACGGACAGGCGACTCTATTTCGTGATTGTCACCATAGCCTTTCTTTTGATTCTCGCGGCCCGGAACCTGATGAAAACAAGGGTAGGAAGGGCTTTTATTGCCATCCGCGACAGTGACATTGCAGCCGAGACCATGGGTGTTAACCTGACCCTTTACAAGACCCTGGCCTTTGCAGTCAGCGCTTTTTATGCGGGTGTAGCCGGCGGACTGATGGCCTTCCTCCTCGGTTTCATCAACCCAAGCTCCTTTAATTTTATCCTTTCCATTTATTTCTTAGCCTTTGTGATTGTTGGGGGCTTAGGTTCTATTTTTGGCTCCATTATGGGTGGAGTTGTCATGACATGGCTCTTGTTGGTGTTAGACAAGGTCCAGGAGCTCCCGTATCTCGGGGCGGTGTTAATATCGTTTTCAGAGCGATGGATGAATCTTGCAGGGCTTCCCAATATTGCAAGTATTATTTTTGGCTTGATTATCATCCTACTCGTTGTATTTGAACCATTAGGCTTATATGGCTTCTGGATAAGGACGAAGATATACTGGAAGACCTGGCCGTTTTAGCCGTGTTTTTTTGATTTATCAACCCTGATATAAAAAGATGAACGTCGAACATCGAACATCGAACGTCCAACATCGAATGAAAAACAAACATCAACTTTAGGCACTTTAGCTCACTTTAGGCACTTTTCCGGTTTATCCGGGTGAGGTGGATCTATGTTTTTGCAACTCGTCGTCAGCGGTCTCTCTTTTGGCAGTTTATATGCCCTCATCGCCCTTGCCATGGTTATCATCTACAAGACCTCAGAGGTGCCCAACTTTGGTCAAGGTGAAATGGCCATGCTCTCAACCTTTGTGGCCTTTACCCTGCTCGTTACTCACGGCTATTCCTTTGTCATTTCATTTATCGGCACCCTGATTTTTGCTGCGGCCTTAGGGGCATTCTTGGAATTTGTCTTTTTGAGGAGGGCCAAAGACCCTAATATTCTAAGCCTTATCCTTATCACCTTGGGATTTCAGATGGTCCTCTATGGCCTTGCGAGCTGGAAGTGGGGTGCAGATCAGCAAGATTTCCCCTTTCCGGTATCGGATTTTGACGTTATCCATCTCGGATCTGCGGTAATCAGTTACCTGAATATTGCCACCCTCCTGATCACGCTCTTTTTGATGCTTATGCTCTTTCTCTTTTTCAGGTATAGCAAAGTTGGAATCGCTATGAAAGCCACCCAGCAAAATGCCATGGCCGCCCGTATCAATGGCATTCGAACAAACAGGATATTGTCCCTCACCTGGGCGTTGAGCTCTATGATCGGAGCTGTTGCCGGTATGTTGTTAGCGCCCATTGCCACCTTAGATCCAAACTTGATGCTTGAGCCGCTCCTGAAAGGCTTTGCAGCGGCAGTCCTTGGTGGAATGACCACATTAGTGGGCGCCGCGTTAGGGGGATATATTTTAGGGATACTTGAAAATCTGTTCGGTGGATATGTGTCCCTGGAATTTAAATCGATTGTGGCATTCCTGATCATTGTGCTGGTGCTCTGTTTTAGGCCGAGCGGGCTTTTTGCCAAACACTATGTAAGGAAGGTTTAGGGATTGAATATTGAATATTGAATATTGACTATTGAAACCCCTGAACCAAAGTCCAAAGTCAAATGATAAATGATAAATGACCAGAGATAAGTGATAAATGACAATGACTAATAACAACCTTTTTTCTGTGGATCAATTGACCATCAGGTTTGGGGGCCTCACGGCTGTGGACACGGTCAGTTTTCGTGTGGAACCGGGCTCCATATTCTCCATTATCGGGCCCAATGGGGCCGGCAAGACAACGATCTTTAATTGTATCAGCGGTCTGTATAAACCTGACTCCGGAAATATTATTTTTAAAGGAGAGGATATTGTCGGGCAAAAGCCCCACAGGATTGCCCGAAAAGGGATTGCCAGGACATTTCAGAACATCGAGCTTTTTTCCCGGATGACCACCATGGAAAACCTGATGCTTGGCCGGCATATCCATATGAAAACAAACGTCTGGACCGGGGCCACCTTTTTCAGGAGGGGTTCCAAGGCGGCTCAGGAAGAGATCAAGCACAGGGAGAGGGTAGAAAAGATCATTGACCTCCTCGATCTCCAATCTGCGAGAAACCAATTTGTAGGGGGGCTCCCTTACGGGACCCAGAAGTTAATAGAGTTGGGGAGGGCACTGGCATTGGAGCCCGAGCTCCTCCTCTTAGACGAGCCCTCTGCAGGCATGAATTCTGAAGAAAAACAAGACCTGGTATTCTGGATCAAAGATATTCAGGATGAGCTTGGGCTGACGATCCTCCTGATAGAACATGATATGAAGATGGTGATGGATATTTCAGACCTTATTTTGGTCATCAACTTCGGCAAACCGATCACCGAGGGAAAACCCGAGGAGGTTCAGAGGCATCCGGAGGTCCTGAAGGCCTATTTGGGAGAGGATGAAGTCATTGACCACTCTGCTTGAGATAAAGAATATAGAGACATTTTACACCCTGATCTATGCGCTTCGGGGAGTGTCTCTCGCTGTGGACGAAGGGACCGTTACTGCGATTCTTGGAAACAACGGGGCAGGAAAATCCACCATATTGAAAACCGTTATGGGCCTCTTGGACGACCAGCCTGACAAGGGGACCATAGAGTTTTTGGGAAAGAGGATTGATGGCAAAGACCCTGAGGTGATCGTGAGAATGGGTTTGTCCTACGTGCCTGAAGGTCGGGAGATTTTTGACGAGCTTAGTGTGAAGGAAAACCTTCTTATGGGAGCATATATAAGGAGGGATCGCGCGGGGATAAGAAAGGATTTTGAACAGATATACGCTTATTTCCCTGTGCTCAAAGAGAGGGAGACCCAGTGGGCCGGGACACTTTCCGGCGGCGAACAGCAGATGTTGGCCATTGGCCGGGCCCTTATGAACCGTCCCAAACTGCTTTTTCTTGACGAGCCATCTTTAGGTCTTTCTCCGATCCTGGTTAGAGACATTTTCAAGATTATCAAGACAATAAACCAGGAGGGTGTCACCATCTTGTTAGTGGAACAGAACGTCCGCATGGCCTTGACCATGTCTGATTTCGGGCTCATATTGGAAAACGGCCGGTTTGTCATGAAGGGGGAGTCCAAGGATCTGATGGAAGACAAAGACGTGCAGGAGTTTTATATGGGGATGAGGTCTGAGGAGTCAGCAAAAGGGTTTCAACGCTGGAAGAGAAAGAAGAGATGGAGATAGAGCCATTTTGGATTTTGGATTGCGGATTGAGGAATTAGTAAGGCGGAAGGCCTAATGACAGAAAACGATCCCAAAAAACTTACAGATTTGATCAGGGAGCTCATTCGAATATGACTGCAGAAGTCATTCCGAAGATACTTAAGCAAACGGTGGAGAAATACGGCGACCGTGTGGCCATGCGCAAAAAGGAGTATGGGCTCTGGCATGATACGTCCTGGAACCAGTTGTACGCTCAGGTCAAGAATGTGGGCGCGGCCCTTATCTCCATGGGTCTGAAGAGAGGGGATTGTGTCTCGATTATTGGAGATAACTGCCCTGAATGGGTGATTATAGACTTAGGCATTCAGTGCGCAGGGGGTGTGGCGGTAGGGGTATATTCCACCAATGCGTGGCCCCAGGTAGAGTATGTGCTTCAAGATTCGGAATCCAAATTCTTTTTTGTGGAAAATGAAGAACAGTTGGATAAATGGATGCACTTCAGGGATAAGGTCCCCCAACTGAAAAAGGTCATTGTTTGGGATTTAGAAGGGCTGAGACAGTTTGAGGATCCCATGGTCATGACCT
>Ga0208905_1001461_pt1 | contig 11847 bp, 11 predicted proteins | sample AntAceMetag02UKS_FD_184776 | JGI IMG/M metagenome (GOLD analysis project Ga0208905, IMG submission 184776) | Saline lake microbial communities from Ace Lake, Antarctica - Antarctic Ace Lake Metagenome 02UKS (SPAdes) (version 2) | ecosystem: Environmental > Aquatic > Non-marine Saline and...
GCAGACTGCTCGTCTTCTTCGGTGCGGACCGCATCCGTTGTGTCCCGGCCGGTGAGACGGCCCGCGTCCCGGATGAAATCCAGTGTTGCGGAGAGCCCGACCGGAAACTCAGGGAGGGAGGGGATACCGGTACAGGCATCGAAATGCCGCCCCAGAATGCCGTATGTGTCCTCCCGGAAGAGGTTCAGCCCCGCATCCCCGAACCTCCCGATATCCTCCACCGTGATGTCTCGCACAAACCGGATGTTTACGTCAAGGTCAAGCATCCCGAGGATGCGGGAGACCTCCTGAAAATTGTCCTCCGCCTCGAACTCCAGATTCTTTTCACCAATGATATTCACTGTGCCCGGATCCGGTTTTCCGGAAGTGGGGGGAGTGATAAAAGAAGAGAGGGCGGTAAGGGTACTGGTATACCCATCGGTGAAGGTGCCACCAAGAAACCCGGAACTGGGCACATAGACGACCGGACAGTCCCACGACTGGCTGCAGATACCTGCCACATCATCCCCGATAGTCTCGGACACACAGGTGCTTGCGACCACAACCGCAGCAGGGTCATCGCCGCATACGGCTCTCAGGGCATCTTCCAGTGCATCTTCCCCGCCGAATATGATCTCATCCTCACCAAGTCCCGTAGATACGATCTCCGGGATGCGGAAGATGTCATGCTCAGCAAGGGTGGTGTATAAAAGCGAGGTATTGATATGGGCGCACCCGTCCGGGCCATGGATCAGGGTCACTGCATCTGTCAGAAAGGCACTGACCGAGAGGACGCCCATGACCGTACATCCCTCATACCGTGAGGTGCGACCGTGCAAGTTCTTCGAGTTCATTCATATCAAGGGGGACAGGGATAGTAAACGTGGTATTTTCCATAATCGTACGGGCCAGTTGCCGGTAGACCTCTGCCTGTTCTGACTCCGGTGCGTACTCGATAACCGTACGCTGGTTTACCTCAGCTATCTGAACGATGTTCGCACGGGGAATATAGGCGACCATCCGTGAGTTCACCCGTTCGGCAAATTCACGTACCAGTTCCTCTTCACCGGGAATATTTTTTGCATTGCAGATAACGCCTGCGAGGGAGCAGACACTGCGGGTGCGTTTGGAAAGCCGGGCAATTGCCTTGCAGATATTGTTTGCCGCATAGAGCGACATAAATTCACCAGAGGTGACGAGATAGATCTCCCGTGCATACCCCTCACGCATCGGCATCGCAAACCCGCCGCAGACCACATCACCAAGGACATCATAAACGATTACATCGCCGTAGAGAGCCTCCAAACGCTGGAGAAGCTGAAATGTGGCAATGATACCACGGCCTGCACAACCGATGCCTGGTTCCGGCCCGCCTGCCTCAACACAACGGATACCTCCATACCCGGTGAACACTGCATCAGAGACCGTAATATTGGCATCACCACGTTCACGGACAAGATCAAGGACGGTCGGAATCCATTCCCCCCACATCAGCATACGCGTGCTGTCATGTTTCGGGTCACACCCAATCTGCATGACATCAATCCCGCAATCAGAGAGGGCTGCCGAAAGATTTGCGGAAGTGGTGGACTTCCCGATACCACCCTTCCCATAGAGGGCGATCTGTTTCATTGACTAAAGTTTAGTTGTGCAAGCTCTTTATTCCTCCTGATAGAAGACGGGTCATTCCCCCCGCTTTAGCACCATCAGGCTGACCGAGAGAAGAAGTATTGCTCCGGGCAGGATGAGATTTTCAAGAGTCAGATTGGAATAGCCGATATTTGTCGCCGTCTCAAGAAAATGCACAAAGAGGATGAAGATAATGACTTCCCCAGGATTATCTTAAGCTGAAAGATGCTTTTGATCTGCAGCCATGAAGGAAAACTGAGGCGTTCTTTGTCCACATCTTCAATGATAAAAAGATACAGGATGCCATAGGCAAAGATCATCATCACCTGTGCAAAGAGAAAGACATCCATGGACTACGCCAGTGATATCGTTGCAAGATCACCCGGTGTCAGGTATTCAGGAATGGGGACCTCTTTGGCGAGAAACGCATGACCGTAGAAATAGTAAAAGAATGCCGAGAGGGTTTTTTCAACACCGATGAAAAACATCAGCGCGGACCCAAGGAGGGATGAAACTGCGGCAATGATGACCAGATACCGGGCTTTGGTTAAATATTTCCAGACCATCTTTCCCCCCTGTGTATTCTCAGGGTAAGATAATCTTTTGCCACAATAATGATTTCTACAGTATCTGCCTGGGATCACCACTCAAACCCACGGATGAGGCCGATGAAGAAGACCATCACCGCCATCACCTCAAGCCTTCCCAGCCACATCTGGAGAATGAGAACCAGTTTTGACCAGACAGTCAGGTCAGGCGTCACAAAGCCGGTGGAGATGCCATTGTTGCAGGTTGCGGAGACTACATCAAAGATGACAAGGGTCGTATCGATATCAGGCTGTTCGAAGTGCATGATGATGACAAGGGCGAAGAGGATCGGCAACAGGAAAAGAACAAACGTGAGCATATTGCGGGAAACAAGGAATTCAGCCTCTTTCCGTGGATATGTTTTGCCATTGTAACGCAGGGGAAGCAGTGCTTTTGAGCTGATAAACGACCGACGGAACCAGTATTTGATACCTTTCAGGCCAATAACGACGCGGGAGAGTTTCACACCTCCTGCTGTACTGCCGGATGACCCGCCGATAAAGACGAGCATGGTAAGAAAGAGGACAGAGACCGGTTCCCATATCGCCATATCTACGGTCTGGAATCCGGTGGATGTGACTGCCGCAGATGCCATAAAAAGACCATTGACCACTGCAGACCCCTGATCAAGGCCGTTAAAGACGATCAGATCAGCTGTTATAATGACAAAACCCAGAAGAACCAGCAAAAAGAGCAGGCGTGCCTGTTCATCATGAAACAGGCTAATTTTCTTTTTCCGGTACATCAAAAAATATATTTTAAAGGGAAGTGCTCCTGCGATCATCACGGGAATGATGAGCAGTTCAAGGAGCCGGTTGTTATACGCCGGGATGCCCTCGGAGTGGATCGTAAACCCGCCGGTCGAAATAGCAGTCATTGCAATATTGATGGCATCCCAGAGCGGGACACCGGATACCATGATAAGAAGCACTCCGCCAATGGTGAGGGCCAGATATATCTGCCACATCTGTGCCCCCTGCTCCACCACACTCGGCATGAATGCATCACTGCGCCCCTCCATGCGTTCTGAACTGTAGAGACGGTGGCGGGACACCGAGGAACGGTTTAAGAGGGCGACCGTGAACGCCACAATTCCGATACCACCGAACCACTCCATCAGGGTTCGCCAGAAAATAAGGGTGTGGGACAGTGCGTCCACATCAGGAGCCATCGTCAGCCCGGTATCCGTCCACCCGGACATCGCCTCAAAAAAACCGTCAATATAGGGCATGTCGGCACCGAAAACAAAGGGAAGCGCCCCCACGAGAGCACAAATAAGCCAGATGGCAGCCACCGAAAACAAGGACATGGAGAGACGTGGTTCCCGGTCTGTTGTCGGAAGCCGGATGAAAAACGTCCCGAGACAAATGAGAACCACCGGCACCGATGCCATCGGAAGGAGCATATCATATTCCTGATAGATGAGAGCAACTACAAGTGGAATGCAGGTGCCGGCGCCGATGTATCGGAGAATAATGCCGATATCCGGGGTCACTGTCAGATACTGATGAAGACGATCCATTGCGTATGTACACATTGAGGGAGTGCGATTATTATGCTTTTGTTACAGAGCAGACATTACACAATTCCGGCCGAATCACAAAAAATACGCTGAATCACAAAAAATACGGGAAAATGGGACGACTGGGATCCGTTTTAGCGGTTGACCCAGAGATCGTGGATATTGCAGCATTCATACGCCTTCACGTTCGTATCCGGGTAGAGGAAGACGGCCTCAGGTGCATCGCCGGGTTTCAGATAATGGATCATCAGATCGTCACCAGCCAGCACACCGATCCACATGATGTAGTGCTCGTCTGTCATCGGATGGGCCGTTGAACCAACCGTGACCTTAATGCCCCTCTCTACCTTCTCAACAATGGGTACATGCTTCTCGGTGGCAAAATCAGCCGTCTGTTCTGAGAGTATCTCCATCTCTTCATCAGAACAACTGACCGAGAGAGCTTCGGCCGATGGTGCCTTGCACATGCCGGAATCCATCACCATTACCGTGCCACTGCATTCGGGGCACTTAAAAAAAACAGGAATTTTCTCCATCTAAATTCACCTCGTATCAGACGAGATGATGATCCTGATGCCGTTTATAGATTTCGTCAGCCAGATTTATGATCGCAACGAGGTCCTGTTCGCCGGGTTTACCTTTGATATATACCGGTTCAAGCATCTCTGCACTGAGTTTCGGCATCATGTCGCCAAGTGCCTGCACCGTCTTTCCGCCCCAGCCGAATGAACCGATGACTCCCAGATACCGTGCCTTCGGTTTGAGGATATTGGTGAGAAACGCAATATGTGCAGCCTTAGGGTGCGGCCCGAAATGAACCGTCGGAGTGCCAATGACAATGGTTGTGGCATCGATGAGGTCCATTGCAATCATGCCCGGTGAGGCGGTGCCAAGGTCATAGGGACGCACCTGAATGCCTCGCTGTATCAGTGCATCCACCAGCCGCTCCACCATCCACTTTGTACTGTTATGCATGGAGACAAAGGGGATAACCACGAGATTTTTGCCCTCTTCAGATGACCAGTCGCGATACAGGGAGAGAATCTCTGCCGGGTCACGGTATACCGGCCCATGGCTCGGTGCGATGACGGCGGGAGCGAGAGCATCCACCGCATCCAGATAACCGCGGATCTTTCCCCGGAAGGGCTGCATGATAACAGCAAAATAACGTTTCGCAGCCTCATGCAACCGAGATGAGCCGTCCGAGAAAGCGTCTGAAGTGGCAAGGTGCGAACCAAAGAGGTCACAGGAGAAGAGAATGCGGTCTTCCGGCACCCAGGTCACCATCGTCTCCGGCCAGTGAACCCATGGCATCGGATAAAAGACGAGGGTCTTATCCCCAAGAGAGAGGCTGTCATTCTCCTCTACGGTCATGATGCGTTCTTCTTCGATTAAGACCATGGAACAGAGCAGCTCTTTACCCTTCTCTGTTGTGACAACGCGTGCCATGGGAAACAGTTCAAGCAAGATCGGGAGTGAACCGGAATGGTCCTGTTCTGCATGGTTGGACACGATATAATCAACGGAATCAATCTTTGCCCGGATGAGATTTGCCACAAACTCCTCATCAAACTCTACTTCCACGGTGTCGATAAGTGCAGTCTTCTCGCTCCCCCGGACGACATAGGCATTGTATGTCGTCCCGTCCGGGAGGTCCATTAAGTTATCAAAAGCCATCCGGTGCCAGTCGATGACACCCACTGCATCTATGCCGGGAAGAATCTCACGTACGACCATATTTCATTTCACCTCACTGAACTTTGTCTTCGCTGCGCCACAGACAGGGCAGCACCAATCGTCAGGGATATCAGCGAATGCTGTCCCGACAGATACCCCTTCGTCACCTTTCTTCGGGTCATAGATATGCCCGCAGACCATACACTTCATCCGGGTTGTTGTATCCATAGTATAATCTCCTGTTCCGGAATATCCCACAAAAAAGCCATACCAAACCGGAACGTTCTGATGGATGTTTATACAGCACCATTCTTTAAAAGAATTGTTCAATTTTTTTATTCACCAGAGATCCTGAGTCTCACGATCAGTGAGGGGAATGTTTCCCCCACATATATGCCGTGAAGAATCCCCCGTGCGATGGTCTCACTTCATTTCACTGAACTTTTCTTTCGCTGCGGCGCAGACAGGGCAGCACCATTCTGCCGGTATTTCAGCGAATGCAGTCCCGAAAGATACGCCTTCGTCACCTTTCTTCGGGTCGTAAATATGCCCACAGACAGTGCATTTCATCCGGCTTGTTGTATCCATTGTGTAAAACCTCCTGTTCAGGAATATCCCACACAAAAATACCAATTATGCACGGGACCTTCCATGGAAAGAATAGAGCATGATTATTTATATGGGTAAAATTGTCTCGTGAAGCGTTTTTCTGGACAAAGCTGACTGGTTCACTCCTCAGCCACGCTCTGCAGAGTCATATTTCAGAAATTCCGAACGTAATTCCCACCACTACCATTGGTGATGCGTTATAATGTCCCGATATCTTCATTCCAGATCTCAGCATTATTTTCAATGTAATCCGCCATCATCGTTGTCACCTCAGGCAAACTGAGATTCACCACCTCAACCCCTCTCTCCCGCAGAAAATCCTCCGCACCGGCAAAATTGGCAGACTCCCCCACAACCACCTTCGGGATACCAAACTGGACAACGGCTCCCGCACAGAGATAGCAGGGCATGAGTGTTGAATACAGAACCGTATTCCCATACCGCCCGATTCTCCCGGCATTCCGGATGCAGTTAATCTCTGCATGCATCAGGGGATCATTGTCCTGAATTCTCCGGTTATGCCCCCGCGAGAGAATCACTCTGTCCCGGACAAGCACTGCCCCGATGGGAATGCCGCCCTCTGAAAGACTCCGTTCTGCTTCATCAATCGCGGCCTGCATGTATGTCATATCTTCATCCATGGGAACTACTCCTCTTAGGTCAGTTTAGAGAACACAGGCGGATAAAGACTGCCTTTTCCCAAACAGCCCGACTACACCCACACAAAGAGGTCCCGACATAGCCATCCCTCGCATCAATAAACATAACTCAAAATGGTTTTTTCAGAAATCGTCCCGATTCACCCGGATGTACCCACATGTAACAGATAAACCAGAGATCTTCTCATACGAAAAAATGATGTTTAATCAGTGATATTCAGCAGAAAAAGTATGAGAAGGAACAGCACCCAACACGGGCACCATTCCTTCACGCATCCTGATCTTCCACGCAGTCAAGTTCAGCAACAATCTCGAGAGGATCTTTCGTCTTTCTGACCATCCGGAGAATTCGGGAGAGGCGCTCGACGCCGATGAAATGCTCGGCCATCACCTGCCCCAAAGGAGAGAGGACAATCTTTCCTTTCCGCTCGCGGATGTAGCCTTCCTGTTTCATGAGGGGCCAGACATCCTCGAGTTCACCGACCATTGATACACAGATCTCTGTCAGGCATCCCTTTTCGCCACCGCATACAACAGCATTTGCTGCATACTCCTCGGATGAACCTTCAATATCATAGATAGGGGAGACCTCCTCCATCTCTCCTTTGAGGAGACGCATTGCGACCTCCTCTTCCGTGCCGCCCCCGGACTCCCGTGAGTAGACTCCACCCGGTTCCGCGAGGATGACCACTTTACCCAGATCGTGGAAATCCGGCCGGCCGGCACGACCCATCATCTGGGAGAACTCCTGCACCTTCAGCCACGAGATACCCATTGCAAGGGCGTCAAAGATGACCTGGGATGCCGGGAAATCCACCCCTGCCGCAAGGGCCGCGGTGGTGACAACCGCTGCAATTTCCCCCTTCTCAAACATCTTCTCCACCTTACGCCGTTCCTGTGGAGAGAGCCCGGCATGATAGGGCATCGCCTGATTTCCGATGGCTTCTGCCACCGTGTGGCACCGGGCTCGTGAATTGGTGAAGACAATTGTCTGCCCCTGGAATCCCTTGGACGATTTATTCCGGAACTCCTCGGCGACCATTTTTTTGATGATACGAATCTTCTCTTTTCGTTCCGTGAAGATGAGATGGCGTTCAAGCCCCACCGGCCGTTCGTCATACTGGATGAGATCACTTTTTAGTTTTTTTGCAAGCAGGCCCGGTGAGCCGATGGTAGCACTCAAAAAGAGGAACTGGGCTTTCGGGGCAACATGCCGCAGACGGGCAATCAGCCCGTCAAGTCGGTGTCCCCGATCAGGATCCTCCAGCATCTGCACCTCATCGATGACGACCGTCCCCACCTTTGCAAGGTTTTTGCCCATCCGAAGGTGATGATCCACTCCCTCATATGTGCCGACGATAATATCGGACTTCATGCTGCGCCGGGCATTTGTCCGACTCCCCGGGAGATGAATCCGTGAGACACCGGTCAGAAGGGAGACATCCATAAAATCGCCGTAGCGTTCTGAAAAACGGCGATACTTCTGATTTGCAAGGGCAACAAGGGGGACTAAAAAGAACATCCCCCCCCGACCCTCACTGAGATTTTTAACCCCCGCCATCTCACCGATGAAGGTCTTCCCACTTGCAGTGGCAGCCACCACCAGCTGATCCTTGCCCTTTAACAGCCCCGCCTCAACACAAAGCTGCTGAACCGGCATCAGGTTTTTTACCCCGGATGCCTGCATAAACTTCTTCGGAAGCGGGAGATCCGTAATGGGCTGCGTTTGACGAATTGCATGGGGTTCAAGCCGGTCAAAGAGAGTCTGTGCGGGTTTGCCGGTATCCGGCTGCAGCATGCCAAGGACCCGGTCGAGATCCTGATACATCTCCAGCATATGCTCCAGATGACCGATGGACTTCATGCCCATCCCCCCCAGGTAGCCTGCCTCACGACGAAGTTCATTGTGGGCACAGCCCATGCAGATCTCCTCACGACCGTACTTCACCGCATTCTTCTTTTTCAGGGGCGTTATCCGATCGCCCAAAAGACAGGTACGGCAGAGACGGATAATGGCAACAGGGATCTGCAGATCACTGCACATGGACCGGAACGCCTCATCCTCCCGGGTAAGGTAGACTTTCTGCTTACGCAATTCCCGGATCAGATCCTTTGTGGGGATATGCCGTGGCTGACGCCTGCCTGCATCGCGATACCGGAACTCTTTCGGACGACAGCCCTTGCCGGTCTTTGAAAGGTCCAGATCTCCACTGCCCGTCACACGCCGGCCGTCATAAAAATAGAGGCGGTATGGTCCCCGCCCGGGATTAACAATAATACTCATGAAATGCTCAAATCGCAGATCTCATACGGAAGACCCGCACTCTCAAGCCGTTTCAGGAAGCCGGTGAACTCCTCATCGACGATGACCATCGCACAGTTAATGCCATGGAATGAGGCCTCCAGCACCCCTTCCCGGGCACCGAAGAAGGCATCCTCGGTGACATCGACATTTTTCAGGAGCACCTTCGCCTCGAGGCCTACCGCACCAATGTAGTCCATGCCTTCCAGAGCATCGAGAATGCGGTCAGGGGAGACACTGCGTGACCCGCCCCGCTGGACACGCGGAACCTTGCAGACACGAATCATTCCCTCTTCAAGTGCGATGATACCAGAGAGCTTTGCCACCCCGACATCCTCCCCGGGGTTGGCGGCACTAATCACTTCTCCCATAGCTGCCTGTTCTGTTTTAGAGGAATAAAGGAGACCCCCCTGCATGAAGACACCAACCATATCCCCTTTAACAAAGGGCTCTTTTGCGATGGTGGTCCATACAGAAACCTCCTGGATAACATCCCGCGTTACATACTTCAGATAGGTATCAAGCGTTTCAGCGGCGTTTGTTATCCACTCCACACCCTTCTTTGTGACATTGTACCGGCCCCTGCCGTTTGAATTCACAAATCCGGTATCTACCATCTCACGAATGTATTCACTAACTGCCTGCGGTGTGACACCCATCTTTGTGGCAATCTCCTGCTGACGGACAGAAGGCTGATGGGCAGCAATCTCAACTAAGATCTGAAAGCGGGTTGCTTCACGTTTGCTCTTAAGCACAGTGTGGTACGGATCATCACCGTGACTCGGCAAGTAGCACCAGCCCCTGGCCCTTCACATCAAGATTCGGCATCCGTTTAGCAAGTCCCTTGATGTAGACCGGACTCACTTTGTATTTACGTGCAAGGTCATTGTACGATGTTATGCCCGACCGTACATCCTGCTCAAGGTTGTCCACCATGCCCCGCAATTCTTCATCCGTAGACGTAGAGATATAAAGAATGTCACCAAGATCCTCCATCGAACACTGGAATCCTGCCCTGAATCGACTGTATGTTGTTTTATATTCTTTTGAGGGCCGCTCCCCCGGCTGCGGCATCCGCCACTGCTCCTCAATCAGGTTTCCTTTCATCAGAAGTCCGAGGCATTCTGCCACGCATTCCGTGCCGATCTCGGCACAGATCTCTGCTTCAGTCATCCATTGTTTTGTGAGGAGGTCATACGCTTTTTTGTATTTTGAGTTGTTGAAAGTAACAATGAGTGGAACTAATTCGAGTGGATCATTAACAATCCGATTATGCCCTGTCAAAGTAAAAACCCATGTAATATTAAACGTTTGAATCAATAAAGATTCTCCAGACATAAAATATGCGAACCAGAGGGAAGATATCAATAAAAGGCATCGTCCAGGGAGTCGGATTCCGCCCATTTGTATATAAAACCGCACATGATCTTGGGATGCAGGGCACGGTCCGTAACCTTGGCAGTGAAGTACTGGTGCTTGCCGAAGGAAATAATTTTGACGAATTTGTGCGCCGCCTCTCGTCCGGCACACCACTCTCCCATATTGACACCGTCACCATAACAGATGCAGACGAACCTCTCCCAGCAGGATTTGTGATCCTCAGGAGTGCAGAGGGCTCACTTTCCGGCTTTATTCCGGCAGACGTTGCCACCTGTGACGATTGCGTCAGAGACATCTTCACCCCCGGCGGCAGATATGAAGGTTACTGGGCCACCTCCTGTGTGAACTGCGGCCCCCGCTACAGCATCATCTGCGGCCTGCCGTACGACAGGGAACGTACACGAATGGACGAATTCCCCATGTGTGGCACATGCGAAGATGAATACACAGACCCCGCATCCCGCCGCCACCATGCGCAGACGATTGCCTGCGCTGCCTGTGGCCCATCGCTCTCTCTTTTGCGCACCGATGGCACCACAGTCCCGGGCGAACCCCTGCATACCACGGCAGCACTCTTAGACAATGGTGCTGTTGTCGCCATCCGCGGCCTGGGCGGATTCCACATCGCATGCACCGTAGAGGCTGCCGGACGCCTGAAGGGCACGCTCGGACGGCCAGAACAGCCCCTCGCCGTGATGGCAACTGCAGAGGAGACAGAACGGGTGGCCACCATATCAGAAGCAGAGAAAAAGTGCCTCACCGGCCCTACCCACCCCATCGTCGTTCTCGCAAAAAAAGACCCGGAGGCCCTCAGAGAAATATCCAAACTGCATACCATCGGCTGCATGCTCCCGTATACTGCCCTCCATCACCTTCTCTTCACTTATCTCAGTCACCCGATGCTCGTCATGACGAGTGCCAACCCTCCGGGATACCCGATGATCACCGGTACCCGCGAGGCATGTGAGAGACTCACAGGACATGTGGACTACATCCTTACCCACAACAGGGCCATCCAGAACCGGTGCGATGATTCTGTGGTCCGCGATGGCAAAATACTCCGCCTTTCCCGCGGACTCGCACCGAAACGGCAGAGACGGAACCTCGGGGATGCCTGCATCCTCGGCACCGGCCCGGAACTCAATGCAAACATCTCCATCTACAAGGAAGGCTACTGCATCACCTCGCCCCACGTGGGCAATGTGCGCAATCCCGCGACACTCGCATACCTGAAAGAGACGGTGGAACGGACAGCACATCTGCTGGGAGCAGACTTTGATGTGATTGCCCATGACCTGCACCCGCAGTTCCTCTCCACCCGCTATGCCCGCGAACTCGCAGAGGAAACGGGCGCCGTCCTTATGCCGGTACAACACCACAAGGCACACATCGCCGCTGCCACCACTGACCCATGCATCGGCATCGCAATTGACGGGGTCGGCTACGGTGAGGACGGAACAGTCTGGGGTGGAGAAGTCTTTGCAGGCACAGTCCCCGACCTT
>Ga0208905_1001462_pt1 | contig 11846 bp, 8 predicted proteins | sample AntAceMetag02UKS_FD_184776 | JGI IMG/M metagenome (GOLD analysis project Ga0208905, IMG submission 184776) | Saline lake microbial communities from Ace Lake, Antarctica - Antarctic Ace Lake Metagenome 02UKS (SPAdes) (version 2) | ecosystem: Environmental > Aquatic > Non-marine Saline and Alkaline...
GAAATATAAAAGGGAAGGATCAACACCGGCGGTTTTTACAATGCATCCATCCCTGGCGATGTTACCATAAAGAACAGCAAGTCCTCCATCCTGGTTATATGCGTTATTAATATCCCTGATGCAACCTTCTTTCCGGTCTGTATCAAGGCTATCATATTTCTCATCCTGTGAACCCATTTCAAGACTTTTTACATTTCCCGGTGCACTTCTGAAAGCATTAATTGCTTCACCTGTAACTGTTTTTCTTTGAATATCAAATGCATTGATAGCATCTTTAAGGTTTGGAAAGTCAACTCTTCCAACCGAAGTGTGAATAAGCCCTCCCTTTTCTAGTTCTCCCAAAATTGACAGGATACCGCCGGCTTTATTAACATCCTGAACATGGTAACCTGAGCTAGGTGATACTTTACATAATGTTGGTACCTGCCTGGATAACCTGTCAATGTCTGTCATGTTGAAATCAACCTCAGCTTCATTAGCAATGGCCAGTAAATGCAAAACTGTATTTGTTGAGCCTCCCATGGCAATATCCAGAGACATAGCATTAAGAAATGCCTCCTTTGTTGCAATTGACCTGGGTAAGATAGAGGTATCATTATCCGTATAGTACCTGTATGTCAAACTAACAATCAGGTTAGCAGCCTGTTCAAGCAATCTGAACCGGTTTTTATGTGTGGCAACAATTGTTCCGTTTCCGGGAAGAGCAAGTCCGAGGGCTTCATTAAGGCAGTTCATGGAATTTGCAGTAAACATACCTGAACAGGACCCGCAAGTTGGACAGGCAGCCTTTTCAATCTTTTTTAGAAAAGAATCACTCACAGACGAATCTCCGGCAAGTACCATTGTATCAACAAGGTCATAATGTTTGTTATTAACAACTCCGGCTTCCATAGGACCTCCACTTACAAAAATTGTTGGAATATTCAGTCTCATTGCTGCCATCATCATCCCGGGAGTAATCTTGTCACAATTACTTATACATATCATGGCATCTGCCATATGAGCATTACAAACATATTCAATGCTATCGGCAATCAGCTCGCGGGAGGGAAGTGAGTAGAGCATTCCTTCATGCCCCATTGCAATACCATCATCAATTGCAATAGTATTGAATTCAGCGGCAAAGCAACCGTGCTTTTCTATCAATGCCTTTACAAGCTGACCTGCATTATGCAGATGAGTATGACCGGGAACAAACTGGGAAAATGAATTAACAACAGCAATTATTGGCTTACCAAATTGCTCTTCTTTCATCCCGTTAGCGCGCCAGAGACTTCTTGCTCCGGCCATATTTCTTCCTGCTGTTGTAAGATGACTTCTTAATTCCATTACTTTATTTATTGACAAAAAAAAGCCGCTCTCTTTCTGTGAGAACGGTTTTTTTTAATTGTTTTTTATAACATACCTTTCTCACCTTCAATACCCGTAAAGGATATTTATAATAAAAAGGTTAAGAATAAAGGTATTTACATACATTTTCTACTTTATTTTGAATGTCAAATGTAGAGATAAATTTTGATTATCAAAATTTTCAACAAAAAATTTTCAATAAAATTATAAAATAGAAAATGCTACGGTAACACCTGCCATAACAATTGTAACCATACTCATCAGCTTGATAAGAATATTAAGACTTGGTCCTGAGGTGTCTTTAAACGGATCTCCAATAGTATCACCGATAACAGCGGCTTTATGTGCTTCGGATCCTTTTCCTCCAAGATGACCTGATTCGATGTATTTCTTAGCATTGTCCCAGGCACCACCTGTATTTGCCATAAATACTGCCATCACAAATCCGGTTCCAAGCCCGCCAACCAGTAATCCAATAGCTCCGGCGACGCCAAATATCAATCCAACCAGTATTGGAACAATGATTGCAAGAAAAGATGGAAGGATCATTTCAATTTGTGCTCCTTTTGTTGAAATAGCTACACATCTGGCATAATCAGGTTCAGTTGTACCTTCCATAATACCTGTGATCTCCCTGAACTGGCGTCGAACTTCTTCGACCATCTTGGCGGCAGCTCTTCCAACAGCATTCATTGTCAATCCGCAGAAGAGGAAAACCATCATTGCACCAATAAAAACACCAACTAATACAATGGGATTCATCAGGTGAACCTGGAAGTATGTCATAAAATCTCCCATTGTGATATTATCAAGCTGAAATGGATCGGTTATTTCAAAACCGTTAGGGAAGATGTATGAAGTAGTACTTTCAAAAAGTCTGTGGATACCTACTTTAAGCTCTTCAATGTATGAAGCCAGGAGTGCCAATGCTGTAAGAGCGGCTGATCCGATTGCAAATCCTTTTCCTGTAGCAGCAGTTGTATTTCCTAACGAGTCAAGAGCATCTGTCCTTTTTCTTACTTCAGGATCCAGTTTACTCATTTCTGCATTTCCTCCGGCATTATCAGCAACCGGACCATAAGCATCGGTAGCCAGGGTAATACCCAGTGTTGACAGCATGCCAACTGCAGCAATTCCAATTCCGTATAATCCCATCTTAGTATTGGCCATATCACCACCTGCAGCAAACAGAAAAGAAAAAATTATTCCCAGAACCACCGAAATAACAGGAATGAAAGAAGATATCATTCCAATCCCAAGTCCGGAGATGATTAATGTGGCTGGGCCGGTATCAGAACTTTCGGCAATTTTTCGGGTAGGTTTATACTCTTCTGAAGTAAAATACTCGGTTGATTTACCAATAATTATTCCAACCAAAAGGCCTACAACCATTGCTAGCCAAACACCTACCCAGTTTTGGATATTTAGTAACCACAAAACACCAAAAGCACCGAGGACAATAAGTATTGAACTTGTATTAATACCCAGGGAAAGTGAATTAAGCAAATTCTTTTGGGTAGCCCCTTCTTTGGTTCTTACCAGATATATTCCCAGGATAGATAATACAATTCCCACGGCAGCGATAAGCATAGGCGCAATTACTGCTTTAAACTGTGTTTCGGTTTCACCAATAAATGCAGCCGCTCCTAATGCAGCAGTAGCAAGTATAGAACCACAGTAGGATTCATACAAGTCTGCCCCCATACCGGCTACGTCACCAACATTATCACCAACATTATCAGCAATTGTGGCAGGGTTCCTGGGATCATCTTCAGGAATACCGGCTTCAATTTTTCCAACAAGGTCAGCCCCAACGTCAGCTGCCTTAGTAAATATTCCGCCACCAACCCTTGCAAATAATGCTTGTGCAGAAGCTCCCATACCGAATGTTAGCATGGTAGTGGTTATTATCTGGAGATGATGTGAATTCTCGGCTGCAGGATAAACAGCATTAAGTACGATGAACCAAACGGAGATATCTAAAAGTCCGAGACCTACAACAACAAGTCCCATTACAGCTCCGCTGCGAAAAGCGACTCTTAAACCCTGGTTCAAAGACCTTCTTGCGGCATTGGTAGTTCTTGCCGAGGCATACGTGGCAGTACGCATCCCGATAAAACCTGCCAGACCTGAAAAGAATCCACCCGTAAGAAAGGCGAATGGAACCCAGCCGTTCTGCAGATGAAAGACATAAGCAAGAACAGCAAAGAGTATTGTAAGAACAAGGAAAAACAGAGCAACAATTTTATATTGTTGCTTAATATATGCCATAGCTCCATTTCTTACATGTTTGGCAATTCTTTTCATTGTATCAGTACCTTCGCTTTCCTTCATAAGCTGATGGAAAAAGAACCAGGCAAAAGATAAAGCAAGAACAGATGCAATAGGTACAATCCAGAATAATTTACTTATCATAATAATTAGTTTTTTTATTAAACATTATAATTATTTACTTTGTATTCATTCTTTAGACTCTAAAGGGGAAAATACTACATTATATTTATTATATAAAATTATCAAGTTTCAAATTATGGTTTTTTAATGTCCTTAAAAGCTATGTGAAGTATAATAAAAATTTTCAGCTGACAAATATAGAGAATAATTTATGGTTTCAAAAAGGAATATTTTAATTTATAATTGAATATATGAATATTTAAACTTGTGATATATGTTTGAAAAATTAGTTACATTTATTAATAAAGCATGGGATTCAAGAGATCTTCTGAAACACCAACATTATTGTCAGGCAATAAGGGATGTGGTTGACTTACTTGATAAAGGTGAGGTGCGGGTTGCTGAACCTGCAGGAAATTGCTGGAAAGTAAACGAATGGGTGAAAAAAGCGGTTATTCTCTATTTTTCTATACAGGAAATGAAAGTTACTATTAATTCCCCATTTGAATTCTATGATAAAATTGATTTGAAAAAAGATTTTAAAAAGCTGGGAGTAAGAGTTGTTCCGCATGCAATTGCACGTTATGGGTCATATTTGGCAAAAGGAGTAGTGCTAATGCCGTCATATATAAATATAGGCGCCCGGGTAGGAGAAGGGACCATGGTTGACACATGGGCTACGGTGGGGTCATGTGCACAGGTTGGGAAAAATGTTCATCTTAGTGGTGGTGTGGGTATTGGAGGTGTGCTAGAACCTATTCAGGCTAAACCGGTAATTGTTGAGGATAATTGTTTTATCGGATCAAGATGTATTATTGTTGAAGGAGTAAGGATTGAAAAGGCAGCTGTGCTCGGAGCAAATGTAGTACTAACAAAAAGCACCAGGATAATTGATGTTACCGGAAAGGAACCTGTAAGTTCGAAAGGAATAATTCCATCCGCGTCAGTTGTAATACCGGGTAGCTATACAAAGGAATTTTCTGCAGGGAAGTTTCAGGTTCCCTGCGCTTTGATAATTGGTAAAAGGAAAAGGTCAACCGATCTGAAAACCTCCTTAAATAATGCTTTAAGAGATTTTAATGTAGTTGTCTAATAATTTTGATAATGAGAATAGGGTTTGATGCAAAACGTGCATTTTTTAATAAGAGCGGATTAGGAAACTACAGTCGTGATACAATATCAATCCTGACAGGCAATTATAGCGAACACAGCTATTTTTTATACACACCACCAGGAACACCAACGGTTAATTTTACAACAGGATCACCTGTTTCTGTTTGTAAGCCAATGAATTATGTTGGAAGAAAACTTCCCTTTTTCTGGAGAAGCTTTATGTTACCCAATCAGTTAAAAATCGACAGGATTGATCTGTTTCATGGGCTTAGTAATGAAATTCCATTTAACATAAAAAACTCCGGCATTAAATCGGTTATAACTATTCATGATCTGATTTTTCTGAGATTTCCGGAATGGTATCCATTTATAGACAGGAAGATTTATGAAGTAAAATTCAGGAAAAGTTGCAGGAATGCAGACAGAATTATTGCAATTAGTAAACAAACAAAAAAGGATATTATTGAATTTTTTGGAATAAACGCAGATAAAATTGATGTGGTTTATCAGGGGTGTAACCTTGCTTTTCAGGAAAAGGCCGATACGGAACAGGTTTCCATAATCAGTAAAAAGTATTCGCTGCCAGATGAATATCTCTTATATGTCGGGACAGTGGAAAAGCGCAAAAATCTATTAACAATAGTCAAGGCGCTGAAACTCAGCAACCTGAACATTCCTCTTGTTGTTGTGGGAAGGCATACTTCTTATACAGAACAGGTAAAAAATTATATCCGGAATAAAAACATAAAAAACATTCGGTTTATTAAACATGTTAATACTTCTGAACTTCCTGTTTTTTACCAGAATGCAAAAATATTTATTTACCCGAGTATTTTTGAAGGGTTTGGGATTCCGATCCAGGAAGCTCTTTTTTCAAAAACTCCTGTTATTACATCAAAAACGGGATGTTTTCACGAAGCAGGTGGTCTGGCATCAATATATATTGATCCGGAAAATGCAGAAGACCTTGCTAATGCAATTTTAAAGCTGTTGAAAGATGCCCCTTTCAGGAAAAAAGTGGTTAGTGAAGGTTATACTTATGCTCAAAACTTTACTAATGAAAAAATTGCTAAAAACCTGATTGAGGTTTATAAAAAAATTGTGTAGCTATGGAAAACGACATTATAAATTCGTTGAAAGTGCTATTAAACGGAGGGGTTATTTTATATCCGACAGATACAATCTGGGGATTAGGTTGTGATGCTACAAATACGGCAGCTATTAAGCGTGTATATGAGATAAAAAGACGACAGGATAAACATAGTATGTTAATATTATTGAATTCTATCGGGCAATTAGGTAATTATGTGACCCAAATTCCCAACGATGCAATTAAATTGATTGAATCTTCTGCTAAGCCTGTTACAATAATTTACCCTTCTGCACAAAACCTGCCACAAAACATTCTTGCAGATGACCGGTCAATAGGAATAAGAATTACAGAAGATCCATTTTGCTCGGAGCTTATTAGCCGTTTTGGCAAGCCCCTTGTATCAACGTCTGCCAATTTAAGCGGTGGCAGAAACCCGGGGAATTTTTCTGAGATTGAAGATGAAGTTATCCCGGAAGCAGATTATGTGGTGAGATGGAGGCAGAATGATAACACCCACAGCGCTCCTTCAACCATATACAAAGTGAATAATAAGGGCGGGATAATTCTTATCAGAAAATAGAGTTGTAAATTAATCTAAAGATCTTACTTTACCCGATCCTGAAACTCTTGCGTTAACCATTGGGTTTCCTTTGTAATATACACTTCCGCTTCCGGAAATAGAAGCTTCCAGTTCTGAAACGGCAAAAACCTTACATGTTCCTGATCCGCTTATCCTTATCTCAACACTGTTTACTTTAAGGGTCTCCGCAAACATATCTCCTGATCCACTTATAGAAATTTCCAAAGATTCTGCAGTTTTTGAGCCGGAAAGATTAATGTCTCCTGACCCTGATATATGACCCTCAACGTCAGAAGCGACAAGATCATCAATTTCAATATTTCCACTTCCACTGATAGAAAAATCAAGACTCTCAGTTTTTATTTGTGTTTCAGCTTTGATATTTCCTGATCCGGAAAGGAAAAGTCCTTCAACACCGGGAGTTGTAATAAAGATATTAATTTGTTTATTGCTGCGGATATTCCATTTGCCCCTTGGATATTTTATTTTAAGATTGTCTCCATCCACCTCTGTCAGGATTAGATCGAGAATTTTTTGTTCAGCTTCAATTACAACTTTAGTTTCATTTCCCTGTGTTAAATATACATCTGCCGAAATAGAAAGACTAATACTTGAAAAAGAGCCAACATCACGTGTCTCTTTTTCTTGTGCTAATGCCTTGGCCCCCACGGAGATTAAAATAACGGATAGGAATAATGTAAAAAAGATTGACAAACCGGTTTTGCTTTTTCCTGATGTTTTCATGTTAAAAGGTTTTAAGTTCGTTACAAAGACGAGTGATTTTTTCTCCCGCTGCATTTTTTTTATGTAAATTTGAGCTTTTATTTATTATTCAGTCAGGTTGCGGTTAATAATATTTATTTTTCTTTAATAAATTCATTAATGATAACAAAATTATTAAATACATCCAATCGGCTTTTTGGCCGGTCACATACTCCGCGGTGGATTGTATTCCTGATTGACTTAATTATTTGTGCTTTTTCAATTTCTCTGGCTCACCTTTTACGCTTTAATTTTGAGATTCCCCAGGATTATATTGATACAATAGCATTTGTAATTCCATATGTATTATTTATTCGTGCGGTTAGTTTTGTGTTATTTCGTTCTTATGCCGGTCTTATTCGTTATACCAGTGCTAAAGATACCGAGAGAACAATTATGGTAGTCTTATTTGGTACGTTTATACTTATTATTGGGAATGTTGCATGGAATAAACTGTTTCTGGGGGTAAACCTGATCCCATATGGTATTCTTATAATTGATTTTTTGATTACTGTTTTTGTAATGTCCACTTCACGGCTTTTTATTAAATCGCTATATCTCGAAATAAATAACCCTTCATCTCAACGAACAAATGTTATTATTTATGGGGCAGGACCTTTGGGAGTAATTACAAAACAAACTCTTGACAGGGATGAAAGAGCTAAATTTAAGGTACTTAATTATATTGATAATTCGAATTGGGGAAACAAACTTGAAGGGATCAGGATATGTCATGAGAAAGAATTACCTGAAATACTTAAAAAGAATGAAATATCAAGGATAATAATTACTGAAAAAAATATTGATCCTGAAAAAAGGGAAGCACTTATTGATATGTGCTTACAATATGATATTAAGGTTCTTACAATACCTGAAGCAAACACATGGATAAATGGCGAATTAAGTTTAAGACAGATAAAGGAATTTAATATAGAGGATTTGTTGGAACGACCTTCAATTAAGTTGAATGAAAAAACAATAAGGCAACAAACTTCAGGCAGGTGTGTTTTGGTGACCGGAGCTGCAGGATCCATTGGAGGCGAGATAGTAAAGCAACTTACAAAGTATCACCCAAAAAAAATTATTTTGTTCGATCAGGCTGAATCACCACTCTATTTACAGGAACTTTTACTTCAGGAGCGATTTAAGTTTTATAATTTTGAAATTGTGCTGGGTGATATTGCAAACAGGGAACGATTAGTGAGAATTTTTGAAAAATTCAAACCCGAGATTGTTTATCATGCTGCTGCTTATAAACATGTTCCTATGATGGAGATTAATCCTGAAGAGGCAATTCGCACCAATGTTTTTGGTACTAAAAATCTTGCTGACTTATCGGTAAGTTATGATGTCAGTAAGTTTGTTATGATATCAACAGATAAAGCCGTTAATCCGACAAATGTAATGGGAGCTTCGAAAAGAATAGCAGAAATATATATTCAGAGTCTTAATAAACATGTGGAAACCAATTTTATCACAACCAGGTTTGGAAATGTATTAGGATCAAATGGCTCAGTTATTCCCAGGTTTAAAAAGCAGATCGAAAGTGGCGGACCGGTTACAGTAACACACCAGGAGGTGACCAGGTATTTTATGACTATCCCCGAGGCGTGTCAGCTTGTTCTTGAAGCCAGTGTAATGGGTAAAGGAGGGGAGATATTTATCTTTGATATGGGAAAATCAGTGAAGATAATTGATCTTGCAAAGAAGATGATCCGTTTATCAGGACTGGAACTCGGGAAAGATATTCGCCTGAATATTACTGGTTTGCGACCGGGAGAAAAGTTGTATGAAGAATTACTGAACAACAAAGAAAACACTATTCCCACACACAATTCAAAGATAATGATAGCCAAAGTGCTGCAGAATAATTATAAGTCGGTAAAGAAAAAAATAGATAAATTAATAAAACTTGAAGGGAAGAACACATTTGATGTTGTCAGGGAAATGAAGACAATTGTTCCTGAGTTCTTAAGTGAGAATTCTGAGTTTGAAAAACTGGATGAAGAGAAGACTGGTGTTTCGTAATTGTTTAGTGTCTTTAATTTGGGGATGCTAAAAATGGCTAATCTCAATTTTTAAGTCGGCAGTCCACAGTCTCCAGTCGGCAAAATGAATAACAGGCTATTAATATGTACAATACTTGCCAAACAGCCCGGGTTAGAATGACACTATAACAAATATTTTTCTTCGAATTTAGTTCCATGTTTCATTCTATCCCTTGCGCCTCCGCTGAAGCTTCAGCGGCACGCGGACGGGATGTAAAATATATATTAACCTTCTGTATCAGGCATTGAAATGCCTGTCTATTATCTTTCAGTCCGCCTGGCGGACGAAGAGAGAGCGTTTTAATTATTTATATAAATCAAGCAGTCCATCAGGCAGATTAACCTTTATTAGTTTTTTGTGCGAATCGATTTCGATAATCAGATCTTCATGTAACGGGACAATGATCTCCTTTTGATCCTGCTTAACCTGAAAAACAGGATTGTCGGGATAGAATAAAATTTCAGTTATTACCCCGACATTTCCATATTTATGATCCCATAGAATGAAACCTTTAAGATAATTATAAGGAGATGTATTTTTATCGGGGATAATTACATCAGAAAATTCAGTGTAAACTTTGCATCCGATTAAATCTTTACATTGATTTTCAGTTTCTACAGAATCGAAATTCAGTAAAATATTCTTTTGGTCAAGAGATTCTGCAACATTAATAAAAAAAGGAACCAGAAGTCCTTCTATTTCAAGGAAAACCGATTCCATTTCATAAAATCTTTCAGAAATTTTTTTGTCAAGTTTGAGTACTATTGACCCAGCCGCTCCGCGGGTTTTTCTAATAGTTCCAAGCCAATAAACATTTTCAGGATCCATTATTAGTGGGAGACATGATCTTTGTCAAATTATTCTTTTTTCCCTTTTTCCTTTTCCTCTTCTTTTAGCTTTTCAGGAGTTTCTTCTGCAGCTTCAGGTTTTTCCTCTTCCTTTGGCTTTTCAGGAGTTTCTTTCTCGCTTATTTCCTGATCTTTTTTCTCTTCAGCAGGTACCTCCTCAGGAGTTTCTTCTGCAACTTCAGCTTTTTCCTCTTCTGCTAATTCAGCATTTTTTTCTGCTATCTCAACTGACCTGGCTTCTTTGATCTTTTTTTCTGCTTCAAAACGCTTTTTCTCTTCCTCTTCAAGAACTTCTACAATTTTGCTTTTCTTAGTTTGAATCTCATTCTCTTTTTCCTTAAGCCAGGTATTAAATCTGACTTCTGCTTCCTCTTCAGAAAAAGCTCCCTTTTTAACTCCGTTTAGAAGATGGTTTTTTATTAATACACCTTTATATGATAAGATAGCACTACAGGTATCAGTAGGTTGAGCGCCTTTTTGCAGCCATTCCAATGCTCTATCAAAATCCAATTTAATAGTAGCAGGATTTGTTCCCGGATTGTACATGCCAATCCGTTCAATATATCTGCCATCCCGTGGCGCCCTGCTATCAGATATCACAATGTGGTAATAAGGACTTTTTTTTCGTCCATGTCTTGTTAATCTGATTTTTGCTGGCATTCTCTACGCTTTTAATTAATAAAATAATTACCTAAAAAAATAGTGGGTGCAAAGATACATTTTTATTTAATTATACAATTACTATTAAATGTATTTATTGAAAAAGTAAACCTGGTAATGATAGTTATTCAATACTTTTCAACAAATATCTTTTAACATATTGTTTTGTGTAATTTTGTTTTTTAAAGGGAGGAATAATTTTGTGAATTATCACACGACCCCAATTTTTCTCAATTCTTTTCACTAGAAATAAATTATTACTGAATGTAATATGGTTATGACTGACTTTGCACACCTTCATGTACATACACAATACTCTATTCTTGATGGGGCATCAAGTATTCCGGAGTTGATAAAGAAGGTTAAAGCAACAGGGATGAAAGCCATAGCCATCACTGACCATGGGAATATGTTCGGTGTCAAGGAATTTCATAATGAAGCCAAAAAACAAGGAATTAAACCAATAATTGGCTGTGAAGTATATGTTGCCGGTAATAGCCGGTTTAAAAGAGATGAAAAAGAAGATCGGGCCGGTTACCATCTCATACTTCTGGCTAAGAATATGAAAGGGTATCAGAACCTGGTTAAAATGGTTTCACTTGCGTGGATTGAAGGGTTTTATTATAAGCCCAGGATAGACAAAGAACTGCTACGTAAATATAGTGAGGGTATTATTGCATCCTCTGCTTGTCTTGGGGGAGAATTGCCTACGGTAATTCGAAACCAGAAAAGTGAAAAGGCCGAAGAGGTAGTAAAAGAATTCGTAGATATTTTCGGTGATGATTATTACCTTGAGCTAATGAGGCACGAAACCGGTGATCCTGAGATTGACAAAGACACTTTTTCCCGGCAGGTTATCGTTAATAAAGGGCTAATTAAATTATCAGAAAAATTTAGCATTAAGCTGATTGCTACAAACGATGTCCATTTTATTAATGCTGAAGATGCTGAAGCCCACGACAGGCTTATTTGTCTGAATACTGGTAAAGACCTTGAT
>Ga0208905_1001463_pt1 | contig 11845 bp, 5 predicted proteins | sample AntAceMetag02UKS_FD_184776 | JGI IMG/M metagenome (GOLD analysis project Ga0208905, IMG submission 184776) | Saline lake microbial communities from Ace Lake, Antarctica - Antarctic Ace Lake Metagenome 02UKS (SPAdes) (version 2) | ecosystem: Environmental > Aquatic > Non-marine Saline and Alkaline...
ACGTGGAGGCAAAACCCCGGAGTTGACAAAAAATCATTTCAGTAAAAAATCCGCAATTTTCCTACAACCCAAAGCTCAATTTGATTATCTCATCGCTCTCAAAGATAGTGATGATCGCGCCAAAGCGGTTATTGATGCCATGGAATCAATTGAGGAAGATTATGAAACTCTGCGGGGTGTATTACCTAAAACAGAATATCGCGAGCTTGATAATGAAATATTGGGCCAACTGATTCGGGCATTAAATCCTGAAGAACTCAAAAAAGTAACCGGTGATGTATTTGGCCGAATTTATGAATATTTTCTTACCCAATTTGCCGACCAAAAAGCCCATGATGGTGGTGAGTTTTTTACACCTGTTTCACTGGTTTCACTCATTGCCAATGTGCTTGAACCGAAAAAAGGCACTGTATTGGACCCGGCCTGCGGTAGTGGCGGAATGTTTGTCCAAAGTGCACGCTTTGTGGAGAATCTGCATGAAAATCCAAATGATAAATTGAGTTTTTATGGACTGGAAAAAAATGCAACTACGATTCACCTCGCTAAAATGAATTTGGCAGTGCATGGTTTGGTGGGTGATATCAAAAAAGCGATTACTTATTATGAAGATCCACATAATTTGCATAAAAAAGCTGACTTTGTGATGGCAAATCCCCCATTTAACGTAGATGAGATTGATGCGGATAAAATCAAAAACGATCCCCGTTTGCCGTTTGGTCTTCCCGGAGTAAATAAGAAAGGTAAAGTTAGTAATGGCAACTATGTTTGGATTAGTTATTTTTACAGCTATTTAGCAGAACAAGGCAGAGGCGGTTTTGTGATGTCTTCCCAGGCATCAAGTGCGGGGAATACGGAAGCCAAAGTGCGTCAAAAACTGATTGAGACCGGTGATGTGGATATCATGATTGCCATTCGTTCCAATTTTTTCTATACCCGAACCGTTCCCTGCGAACTGTGGTTTTTAAATCGGGCTAAAGCTGAAGAGATAAAAGATAAGGTATTGATGATTGATGCACGGGATATTTTTCGAAAAGTAACGCGCAAAATCTATGATTTTAGCCCGGAACAACTGCAAAATATTCTCTCCATCATCTGGCTTTATCGCGGCGAGACCAAGCGCTTTCGCGATTTGGTGGTAAATTATATTTCCGCCACTCTAAACCAAGCGGTGCAAAGTATTCCTCTTGCTCGCGACTATGAAACGGTTTTTGTCAAATTAAACCAAGAGCTTGAGCCGTTTCTCGCCACATTTACCCAAGATGGCAAACAGGCAGAAACAGTCAAGGAACTTGCCGATTGTCTGCAAGCCTACAAAGATAATAGCCAGGTATTTGCAAAATTATCGCAAGAAAAAAGCGAGTGGTGGAAAAAGCAAAATAAAGATAGCGTGAAACTAACTGATACGCTTAAAGATTTGGAATCGCTTGCCGAAGAGAATAACAAACTGATTAAAGAAGCGGAACTGATGTATCGGCTGGCAAACCGCTTGATTGATCTCTGCCTCAATGAACACAACGCCAAAGAAAACGGTAAATGGAATAATCGAGAAATTGCTAATTTCAAAAAACAAACCGAAGAAGCGCGTGATCAGACGGTCAATCAATTGAAACTTGCGCGTTATTTTCATTATCAAGCTGAGTGGTTGGTGGAGCGTTTCCCTGAGGAGATACTGCGCGATGTGGAAGGGGTAGTGAAGTTAGTGGACAAAGTCGAGCTTAAAGAAAATGACTGGAGCCTAACACCGGGAAGGTATGTGGGGGTGGCACCGGAGGAAGAAGATCCGGATTTTGACTTTGGTGAAACTATGAGAACAATTCATACTGAATTGGAAGATTTAAATGAACAGGCAAGCGATTTGGCAAAAATAATTAATGAAAATTTCAGGAATTTGGAAATATGAGCTGGAATAAGATAAAATTTAAAAAATTTATTACCCTTCAGAGAGGCTTTGATTTACCAATTACAGAGATGAAAGATGGTAAAATTCCAGTATTAGGATCAACCTGCATCGTTGGTTATCATGATAAAGCAAAAGTAAAACCTCCTGGTGTTATTACAGGTCGTTCCGGAACCATAGGGGTAGTTCAGTATATAGATAAACCCTATTGGCCTCATAATACATCGCTTTGGATAAAAGACTTTAAATTAAATTATCCGAAATTTGTTTATTATAAAATGAAAACATTGAATTTTAATCGATTTAATGGAGGCGCATCAGTTCCTACATTAAATCGGAACAATCTTGATAATCTTATAGTTTTAATTCCAGATATTAAAACTCAAAAAAAAATTGCTGAAATTCTTTCTACCTACGACGACCTTATTGATGTCAATAGTTGGCGGATAGAACTTTTGGAAGAATCGGCGCGGCTCTTGTTTCGCGAGTGGTTTGTGTACTTTCGCTTCCCAGGACATGAGAAGGTGAAGATAGTCGACCGTGATGGAAGGAAAATGCCCGTGGAGTGGGATTATCTACCGTTTACAAAGATAAAGATATTTAAAAAAGCTCCTCTTGGTGTGCCAGTATTTACTGATGCCCGTCAATATTATCAAACTTCAGAGATAAATAGTACGACTATTATCGGGGATGGGGTAGAGGTTGATTACGAAAATAGACCGAGCCGGGCAAATATAGCACCAACAATTAGTACAGTATACTTTGCAAAAATGAAAGATACAGATAAAGTCCTATATTTTAACAGGGGAAATTCTTTTTTGCTTGAAAAAATATTGTTATCAACTGGGATGGTTGGATTTGCTACAGATAAAAAATATTTAGGCTTCTTGTTTAGCCTTTTAAAATCATACGAATTTGTTAAATATAAAAATAATTTTGCAACAGGAGCCACACAGGTGTCTCTTAATAATGCTAGTTTAAAAAAAATCAAAGTGTTATTTCCTACGCAGAATTTAGTGGAGTTATATTCTGAAATTGTGAATCCATTACTTGAAGAGTGTTCTTATTTAAGATGTCAAAACCAAAAACTCGCCCAGGCACGGGATTTATTATTGCCACGACTAATGAATGGCACAATTGATGTTTCCGAATTAAATACGAAGATTCCAGAGGAGGCGGAAATATGAAAGCTACAGAAGCCAAATTTTTAAGTTTTATTAAAAAATCACCGCAGTTTGTTATTCCCATCTACCAGCGCACATATTCTTGGACAGAGAGGGAGTGTCGCCAGCTATGGGATGATATTGTACGATCTGGTAAAAATGATGTCATAACAGCCCATTTTATCGGTTCTATTGTATATATAGAAAAAGGACTTTATCAAGTAACGGATCAATCTCCTCTATTGGTCATTGATGGTCAACAACGCTTGGCAACAATGTCATTATTGATTGCAGCATTGTCTAATGTACTAGAAAATGTCTTTGATGTAAAATACGAACCCGTAGAAGGTTTTTCATCTCGAAAACTACGCCATTATTATCTCATTAATCCTGAGGAAGAAGATGAACGCCATTGTAAGCTTATACTCTCCCAAACTGATAAAGAGTCTCTTATTGCTAAAGTTAATAGCAAATCATTACCGAAAAATTATTCTCGACGTATTGTTGAAAATTATAAGTTTTTTGAAAAGTGGATTGCTGAGTATCAAGATAAATTGGAAATAATCTGCAAAGGAATTGCAAAATTAATGGTAGTGGATATCTCATTAAGTAGAGATCAAGATAATCCTCAACTTATTTTTGAGAGTATGAATTCCACCGGCAGAGAGCTTACTCAAGCTGATTTAATTCGTAACTTTATCTTAATGGGACTCGAACCAGAAATACAAAAAGAACTTTATATGAATTACTGGCGACCAATGGAAGTTGACTTTGGACAGGAAGCTTATGATAGTTATTTTGACAACTTTATGCGTCATTATTTAACAGTAAAAATAGGTGAAGTTCCAAGGCTGAATAAGGTATATGAATCTTTTAAAGCATATGCCCGATCATCTGAAACGGCAGGGGTGGGAGTAGAATCGCTCGTGGCTGATATTCGTGATTTTGCACAATATTTCTGTGCTATGGCTTTGGGGGCTGAAAAGGAACAGGATCTTGAATGGGCATTCCATGACTTGCGTGAATTGAAAGTGGATGTTGCTTATCCTTTTTTATTGGAACTTTATAATGACTATAATAATGATATTTTGTCAAAAGGTGATTTTTTGACTGCAGTGCGCTTAGTTGAGTCTTATGTATTCCGGCGAGCAATATGCTCAATCCCTACTAACTCTCTAAACAAAACATTTGCAACTTTTTCCAAAGTATTGAAAAAAGACCGCTATTTGGAAAGTATTCAAGCTCATTTTCTTTTATTGCCCTCCTATCGGCGTTTTCCTCAAGATGAAGAATTTAAAAATGAACTTCAAACACGTGATCTTTATAATTTTTCCCGCCGCAGTTATTGGTTGCGAAGGTTAGAGAATTATGATCGTAAGGAACGGGTTGCGGTAGGTGAATATACCATTGAGCACATTTTGCCACAGAATAAAAACCTATCAAAAGAATGGCGAGATGTGCTTGGACCAGAATGGGAACATGTTCAAGAAGTATTGCTGCATACACTTGGTAACCTGACATTAACTGGTTATAATGCAGAATACAGTGACCATCCTTTTATGAAGAAAAGAAATATGTCGGGTGGATTTAAGAAAAGCCCTCTTAAATTAAATCAAGGATTAGGTCAGCTTGAACATTGGAATGTTGATACGATTAAAGCGCGTGCAAAATGTTTAAGTGAAATGGCGGTTTCAGTCTGGCAGGTGCCAAAATTAGATGTTAGTATTTTGGATACCTATCGACCCCGGACGCAGTTGAAGGCTGAATACTCTATTAAAGATCATTCTCATCTTCTTAGCGGTGTTGGCCAAGAATTATTTGAAGCATTTCGCAAGGAAGTCTTAGGTCTTGACCCGGTAGTTAATGAGGAGTTTTTAAAATTTTATGTAGCTTATAAGGCTGAAACGAACTTTGTTGATGTCGTACCACAAGCAAAGCGTTTACGCCTTTCTTTAAATATGAGGTTTCCTGACATCAGTGATCCAAGGGGTAAATGTAAAGATGTTAGTGGTCTTGGTCGATGGGGAAATGGTGATGTTGAGGTAGCATTCTCATCATTGGATGAATTGCCCTATATAATGGGCTTAGTTCGGCAGGCTTTTGAGCGACAAATGGGTAATGGAGGAGAAATATGACGCCCTTCGGCTATGGTGAAGATACCTTAGTACAAAAAACAACTTCCGATTACTTGCACGATCAACTTAGTTGGGATTCGATATATGCCTACAACCAGGAAACATTTGGGCCTAACAGCCTATTGGGCAGAAACTCCGATCGGGAAGTCGTGCTTACGCGTTATCTCAGACAAGCGCTAAAAGAATTCAATCCAGGTTTGCCTGAAACCGCCTATGATGAAGCCGTGCGTCAAGTAGTGGATTACTCCCAGAGCCAGTCAATGCTCTCTTCCAACTTTGATAAATATAAATTATTTAAGGATGGTGTACCGGTTACTTTTCAGGGTAAACACGGAGAAATTAAAAAAGAAAGACTAAAGATATTTGATTTTAATGAAGCAACAAAAAATCATTTTTTGGCAGTACGGGAATTATGGGTACAGGGTGATTTATATCGTCGTCGGATTGATATTGTAGGATTTGTAAACGGAATTCCGCTTTTGTTTGTGGAGTGTAAAAATATCCATAAAGATCTCAAGAATGCTTATGAAAAAAACTTTGCTGATTACAAAGACACGATTCCACACTTCTTTCATCATAATGCGATCGTTATGTTTGCCAATGGTGAAAAGGCTAAGATAGGTACTATCACCGCCGGCTATGAAAATTTTCATGAATGGAAACGTTTATCAGAATCCGATCAGGGTGTAGTAGATATGGAAACTCTGTTGAAAGGTGTTTGCGAAAAGGATAAATTCATGGATATTTTTGAAAACTTTATTATCTATGACGATTCCAGCGGAAAACAAATAAAAGTGCTGGCAAAAAATCACCAGTATCTGGGGGTTAACCAAGTCATTAAAACTCTAAAGGATCCCAATAGAGTCAAAGGAAAACTTGGTGTTTTCTGGCATACACAAGGTGCCGGAAAAAGTTATTCCATGGTGTTTTTTACTACTAAAGTGCATCGTAAAATCGGCGGTAATTATACCTTCTTAATATGTACCGATCGTGATGGTCTGGATACTCAAATATATAAAACCTTTGCCGGATGCGGTGTTACCGATAATGACAAAACGCCCTGCCGGCCCAGTAGTGGAAAACACTTGGCAGAACTTATGAGTCAACAAAAAGCGTATGTCTTTACGACCATTCAAAAATTTAACCAGGAAGTTGATCCGGATGAAGGCTATACTAAACGTGATGATATTATCGTGATTACCGATGAAGCGCATCGCACTCAATACGGCAAACTTGCCTTAAATATGCGCGATGCTTTGCCAAACGCTAACTTTATAGGGTTTACGGGAACGCCGTTATTTAAAAATGATCAGATTACCATGCAGGTTTTTGGTAAATATGTTTCCACCTATGATTTCCAACGGGCGGTTGAAGATAAATCGACCGTGCCGCTCTATTACGATTCACGAGGCGATACATTAGGTATAGCTACCAATGATATTAATGAGCGGATTGCCGAAAAGCTGGAAGAAATTGAAACGAATGATATTAATGTAAGCCAGCGACTGGAAAGAGAGTTAAAGCGCGAGTATCATATCGTTACCGCGAAAAAACGTCTCAATCAAATCGCTAAGGATTTTGTCGAACATTATACAACATCCTGGGAAGCCGGTAAGGCGATGTTTGTCTGTATCGATAAATTAACCTGTGTACGGATGCATGAATTGATTAGTCAATACTGGGATCAAAAAGCAGAAGAAATCAGAGAATCCTGGAAAATGGCAACTGGAGAAGAAAAAGACCATCTTTCCAATCAACTCATCTGGATGAAAGAGACAAAGATGGCAGTCATTGTAAGTGAAGAGCAAGGCGAGGTAGAGAAGTTTAGAAAATGGGGTTTCGATATCAAGCCACATCGGCGACTTATCAAGAATGGATTTGAACTCTCTGATGGAACGCGAATTGATGTGGATTCTGCTTTTAAAAAAGAAGAACACCCCTTTAGAATTGCCATAGTTTGTGCAATGTGGCTGACCGGATTTGATGTACCAAGTTTGGCAAATCTCTATTTGGATAAACCGCTTAAAGCCCATACATTGATGCAGGCGATTGCCCGCGCTAACCGAGTAAACGGCGATAAAAATAATGGACTTGTTATCGATTATTGCGGTATTCTTAAAAATTTACGAAAAGCACTGGCTACTTTTGCCGGTACAAGCGATATGGGCAGACCTGGAGGATTAGGGCCGGATGAAGTGGATCCAACAAAAACTAAGGAAGAGTTACTTGATGAACTTAAACAAACGGTTGACTTGGTCATTGATTTTCTCAATGAGCGAAATGCACCGCTTGATGCAATTATTAACACAAGTGGATTTGAAAGAAATAAAGCCATTGTCATGGCCAAAGAAGTGGTGAACGAGAATGATGAATCAAGAAAGAAATTTGAGGTCATGTGTCGTGAAGTATTTATTAAATTCAAAGCTTGCCTGACAATTCCCGGTGTAAATGATTTTCGCAATCAATACAGCGCGATAAATATTATTTACAAAAGCTTACAAACGGACATCGAGATAGCAGATATTAGCGATATCATTAAAAAATTGCATGAAATTGTTGACAGTTCTATTGATGTTAAGCCGGGCAAAGCTAAAGAACCTAATAAACCATTTGATATAAGTAAAATTGACTTTGACCGCTTGAGGGCAGAATTTGAAAACACTAAGGCTAAAAATACCACTGTTCAAAACCTGAAAAGCGTGATTGAGAAAAAACTGGAACGGCTCATCCAAAGAAATCCGCTTCGGACAGATTTCCAAGAACACTATGAAAAGATAATTGATGAGTATAACAAAGAAAAAGACCGCCAAAATATTGAAGCCACCTTTGAGGCATTATTGAAATTTGTTAAGGAACTTGACGAAGAGGAAAGCCGAGCTGTGCGAGAAGGACTGGATGAAGAGACGCTGGCGGTTTATGATCTTTTAGTTAAATCAGATTTAAAGCCTGTTGAGATAAAGAAAATAAAGAAAGTAGCAAAAAATTTACTTCATAAATTGAAAGATAAATTAAAACATCTATATAAATGGCAAGATAAAGAGCCTACCAGAGATGGGGTAAAAGTTCTCATTCAAAACTTCCTGTGGGACGAAAAAACCGGATTACCTGTAGAATGTTACAATCAGAATGATGTATATGAAAAAACAAAAGCCGTTTTCTATCACATATATCGAGCATACCCGACGGTGCCATCGCCGTATTATGCAACAAGCATGGCAAGTTAGAGGCGATACAAGGAACGGTTTTTTTGACAATGCAGAATACAAAATAAAATGGAAAAAGAAAATGTGAAGTACGCGAAGCCTGATTACGGATTTTCTATAAGTTTTTAGAAAGGATTTTTATTATGGCTACCACAACATCTAAAATGGCAATCTTAGATTACTTATGGGAATGGACAGAAGGATATGGTAATTGGGCAAAATTTCTTGTAAAAAAAATAATTAATCTTGAAAACTCTTTATCTGATAAGCAATTAGTATTTGTGTATAATATATTCCTACATGATATTTTTTCATCTGATAAAAAATCTTCCATTGAAATTGAACGACCCAGCTTGACATTTGATACCACCAATTTACAATTATTATCCATGTCTGAAATAGAAGGAGTTAATAAACTTGCACCTGGTCAGCTTTTAGATTTTAGCAATAATATTACAGTTATTTACGGTGCGAACGCTACCGGAAAATCAGGTTATAGTAGGATACTAAAAACACTTGGGCTTTGTTACCAAAAAGAAAATAAAGTGTTATGTAACGTATATGATACGTGCGAAAAAAGCCAGAAAGCCAAAATAAAATACATGTTGAATAATAAACCTGGTGAATTTATATGGGACGGTACTTGTCAATCATCTGAACTTCGCTATCTTTCTATTTTTACAAATGATTGCGTAAATATCAGTATAGGTCGAAAGCGAGATCTGCTCGTTACTCCCATAGGTTTTCACCTTTTTGAGATTTTATCTAACGATTTAGATAGTCTTTCCAAAATCCATAAAACCAATATTGAAAATTGTGAACAAGAAATAACCTGGATTGAAAACTTACACCAAGGAACAGAGGTGTATAAATTCGTTGCTAATTTAAGTGCTCAATCTTCTGTAGAGAAGTTTAACCATTTAAAAAGCTATACCCCAAATGATGAAAATGACCTTGTTGAACTAACAAAACAAAGGGCAGATTTAAATAAAAAACTTTTAGAAACACAAATTTCCCTCCTTTCGAAACAAGTAAATGAACTAGAAAGTGTAAAATTGCAAATCAGAACCATTCAACACAATTTTAAATCAGAAGATTGGACTAACATTATTAATTATGTAAAAAAAATAGATAAATTGAGAAAAAAAGAGCAAAAAGGTCTTGAGAAAATTGCAGAGGAAAGAGGAATAGCCCTGTATAAAACAAAAGAATTTAACGATTTTATCAAAGCAGCTGACAAATATATTCAAAAACTTGACAAGAAAGATTATCCCAAGGATAAAAATGAAACTTGTGTATACTGTGGTCAAAAACTTACTGATAGAGACGCTAGAGAGCTACTTGCAAATTACAGAATTCTGTTAAGCGATACTACTCAAACTGAAATAAGAGGATATGTAGAATTGCTTAAAGTATTGCGTGAAAAAATAAAAAATATAAATTCTGATATAAAACTATATCATCCATCATTTGGTGAAAATGAAGAAAAAGAACCTATCCAGCCTAAATTCCTTGAACAGTTTTGTAAAAAAATTAATGAATTTAAAAAGCTGGCTGAAACTGAAAAAATAAATATAATCCAAGAAAAAAAATTCAATATCGATTACGAAAAGATAGAAACAAAAATTGATAAGAAATTAAAATCAATTAAGTCTAAATTTGATAAAAAAAATAAAATTCTGATTCAGATTGAGCTAAGAGAAGAAAAGATAGATAGTCAAATAAATGAATTACTCGATCGTGAATTGCTAAACAAGAAACAAACTGAAATTGAAAAAAATTTAGCATTACTTAAACGGGCACAGGTCCTGGAATCTAAGTCACATTTATTTAACACGGATTCAGTAAGCAGAAAAACAACCACGGCGAGAAAAAATTTGATTTCTACAAGTTTTGAAAAAATATTTACCGAGGAGTTGAAATTTTTAAGCCGTTCTAATATCAAATTATCGTTGAATTTTGAAACTTCGAAAGCCAAGTCTATTTTAAAACAAGAGATAAACTCACAATATGCTTTAAGTGACATCCTTAGTGAAGGGGAACAGAAAACGATTGCGTTAGCAGAATTTCTTACCGAGGTTCGGCTTGATAATAAGAATAAAGCATCAATTATTTTTGATGATCCGGTAACCAGTTTGGATCATAAAATTATTGACGAATTCGCTCGTAGGTTGGTTCTGTTGTCGAAAGAAAGGCAGGTAATCTTATTTACCCATAGCATTCTTCTTTTTAACAGCATAAAACAAAAGAGCGATTTACCGAGGTTTAAAGATCTCGAATTTAAATACTATGAAACGGAGATAGATTTAAAAAATACAGGTCTTCTATACGAAAGTCCAACTTTAAGAGAAGATAATTTTAAAAAATACAAAAAGAGCATAAATGAAATTCTTAATTTACCAAAAGAAGAACGTGATAGGAAAGAAAGTGAACTAGCAATAAGTGGATACAATAAACTTAGGCCAGCAATTGAAGTATTTGTTGAGAGTGAGATGCTTTTTAATACTATTAAACGATATCGAAAAAATGTTGCTCTCACTTCACTTGAAAAAATTAATGGTGCTTTAATCGATAAGCATGAGGAACGATTAACAGATATTTTTGAAAAATGTTGTGGGTATATTGAGGCACACAGCAAACTTGAAACAATTTACTTGAAACCTAATTTAGTCGAACTAAAAAATGATTTTAATGAAGTTTGCCGTATAAGAAGCGAATTTGTTGAATGAATAAAATTTTTGGTAGGTTTTTATACTAGACGGATCAAGAGATAATCTTTATTGTTGATAATGATTTAAATATTTCTCAACAATAAATATTTTAATAGTAAATAAATACAATTTAAATTATTGGAGGAAATTGTTATGTTAACTAAGCGGGAATGCCATATTTTGGATTATTTCTTTGAAAATGGAAATTTCAAAGGAAAATTAGATGATTTGGCAATTGATATTTTCAATAAATATGTAAATTCATTATTTAGTAGAGATAAACATTTTTCGATGAATAATCGCGGAAAAGTAGGAAATAAAATTATAAATTCAATTAATAATTTATCAAAATTGTTAATTATTTATGAAGAAGAGGGAATTTTTAAAACTAAAAAACAAATATTAGATAAAATTGGCCAAATTAAGTCTGATATTTATTATGAACGTTTAAGAGAAATTAATTTTGATTAGATAAAGAAAGTTGGCTTCAGACTTTAAAAATTCACATTATTTTATTATAAATTTTGTGAACTTGTGAAACCGACTCTGGAGCCGTAAGTATTAAGTAACCTCTAGGAGGTTAAGTATTTTTTATGATTAATTCAAAAATTAAAGTTGGCATTATATGTCCTTGTGATATTGAATATCAAAGTTGCAAAGAAATATTAAACTTACATAATGAAACTGAATTAGCAGGTAGGTTAATTTCATCAAGAAAAGAAAAAGATGTAGAAGT
>Ga0208905_1001473_pt1 | contig 11809 bp, 10 predicted proteins | sample AntAceMetag02UKS_FD_184776 | JGI IMG/M metagenome (GOLD analysis project Ga0208905, IMG submission 184776) | Saline lake microbial communities from Ace Lake, Antarctica - Antarctic Ace Lake Metagenome 02UKS (SPAdes) (version 2) | ecosystem: Environmental > Aquatic > Non-marine Saline and...
AAGTGACTCTATGTCTCCAACAGTACCTCCAATTTCAGTAATAACAACATCAAACCTGGATTTTTTTGCAACTTTTTTAATCCTGTGTTTTATTTCATCGGTAATATGCGGAATAATTTGTACCGTTTTGCCCAGATAATCACCCCTTCGTTCCTTATCAATAACTGTCTGGTAAATCATTCCGGTAGTAACATTATTATCCTGGGAAGTAGGATTGTTAAGGAATCGTTCATAATGACCCAGATCGAGATCAGTTTCAGCACCATCGGCAGTTACATAACATTCACCATGTTCGTAAGGGTTCAGAGTACCCGGATCAACATTAATATAAGGATCAAGTTTCTGTATTGTAACAGAATATCCACGTGCCTGCAATAATTTGGCAAGAGATGATGATATAATTCCTTTTCCCAGGGAAGAAGTAACCCCTCCAGTTACAAAAATATATTTAGTAGAAGACAAACTGTAATTTATTTAGAGATTAAATTTATATATACACTTACCGGCACTATACTTCCAGGTCAGTCTGATCAATCATTTTTATTTTTTCCTTCAGAAGGACAATATTCTCTTTTGCCTGATCAATTTTTTCATCCACTTCTTGGATTAAAGCTTCGGCATTTTTTGATTTTGCAAAAAAGCCCTTATTATTTTCCCAAAGAACAACATCGCTTTCCAGGCTTTTAATCTTATTATAAAATTTTTCCCTGTCATTTTTAGCTTTGATCCCTCCCTTCGGACTTTCTCGTAATTGCTCAAGTTTATTTTTATACTTAAGTTTATTCTTTCTGAATTCGTCAATATTTAATTCGTCAAACTGCTTATTAATCACACTCTTATACCTATTAATAATGTCATCCTTTTGTTTGAAAGGAACAAATCCAATCTCTGTCCAGCGATGTTGAAAGTCCTGAATTTTGCTAAAGTTCTTTTCTGCATTGTTAACAGGTTTATATTTCTCAATTTCTTCAATCAGTTCATTTTTCAGTTTCAGGTTTTCTTTAAATACTTCATCCCTGTTGGAATAATATTCTGATTTCCTTTCAAAAAACTTATCACATGCAGCCCTAAAACGTTTCCATATTTTTTCTGAATTTTTTCTTGGAACCGGACCTATCTCTTTCCACTGTCTTTGAAGTTTGATAAGTGTATCTGTGGTTTGTTTCCATTCTTCACTATCCTGCAATTCTTCAACCTGAACAGCCAACTCTATTTTTAATTTAAGGTTATTATTCTGAACCTCTTTATGTTCAGTATAAAAACTCCTTTTTGCAAGGAAAAAAGCGTCGCAAGCTTCCCTGAACCTCTTGTAAATAATATTATTATATTTCCGTGGAGCAAAACCAATTAAACGCCAGGTCTTCTGAAGTCTTTTAATCTCATTAGCTGCCTTCTCCCAGTTCCTGGGCAATTTGATATCAGATTGCTCATTAATTTCTTCTACCTGTTCATATAGTTTTGTTTTGTCTTCCAGGTTCTTCTTTTGCTGATCTTTAATATCCTGATAATACAGGTGATGCTTCTTATTAATCTTTGAAGTTATTTCCTTGAATCTTTCCCATATTTCATTTTTGCTTTCGTGCGGAACAGGACCTATCTCTCTCCATTGGTCATGATATTTCTGAAGTGTATCATAAGAAATAATAATATTGGAATCCGATAATATCTCTTCTGCTTTTTCACAAAGTTTAATCTTGGCCTCCTGATTCTTTTTTAAATCAAGATCCCGCAGTTCTTTATTGATTTTTACATAATCATAAAACTTTTCAACATGATGGTGATAGGTTTCCCAAAGATCCTTTAAATTTTGTTGTGGCACCATGCCAATAACTTTCCATCGATTCTGAAGATCACGAAATTCCTGAAAAGTTAAATGAAGTGACTCCTCACGGTTAACAAGATCTTTTATCTCATCAATAATTTTATATTTCTCCTTAAGATTCTCATGCTTACCAGCCTCAAGGGTTTTAATATATTCTGATTTTTTCTTTTTAAATTTTAGCAGAAGACCTTTTAATTTTAATTCAAGAGGATCATCCCCGGGCATAAAATCGTTTAATTCACCACCCTCTTTAAGAAATTGATTTTTCTTTTGTTCCAGTTCATTTCTGTGCTTCTTGTAAAAATTAATTTTTATCCGGTCAATATCATTTCTGATCTCGTTTACAGGTCTTTCTTCAATCAGAAGTGTTAATCTGCTTACTAATTGCTCCTTTCCAAAAGTTGAATAATCAACTGACTTTACGAATATTTCCTCAACCTCTTTTTCCTCTGCTTCATCACTATCTTCCTCTGCTTTTATTGGCTCCTTTTCCTCAGCTTTCTCAGGATCTTCCTCTGCTTTTATTGGCTCCTTTTCCTCAGCTTTCTCAGGATCTTCCTCTGCCTTTAATGAATTTTCTTCTTCCTTTTTTACTTCCTCCTCTGGTGCTTCACCAGAGTTTACAAGTTCATTATCAGCATTTTCTTCGATTTGAGCATCTTTAACCTGATCAGAAGTTTCTTCCTTCTTTACTGTATTTTCAGGGTTGTTTTTCTCTTCCCCGAATTGTTCTTCACGAACAGAGCTTTTTTCCACATTGTTGTCCATCAAAATCTCTTTTATAGATAGCATATGTTACTATTCATCCAACAGGACACAGAATAACAATTAATACAAAGCTACGAAAATATACAATTCACTTCGAATACTCAAAGATTTTCCTTTTATTTTGGGATATATGGCTCATACATAAAAAAGCCACTTACTGAAATATAATAAGTGGCTTCATTGTTAAATGCGTAAGAAAGGTTTATAAAATTTTGATCTCACGTTTTTGTTCAATCTCCGAAATGGGTTCCTTTGGCAATTCAAGCACTAGAATTCCATTTTCATATTTTGCTTTCATCTTACTGTCATCAACACTTTCGGGGATGACAAAAGTCCGGGTAAATCCGTTATACCTGAATTCCCTACGTGAATACTTGTTTTTTATATTCTCTTTCTTTTCCGAACTCTCATGGCGTACTTTCAATATATCTTTATCAATTTCTACCTTGATGTCCTTTTTCTCAAGTCCGGGTATAGCCAGTTCAATCTGGTATTTATTCTCATCTTCAGAAATATTTGCTCCCGGTATTGCATTATAATCATCACAATAACCTTCGTTTCCGAAAAAATCACTCATCAGGTCTGAGAAATTATAAAAGTTATGTGCTACTGCCTGGTTGTTCCAATCATTAAATTTTGCAAGTGTCATTTTATTAAATTTTAAGTTAATAATAATTGTTTCAAATTCCATTCAAAGACAACATCTCCAAAACTAATGCCGTTTCGCTTTTCAAGACAAATTAACCTGTTACAATATTATAATATGCCATATTGGCAGTTTATTTATAAAACACGTGTCATATTGTCGCTTTGTAAAGATACTGCTTCATAAAACAAATAGATAAAGTACAAGTATTCTGCGCTTTATGCCCGGAAGAGTTCTTCTCTTGACCTTAGCCTTAGCCTTAGCCTTAGCCTTTCTTCAAATAAGTTTGTACTTTTGCTAAAAAAGGAACAAATGCGAATAGATATAATTACAGCCGTTCCTGATCTTTTAGAAAGTCCGTTAGGACATTCAATTATTCAGAGGGCAAGGGAAAAGCGAATTGTTGAGATCCAGGTTCATAATTTACGTGATTATACAAAAGATAAATATAAAAGCGTAGATGATTATGCTTTTGGTGGAGGTGCCGGGATGGTAATGTCTATTGAACCCATTTTCAATGTTATAGAAAAATTGAAAAGGGAACGAAAATATGATGAGATTATTTATACGTCGCCTGATTCAGAGAAGTTTACACAAAAAACAGCAAACAGCTTATCACTTAAAAAGAATTTAATAATCCTTACAGGGCACTACAAGGGAATTGATCAGAGGGTACGAGATCATCTTATTACAATGGAGCTTTCAATTGGAGACTATGTATTGTCCGGCGGGGAACTTGCCGGTGCTATTATCACAGATGCGATTGTCAGGTTACTTCCGGGGGTTCTTTCGGATGAAACATCTGCACTCACCGATTCATTTCAGGATAACCTGCTTGCACCACCTGTCTACACACGCCCCGCAAATTTTAAAGGATGGAAAGTTCCGGAGGTGCTATTATCGGGTCATGCCGAAAAGGTAGAAAAGTGGAGATTAGAACAATCGTACAACCGTACAAAAAAAATAAGACCGGACCTTTTGAAGGGTGAAGGGTGATGTGATGCAGTGTTAAAATGTTCCGGGTTCCATGTTTTGTGTTTCGGGTTAAGAAAATAATGTCACCAATTATTTTGTGTATCATCAATCTGTTTAAAAGAATTAGTTGCATTATTCAATTCACAATCAGAATTTTGTATATTTACATAGAAAATGTCCAATAAACCTGAAATTAAACTCGATTATGATCATCCAAGACCTACACAACATATTTCAGGCAATTTGTTGATTATTTTTCAGGACAATCGCTGGAGGATGTAAATGTTGAACAGATCAATGATTATTTATTGAAGCTTATACATGAAGAATCCATGTCATCGAGTAAGCAGAACCAGTATATTAATGCCATCAAATTCTATTATGAGAAGGTACTGGGAAGGGAGAAACAATATTACAAAATTGAGAGACCCAAAAAAGAGGATAAGCTACCGGATGTACTTAGCAAAGAAGAGATTGCTTCAATGATAAAATTAACAAAGAATCTCAAACACAAAAGTCTGATAGTACTTATATACTCATGCGGTTTCATGGATGATCTGGACTAAAAAAGTACACATACACATCCAATTTTAGGGTGTATATGTAATTTATACAATATGACATAAACAATATATATGTAAGTTTACACATCTACAATCGTTAGCTGTCATTTTGAAGAAAGATTTGCATATCTCAAGAAAACCATTATATTGAACTACAAAGTTTATTAATTGACAGGAAATAATTTTTATGATTCAAACAAAAGTATTTAATACAACGAACAAACCTAGTTTAAGAGAAAAAGAAAATTTGATTGACTTCTTATTTGACAACTTGCAAGAATATGGAGATGCAAAATCTGATATTGAAAAAGCCATTAGTTACGCATTAAAAGAAACAACTTCTTTTGGGGGCTTTATTTCGGTTTCTTATTTAAAAGATGAAATATCTGGCGTAGTAGTGGTGAACCAAACAGGTATGAAAGATTATATCCCTGAAAATATTCTGGTTTACATTGCCACACACAAAAATCATAGAGGTAAAGGAATAGGAAAAATGTTAATGCAAAAGGCCATTGATTTAGCGGAAGGTAATATTGCTTTACATGTTGAACCTGATAATCCGGCTAGATTTTTATATGAAAAAGTGGGATTTAGCAGTAAGTACATTGAAATGCGTTTAATAAAGCCCGCAAACAATTAATATTTCCTTAACTCAAAGTATTAAGTAGCATAGGTTCAATAAAATGAATCTATACTACTTTTTAAATTTTAGATTATGCACTTTATCGATATATTAGTTTTTGTCATCTATTTCGCTTTAATGCTTGGAGTAGGCATCTACTTTTTTAGGAAAAACAAAAACATTGAAGATTACTATATTGGGGGAAGATCGTTAGGGAGCTGGCATATTGGATTATCTGTTGTGGCTACGGATGTGGGCGGGGGATTTTCAATTGGACTTGGGGGATTAGGGTTTACAATTGGACTTGCAGGATCATGGATGCTTTTTACAGGTTTAATCGGAGCCTGGCTAAGTGCTGTAGTATTAATTCCAATCGTCAGCAAGCTTTCTGTAAAATATAAATTTTTTACTTTTCCTCAAATATTCGAACATTTTTACAATGGCAAAGTTGCATTGATAGCAGGGATCATTTCTGCCATAGGTTATATTGGATTTACCAGTTCTCAGTTATTGGCCGGTGCAAAGCTGGCATCTGCAACATTTGTGGATATTGATTTAATGCTCTATTCCTATGCCTTCATGGTTTCCGGTTTATTTATTCCGATTTTGGTTGCTTTATACGGGAAAAAGCCCAATTCAATTGCTGCCATACTATCAATGGTAATAGGAGGAACGACAACAGTAGTTTTGATTATATCAAATCTCAAATTACCCCTTGACTTGGATGCAAACATATTTGGGATCACAGCTTCGACCTTGGTTTATTTTTCAGTAACTTTCTTAATTAAAAAAACAGCAAGATGATAACGAAAATTATTGAGCTGAGACATGAACTTCATAAACACCCCGAAGTTTCAAATAATGAATACAAAACTTCAGAGCGGATTGTAAACTTCATGAGCGCATTCGCTCCTACTAAAATACTTACTTTAAGTAAGACAGGGAAGGCTTTCGTTTTTGATGGTGCAAAGCCTGGAAAAACACTTCTATTCAGAGCCGAATTGGATGCTTTGCCTATATCGGAAAAATCCTCACTCGCCTATTCTTCTGTTAATCACAATGTATCTCACGCTTGCGGACACGATGGTCATATGGCCATTTTGGCTGGGTTGGCTCAAAAAATAGCAAATGAACCTCCAAAATACGGGAAAGTAGTTTTACTGTTTCAACCTGCTGAAGAAGTGGAACAAGGAGCAAAAGATGTGATGGAAGATCCACATATTATAGAGTTAGAACCAGACTTTATTTTTGCCCTTCATAATATTCCGGGAATAGAAAAACACCATATTGTGATAAAAAGCGGCAGTTTTTCTGCTGCTTCAAAAGGAATGACCGTCAAACTCTTTGGCAAAACGGCTCATGCAGCTGAACCCGAAAACGGCGTCAGTCCGGCGAATGCCATTTCCAAGATTATTAATCAGCTTCATGAATTAAAAGAAAATAAAAGCCTATTTAAAGATTTGGCATTACTAACCATCATTCATATTCAATTAGGTGAAATCTCTTTTGGCACATCACCGGGTTATGCCGAAATAAGAATCACTTTGCGCTCCTTCGAAAATGAAGACATGGATGTATTAACTGCTTATTCCGAAAAAATAATCAAAGAAATTTCCAAAGCAGAAAATTTAGAATGCGAGATTTCCTATTCTGAATCATTTCGTGCAAGTGTTAATAACGATGAGTGTTTGAGCTATGTTGAAGAATCGGCAAAACAAAACAATTTAGAAATCGAAACCATTGAAAACCCATTTAAATGGTCGGAAGATTTTGGGTATTATTCGCAACAATACAAATCTTGTTTATTTGGTTTGGGTTCAGGCCTATCACAGCCGCCACTTCACAATCCTGATTACGATTTCCCGGATGAAATAATTGAAACCGGGATAAACATGTTTTATCGTATTTATAAAAAAATTAATTTAAAAAATGACAGATAGTTCCGTAATAACCATTGATGAAAAGTCGCTGCAAAATAATGTAGCTTTTTTGAAGAAGAAAATGGGCAAGAAGGTGATCATATCGGCCGTGGTTAAGGCCAACGCCTATGGGCATGGCATCGAGCAAAATGCAAACATTCATTTGGAAGCTGAAACAGGTATGAATCGTTCGGGTTTGAATATGGATGAATTGAATTTGTCCATTTTAATGATTAAGGAAAATGCAGCATATATAAATGTAGTTGGATTTTGCACACATCTTGCAGGAGCAGAAAGTATTTCAAATCATCTAAGAATACAAAAACAGTTAAAGAAATATCATAAAATGTTATCTATTCTGGAAACAAATGGCATCAAACCAACATATAAACATTTAGCAAATTCTGCAGCTGCCTTTATTTATCCAAAAGCAAGAATGGATATCGTGAGAATAGGCATCATGCTTTACGGATTTTGGTCGAGCATCGAAGTCTTTATTCAGTATATTAACAGTAAAACCAATAAAACCGACCCATTAGAGCGAATTCTTAGTTGGAAAAGTCAAATCATGTCCATTAAAGAAGTTAGGTGTGGAGAATTTATAAGCTATGGAATTTCGTATCTTGCGCAAACAAACATGAAAACTGCACTGATTCCGATCGGATATGCATCTGGATATAGTCGTTCATTGAGCAATAAAGGGAGGGTCCTTATTCAGGGTCAAAGATGCAGCGTGATTGGCGTTGTAAATATGAATATGATTATTGCCGACATTTCAAACGTATCAAATGTAGTGGTTGGTGATGAAGTCGTCATTATAGGAAAACAAGACGATCTGGAAATTAAAGTAAGTGCCTTTAGCGATATAAGCGATCAGCTCAATTACGAAGTATTAGCCCATTTATCGGAATTAATTAAACGAACAGTTACAGAAAATTAATGATCATGGCTTTTATATCCTAAAAAAAAATAATGATAGTTAAAAACACAATATTGTTTAAATATGGCGGAAATGCCATGACAAATCAAAATCTTAAATCAAAGATATTAGAAAATATTTGCTCTTTGAAACATAAAGGTTATCAGGTTGTTATTATCCATGGCGGTGGGCCGTTTATTAAACAAACGCTCAAAAAAGCCAATATAGAATCTGAGTTTATTGATGGATTACGAAAAACTACACCTGAAGCTATGGAATATGTAGAAATGGCATTGAAAGGTAAGGTCAACGGTAGTCTGGTTTCCATAATAAATGAAATGGGCTATAAAGCTGTGGGCTTGTCAGGAAAAGACGGTCAAATTGTTACGGCTAAAAAACGTATGCACGAGCGCATGAATAACGGAAAAGTCGAACTGGTTGATTTAGGTCAAGTTGGGGATGTAGCAAATGTTGATCCTACCTTAATAAATATATTATTAAAAAATGATTATATTCCAGTGATTACTTGTATTGCTTCCGATAGAAAGGGTATTGATTATAATATTAATGGGGATCTTTTCGCAGGTCATATTGCGGGCGCAATTTCAGCAGAACAATATATTATTTTAACAGATGTTGACGGATTAATGCTTGACAAGGATAATCCAGCATCCATTATCCATAAACTTAAAGTATATGAAATAAATGAGTTGAAAGAGGAAAATACAATTCAAGGAGGTATGATCCCTAAAATGGATTCATGTGCAATTGCCTTAGAAAAAGGAGCTAAACTGGCAAGAATTATTAATGGAACAGTTCCAGAGCAAATTGTAAGCCTTTTTGAAAATAAAGAAGTTGGAACAGTAATTAGCGTATAAATTAAAAAAAGATGAAACTCAAATTGAACGATACATACGACAAACTTGATAAAAAATACTATTTACAAACTTTTAAACGCTACCCCTTAGCATTTGATCACGGGAAAGGTTCCCATATTTGGGATGTGGAAGGCAACAAATATATTGATATGTTGGGAGGTATTGCGGTTAATAGTGTTGGTCATTGTCATCCTAAAGTAGTAAAAGCAATTCAGGATCAGGCAGCTAAATTAATTCATATTTCAAATTTTTATCTTAGTGACCCACAGGTGATGCTTTCTAAAAAGCTTGTTGAATTATCAGGTTTAGATCGAGTATTTTTCACGAATAGCGGAGTGGAATCTATTGAGGGTGCTATTAAAATAGCCCGGAAATATGCGCATAGTATTGGAAGAGGGGGTAACATCATTTCTTTTGAAAACTCATTTCATGGTCGCACATTGGCAACAATTGCAACAGGTAAAAAAGCATATCAAAAAGGATTTGAGCCAATTCCGCAGGGATTTTCTCAGGTACCTTTTAATAATATGGAAGCTTTAAAAAAAGCGGTCGATAACAATACGGCAGCCATTATTATTGAGCCAATTCAGGGCGAGGGAGGCGTGAATGTAGCAGATAGAAATTTCCTTAAGTCGTTAAGAGCTTTTTGTGATGAACAAGGTATTGTGTTGATTTTCGATGAAATTCAGTGCGGTGTTGGCCGAACAGGAAAAATGTTTGCCAAAGAACATTTTGGGGTCGAACCAGATATTATGACTTTAGCAAAAGCTTTGGGAGGCGGCATTCCTATAGGCGCAATTCTTTCGAATGAAAAAGTAAGTTCGGCGGTTGAATTTGGAGATCACGGAACAACTTTTGGAGGAAATCCTTTAGTTTGTGCAGCTTCATTGGCAACAATAGAAGTTATTGAAACAGAAAATCTATTGCAACAGGCTGAGGAAAAGGGAAAGTGGATTGTTGCTAAAGTTTTATCACTTGAAAATTCGGATATAAAAGAAATTCGGGGAAAAGGATTGATGATAGGAGTGGAATTTAATTTTGAAACAAAGCCTTTAGTGTTAAAAATGCTTGAAAATGGAGTGTTGGCAAATGCGACTTCCGACACAGTTTTGCGTTTGGTTCCGCCTTTAAATATAAGTTACGAAGATTTGGAAAAGGTAATGGAAATATTAGAAAAATCATTAAAAGAATTGAAAAACAATGGGTAAAAAGAAAATCGGAATTATTGGTGCAACTGGTTATACCGGATCAGAATTGGTGCGTATTCTCACCAATCACCCAGATGTTGAAATCACAATGATTACTTCAGAAAGCAGGGCTGGAGAATTATTTTCGGATGTGCATCCTTTTTTACAGGGAATCGCCGATCAAAAATTGGTATCGATTAATCAAATAGATGAGTACGAACTTGATCTGGTATTTCTTGCTTTGCCACACGGTGTTTCCATGGATTTTGTCGAACGTTTTAGAGACAAGTCTTTTAAAATTATTGATCTTTCGGGTGATTTTCGTTTGAGTACACAAGAGGTGTATGAAGAATGGTATAAAATTCCGCATATTTATCCTGAAGGAATTGAAAAAGCTGTTTTCGGAAGTCCGGAATTGTATTTTGATAAAATTAAAGAAGCGAATTTAATTGCGAATCCTGGCTGTTTTCCTACAACTGCAATTTTAGGTTTGGCACCATTAATGGCAGCCAACCTAATTGAAACAGACCGAATTATTGTAGATTCAAAAACGGGTGTTACAGGGGCAGGGATAAAAGCAAAACCAGTAAACCTCTATTCTAATGTAAATGATAATTTTAAAGCATACGGACTTAAATATCATAGACATACTATTGAAATACAAGGGATATTAAATAAGGTTTCTAAAAAAAATACCTGCATTCAATTTACGCCGCATTTATTGCCGGTTGATAGGGGAATTCTGACAACTATTTATGCACGCCCAACAGAAAAAATAGATGAATTTAAACTAAAAGAACTTTATACTGCCTTTTACGCAAATGCGCCTTTTGTCAGATTGAGGAATCTGGAACCAGCCATAAAAGACGTGAGGGGAACTAATTATTGTGATTTATATGTAACGTATGATAAGCGAACCAATATGGTGATTATTATTAGTGTTATTGACAATCTTATTAAAGGAGCAGCAGGACAAGCAGTTCAAAATATGAATATTATGTTTGGTTTAGAACAAACAAATGGACTAAATTTTATTCCATTAAACCCTTAATATTTTAATTCAAAAGAAAATTTAACTAACAATAATATTTACAAAAATGATTAAAAATATAACAAACATAAGAGGAATCACATGTTGGGGAGCACATACAGGTGTTAAATCTATGCGAAGGGATTTAGCAATCATTTTCTCAAGAGTTCCGGCAAGTGCTGCAGCGGTATTTACGCAAAACCAAGTGGTGGCAGCACCGGTTACCGTATCACAGAACAATATTGCCGATGGCAAAGCACAGGCAATTGTAATAAATGCAGGAAATGCAAATGCTGCCACAGGAAAGCAAGGAATGGAAGGTGCAAAAGCAATGACACATGCATTGGCTGAAGAGTTGGGTATTGCCGAGGATTTAGTGTTGGTAGCATCTACTGGCATTATAGGCGTAGAGTTTCCAACTACGGAAATTGTAGAAGGAATTCGAGAAAATTCAAAAAATCTGACCAACAGATCTAATGC
>Ga0208905_1001474_pt1 | contig 11809 bp, 7 predicted proteins | sample AntAceMetag02UKS_FD_184776 | JGI IMG/M metagenome (GOLD analysis project Ga0208905, IMG submission 184776) | Saline lake microbial communities from Ace Lake, Antarctica - Antarctic Ace Lake Metagenome 02UKS (SPAdes) (version 2) | ecosystem: Environmental > Aquatic > Non-marine Saline and Alkaline...
TACATAATCGAGAAACATCTGTTCGTGATTTCCCTTCAGGCATATTACCCTGCGTATTTCCCTCTTGAGATCAAGCACAAAATCCACGACACCCCTGGAATCCGGCCCCCTGTCTATATAATCTCCAATAAAGACAAGAGTATCTCCTTCACTGTCGATTCCAATCTGTGGGATCAGGTTTTCCAGTTTGGAGAGGCAGCCATGGATATCGCCTATCGCGAATATTTTTCCCATAACGTCCCCGCTATCCGAACAGGGCATCTACAAATTCCTCGCTCTTAAAACGGCGCAGGTCGTTTAGACCTTCGCCGACTCCTATGTATCGGATCGGTATCTCCAGCTCCCTTGCTATCCTGACTATGATTCCCCCCTTCGCGGTACCGTCCAGTTTTGTGAGGGCTATTCCGGTAATGCCGATCTCCTTGTTGAACATCTTTGCCTGCATGACGGCGTTCTGCCCGGTGGTCGCGTCGAGAACGAGAAGGATCTCATGCGGCGCGCCCTGCAGTTCTCTGCCCATGATACGTTTGATCTTTTTGAGTTCATCCATAAGGTTGGTTTTTGTGTGCAGTCTGCCCGCGGTGTCGATAAGCATGACAGCATCCCTCGATTTTGCCGCGTGGATCGCGTCAAAGACAACCGCGGAGGGATCAGCCCCCATTTTCTGCTTGATAAGGGGAGCGTCGACTCTCTCCGCCCATATCTCCAACTGTTCAATAGCCGCAGCCCTGAATGTATCGGCCGCGACCAGCAGCAGGGGAATTTTGTTTCTCTTGAAGCGATATGCCATCTTTCCTATCGTAGTGGTCTTTCCCGTCCCGTTGACTCCGACTACCATGATCGTATAAGTTTCCCCTTTGGGGATCCGCAGCGGCGATTCACATTTTTTGAGGATGTCTATCATGTTATCTTTCATCAATTTTTTGAGCGCGTCTAAGCTTGTGAGTTCATTCCTTCTTGCCCTGGACCTCATCTCTTCAATCAGGTCACCGGTGAATGCAGGTCCCAGATCGGCCCCTATCAGGATCTCTTCAATATCTTCAAATATATCTCCGGAGATGACCTTTTCTCCAGAGATCATCTCGTCCAGATTTTTGATGAAACCACTTCTTGTCTTTGACAGGCCCTGCTTGAGCCTTGAGAAAAATTTTTTGTCGTCGTTGTTTTCCATTTTCCGCGTTTCTATATCCTTTTTTTGTATTTTTGCTTTTTGAAAGTTATATTGAATGTGATTCCGTTATAAACGACTTTTCCGGTGATAGCAAGTATGCGGTGTCTGTAAAGATTTCCGGATGGGGAGGGGATTTTCGGAAGCCTCAATTCATGCTGACGGAGACTGTGGTGGATATTCCATTTTTCTCCATGGTTACACCGACAAGGTTGTCGGCAGCCGCCATGGTGTTTTTGTTATGGGTTATGAATACGATCTGGGACTTTGCCGAGATGTCTTTCAGCAGTTCCCTGAAGAGAGATATATTTGCATCGTCGAGGGGCGCATCTGCCTCATCGAGTATCAGGAAGGGCGCCGGACGGTGCAGGAGGATGGAGAATATCAGTGCCACGGCGGCGAGGGCCTTTTCACCTCCGGACAGTAGAAAAAGGTTCTGTTTTTTCTTTCCCGGGATCTGTATGTCTATATCCACGCCTGTCTCCAGCATATCTGATTCGTCGGTCAGACGCAGGATTCCACTCCCACCCGGGAAAAGCCTGGGGAAGACATTTTTGAAATGATGGTTCACTGCTTCGAAGGTCTCCGAGAACCTCTTCTTCGATATCTGGTTGATTCTCGTTATGGTTTTCTGGAGGGTGTCCAGCGAGGAATTCAGGTCTTTTATCTGGGTTGCCAGGAAATCGCTACGTTCCTTAAGTTCTTCATGTTCGCTGAGGGCCAGGAGGTTTACCTCTCCGAACTCTTCCAGCCTTTTTTTATGTGTCTCAAGTTTCCTTCTCAGCTCTTCCGCGTCGGATTTGTCCATAGTCTGAAATTCCGGCAGAAGTGAGTTTAGATCGACTCCCAGTTTTTCATACGCGCCTTCTTTGAGTGTTTCGGCCTGGATAACTGCTTCGCGTATCTCCATTTCCATTTCGCTCAGCTGTTTTGAGAGGCCATCAGATATCTTTCTCGCCTTCTGAATTGCCTGCTCTTTCTGTTTGTGGATGATATTTTCTCTCCCGTGGTCCTCTCTTTTCCCGGCAAGCGCTTCTTCGGCTTTCTTATGGTGACTGTAAAGAGCCTTCAGGTTTTCCTTTTCGTCTTCTATGTCTTCCATGGCTTCTGCCGTTTTTGCTTCGCAGGCGTCCACATCGCCGACCATGGATTCTATGCGGTCATCTATCTCGGATATTGTCCCTTCCAGCCTTGAAAGGGTTTCAGCCCCCGATTTTGCTTTTTCTTCTATGGATATCAGAAGGATCTTCTTTTCGGTCAGGTTTCTTTCGCTCTCCTCCAGGTCGCTCCTGGCATTCTTCCACTTCTCCTGTATGGACAGTATATGTCTCTCACCGTCCTTTACCTCACTTTTGAGAGATGCTATCTTGTTCTCGACATCCGCTGTTTTTTCCACGGTAAGTGTTTCTTCGGACTCGAGATTTTCCCTGTTGAAGGTAAGCACATTAATACGCTGCTCGATCCACCTGATTTCACCTTCCAGTCTCTCTACATCCTTTCTCCGGCCGTTGATCTTTAGTTCCAGTTCATGTATATCCGACCGAAATTGTGTTACTTTGTTCTCCATACGCGATATAGCAGCACTCAATTCATCTCTTTCTTCTTTTTTGCCTCCAAAAATATGCTCCAGATCTTTAATCTGTTTCTCCAGTTCCGCGATTTCTCTCCTGCCGCCCAGCGAAGAGCTCCCGCCGGTTTTGCTTCCGCCAGTCAGTGTTCCGTCCGGCCTTATTATGTCTCCTCCCGGCGTAACGTAAGTTCCCGTGAAACCGTTGGCCTGCCACAGACGTGTGGCGGTGCCCAGATCGGGGACCAGCAGGGTGTCTTCGAGGAGGTGATAGATAACGCTACTGAATTCCTCGTTTGTGGTGTGGACAAGATCGCAAAGTCTGAAGATTCCTTCGGGACAATCTGGTTGAGAGGGGGAAGGTTCACTGCTGTTATCCAGTGGCACAAAGGTTCCTCTGCCGGAAGAGTGATTTTTCAGGTAGTCGATAGCCTTCATGCCGTCTTTCTGGCTTCCGACGATGATATGCTGAAGTTTGTCATCCAGGACAGCCTCAACAGCGGCCTCATATTCCTTCGGGGCTTTAATATAATCCGCCACCAGTCCGCGAATATTTCCCTCCAGCACGTGATCGCGAGCCGCTTCTAATACATGGCGCGTGCCTTCATTGCACCATTCATGCCTTTCCTGAAGCTGTTTCAGAGAGGTGAGTCGTGAGGTCTTTGCCCCCATTTCTTCCCTGATCGCAGCAATACGCTCGTCCGCTGCCTTGAGATTATTTATCGCGGCAGCGAGATCTTCCTCCGCAGTTTTCTCCTCTCTTTTGAGGGCCTCGATTTTCTCCATGTCCGACGATAAGCCGGATTCTACTGCAGACAGGGTGTCCCTCGAGGCGATGAGCTTTTTATTGTTCTCATCTATCTCCCCACATTCCGTCTCCGCCTTTCTCTTCAGGTCTTCGAGGCTTTTTGTGAGGGATAAAAGGAGATTACCCAGTCTGGCATTTTCGGTTATCGTGTCGATATGCTTGGATTTCACTTTTTCCAGTTCTTCGCCCAGCTCCATTTCCACGGCCCTCAGGACGTCGGAGGCTTCCCGGTCATCGGTGATGGAGTTTTTCATGCTCGCGATTATGCCGTCCGATTCGGCTGTCTGCTCCTTCAGGAGGGCTCTCTCTTTCTCTGCGGTTCCTTTGCGGTCCCGGAGAGAGTCAATCTCATCGATGTCCTTTTTTTTCTTATCCTTCAGCTGCGAGACGGTCTTTTTGGCGAATTCTATTTTCTGTTCCCTTATATTTATCTCGTTCTTTATGCCATAGTATCTGTCCTGAAGATTCCCTATCATATCTTCGCTCTCGATGAGCCGCGTCCTGATCTCCTCTATGGCGGATTCCAGCGCCTTCAGTTCAGTCTGTGCCTCAAGAGATTTTTCATTCAGGGGAATACGCAGACGTTCAAGCTCCTTTATCTTTAAGGACATCTCCGAGTAAGTCTGCAGGAAGAGAGATAGCTGAAAACCCTTTATATCTTTTTTAAGCGCCCTGTATCGTTCGGCCTTCTTTGCCTGTCGTGAGGTGGCATTCAACTGGGAACGCACCTCTCTCAGGATGTCGTTGACACGGATTATGTTCTGCTTTGTTGCTTCCATCTTGCGGGAGGCGGCGTCCCTCCTCGTTTTGTATTTCATAATCCCCGCCGCTTCTTCGATGAACTGTCGTCTATCCTGCGGCTTTGCCTCGACGAGACTTGCTATCTTTTCCTGTTCCACTATGGAGTATGTTCTCGCGCCGATACCCGCATCCATAAAAAAATCCTTCACGTCAAGGAGACGGCAGGGTACCTTGTTTATGCTATATTCACTTTCACCTTCGCGGAATATTTTTCGTGAAACAGTAATTTCTCTGTAACCGGCGTATTTCTCCGGTACCCTGTCTCCATTGCTTTCCAGGGTTATGGACACCTCCGCCATGCCCACCGCGGGCGCCTCGTCGCTTCCGTTGAATATGACATCCTCCATCTTCTTCCCGCGGAGCATCGTGACACGCTGCTCGCCCATAACCCAGCGTATGGCATCCACGATATTGCTCTTTCCGCAACCGTTAGGACCTACGATGGCGTTAATATCACGGGAAAGGTCGATTGGAGTCTTGTCCCTGAAGGATTTGAATCCGAGTATTTCCAGTTTCTTCAGTTTCATGCTGCAAATCCTCTGCTCGATGCCGGCAAAATTGTTCTTAAAAGGGGCCAATTCTCCGAGGCCTGCTATGGTATCCAGAGCTTCTCCCAAATGATAGGTAAAAATCTATCAGAGTTGTATGCCTTTGTAAAGAAAAAACACTATGGGATGTATTGCCGAAAATCAAAGCACAACATATGGTGTTTGGAAAACTGATTAAGATTAAGATGGTTTCCCTAATGTTATTCTCTTGACACCGATAAAAAGAACAATATACAAACAACTGCGGGGTTCAAAGTTTTGACTTGCGAACTTACCGGATTTCTTAAGAAAGAGGGATATATGACAGAAACTTGTGATTTTGACAGAATATTCAGCCCTGACAGTATCGCTATAGTGGGGGTTTCTCCCAACCCGGGGTTTGGTTTCGGAAGGGGTATGTTCTATTCATTCTTGGAAATGGGGTTTGCAGGCAGAATATATCCTGTGAATCCTAAAGGCGGAACGATAGAAGGTTTGAGGATATATAAAACAGTAGACGAAATCCCGGAAGAGATAGATTTTGCAATAATTGCGGTTGCCGCCCATCGTGTTCCGGAGGCCCTTGAGACGTGCAGGAAAAAAGGCGCGGCCGGCGCGGAGATCCTGTCCGCCGGTTTCAGGGAGGTAGATACACCGGAAGGGATTGCCCTGGAGGAAGAGATAAAACGTATAGCTCGAAAGGGAATCAGGGTTATTGGACCTAACTGTTTCGGGATATATTGTCCTGAAAGCGGGCTTACACTCCTTCCGGGCCCTGATCTTTCGAGAGAGCGTGGTCCGGTGGCCTTTCTGTCTCAGAGCGGGGGGATGTCGATAGATTTTGCCCAGATTGGGAAATGGATGGGAGTGAAATTCAGCAAGGTTGTAAGTTTTGGAAACGGTGCCGACTTGAGAGAGACGGAGCTTCTGGAATATCTGCGCGACGATTCCGATACAGAAGTGATAACCATGTATGTTGAAGGAGTTGAGAATGGACGGGAGTTTTTTGACGTTCTTAGGAGCGCGGCCGAACGCAAACCGGTAATAGTTTATAAGGGAGGCCTGTCGAGTTCGGGAAAGAGAGCGGTTGCAAGTCACACTGCATCCATGGGGGGAAGCGGCACGATATGGGAATCGGCACTTCGCCAGTGCAATGCGATTCAGGTGGGAGGTATCATGAAGATGGCACAAACCAGTCTGGCTTTTTCTCTCCTTCCCCATAAGATATACAAAGGGATTGCCGTTATGGGCGTAGGAGGGGCTCTGGGCGTGAATGCGTGTGATATCGCCGAACCTCTTGGTCTGGAGATCCCCCGACTGAAAGAGGAAATACAGGACAGAATTACCTCTATACTGCCCAGACCGGGGTCCAGCGCGGGTAATCCCATAGATGTGGCGAATCCCCTTGTCCCTGCGCAGATACTGAAAGAAACATTGCTCCTGGCGGCGGGTGATGAGAAGATCGATCTTCTGATAATGATACAGCTGCTCTACCATTACAAGGCCGTTGCCAGGGGACTCGGAGTGGACTCCATCAAGGATGTGGCACCCCACAATGAACTGGCGGACGGGTCAAGAGAGGTCGTGGATGTCACCGGTAAGCCGGTCATAGTGGTCTTACCAAATATAAAACAGGAAATTGAGTCCATGGACATAGAGGAGGTTATGCGCGAGGCGAGAAAGGCGTTTCTAAATAGGGGTATCCCTGTCTTTGACGATATCGAGGATGCCTTGGAAGCAGTGAGCCATGTCTCAGATTACTGCAGAAGGAGGCACGCGACTCTCCTGAGAGAGGTGGCATCGTAATATGGAAGATGAAAAATGGGAAGTTGCCAATGTGTCGTCCGGGATGATAAATGCGAAAATTGTGGCTGGAAGACTTGAGACGGAGGGTATTCCTGTAAAACTCCGGTACGAAGCGATAGGTATCATCTATGGTCTTACCCTCGATGGTCTCGGCGAGGTAAGAATAATGGTGCCTTCAAATTATTTAAGAAGGGCACGCGAGACGCTTGCGGAGTTGTATGAAGATGATGATATTGTGACAGACCCTTGATAATACTATGTATTGTCCCGGAGATCTCCATAGACGCCGTCCAGCGTGGTTTTGCACGCTGGACATTTTGATTCTCTCAGGTCTGTCTTTTCAACATCAAATCCGTATCTTTTTATCGATAGCCTTCCACAATTCAAACAACAGGTGTTTTCCCTCGTTACCCGGGACGTTGCCGTGGGAACAACATCCTTGTCTGCTGAAATATGGAGCTGAGTAGTTACTCAATATATTTCTTTATATCCTTGCGGATTTCCTGCTTGGCTACTTTGCCGATTAGAGTCCTTGGTATATCCTTTTTTATTATGATTTTTTTTGGTTGCTTATAATCAGCCAGACCCTGCTCACAATATTTCTTTATTTCTTCAGCATCAAGGTCAACGCCTTCTTCCGGTACTACAAAGGCATACCCTACTTCGCCCCAAATCTCGACAGGGACTTCTATAATAGCAGAGGTATTTATTCCCGGATACGCATTCAAGTAAGACTCTATTTCCAGCGGGTAAACATTATAACCGCCACTGATATACATCTCTTTTGAGCGTCCCACATAGTGCAGGTAATTATCTTCATCCATATATCCCAAATCTCCGGTTTTCAGCCAACCCTTGTAGAATGCGTCGTTATTGTCATCTTTATCCATGTAGCTTGATATAACGCTGTCTCCTTTGACCAGTAACTCGCCGGTTTCACCTGCCTTGGCCCATGACTCATCATCTTTTAAGATTTTCATCTCAAAATCTTCACCTGGTGCACCCTCTGTGGTAGCTACAATTTCCAGCTTATCAGTAGGCTTGGTAAAGGTGAAAAATCCTGCTGTCTCCGTCATTCCCCAACTCGCGACCACGTCTGCATTGGGGAAATTATCCTTCAAAGTGTGAATTAATTCCGGGGGTGAAGGTTCACCGGATACTACCAATGTTCTTACAGAAGATGAATCATAGTCCGCTACATTACATTTTTGGAATATGAGGCGGTACATCGTCGGGACCCCTCCCGTGAAGCTTATTTTGTATTTACCTATGAAATCCAGCATTTCTTCAGGATTAAAGGTTGGAGTGATGATACCTGTCGCACCTGCATACAGCTGTACCGCGATCAGGTCATGTGTACCACCTACATGACTGGTAGGCAGATTTACGAGAACTCTGTCCTCATAGGTAATTCCCCAGGCCTCCACGGTTGCTTTTGAAATGGCATAGGTATTTTTGTGGCTTATCACAGCCCCTTTCGGCTTACCTGTGGTACCGCTGGTAAAAATAATAATAAGAGGGTCGTCGAGGCAGGGATGAATGTCTTCAGGCACAGGTTCAGAAGACGACTCCAGAAGAGTTTCGTAAGGCTTGGATCCTTCATAATCAAGGGCTCCGAAATACGAATAAACGTGGTCAAAGTGCACTTGCCTGATCAATTCCTCCGCATTACTTTTTATATTTTCTGGATAGGCAAGGCTTACTAATAGTTTGGGTGTTGTTCGTTTGCAAAGGGCTGCCATTTCAGATGCCGTAAATCTTGGATCTAAAGGGACCACGACCAAACCCATTGTAGCCGCTGCCATATAAATATTCATAAAGGCAGGTGATTCTGGCAAAAGAGTAGCAATCTTGTCCCCTGGCTTTAAGCCGAGACCCAGGAAGGTATTGGCAATACGGTTGATGTCTTCATTATACTTTTTATAGGTTGTTTCTTGACCCATAAATATATATGCCAGATGATCCGGCCGTGTCTTTGCGTGGTTTTCTACAACTTCTGAAAAATACTTTGCCATAATATAATCCCCCCTTGTTTATTGGTTTATTAATGGAAAGTTCATGTTGTGAGCTTTCCTATTCCCTGATGCAATTGTATCATGAATCATGGGCCCATATATTATGCTATAAATAAAATCAGCACCGTATCCCTCTCTTTTTTAATCCGAGTCTGGTTTTTTCTGTCGGGTATACAAGTTCAATCCAGTCACATAAAAGAGGCCTGGTTTCCCGGGGATCAATGATATCCTCTATGCCGAAATGTTCAGCTGCGCGTACTGGTGATGCAAACCCCCTATAATACGCCTGCAATTCATCATGCAATGCCATAGGATCCTCGGCTGATTCAATCTCAGCTCGATGAGCCGCAAAGACACCTCCTTCCACCGGTATATTCCCCCAGTAGGCCGATGGCCATGCATAACGCCAGTTGAGTTTGCTCGGGTCTGACTGCGCGGCACCGGCAACTCCAAAGCACTTTCGAATATATATGCAGGCCCATGGGATACTTGCCTGACTGACGGCATAACTGGCTCTCACCCCGCTTCTGATGGTTCCATTTTCTTCAGATTTTACACCGATGAAAAAGCCTGGTTGATCCACAAGATTGACAACCGGCAGATGAAATGTGTCGCACATATCAACGAAACGCATAAATTTGTCCGAAACATCCCACGCAAAAGAACCTGCCAGGAACCGCGGATCATTTGCAAGAACACCCAATGGATATCCATTTAAACGAGCAAGCGCGGTAATCTGTGAGCGACCCTGATGCTCCCCAATTTCAAATATCGAATCCCGGTCAAATATACATTTCATAATTTCCCGCATATTATACGGTTTTTTACCATTACGAGGAACAATCGAAATAAGCTCATCTTCACGGCGATTTCGCTCATCATTCTCTTCATACTTTCTTTCCGGCATTTCCCAGACATTACTCGGCATGAAGTCCAGGAAGCGTCTGGCCTGCTGCATCGCGTCCTCTTCACTTTCTGCCTCGTTATCAACGACACCACTTTTTCTGGTATGTATTTTATACCCGCCCAGTTCCTCTTTGGTTACTGTCTGTCCTTGCGCCCACTGTACAAGTGGAGGACCACCCACAAACACCTGGCTGTTTTCTTTGATCATTACAGAAAAATGCGACTGAACCACGAGGAATGAGCCAACTCCTGATACCGGTCCCATAACTATAGAAACAACAGGAACCATAGACATTATATCGCCTATCTGTTTTGGAGCCACATCGTTGAGGACCGGTAATTGGAGATAGCCGATGTCTGCCACTTCCCGGATAGAACCACCGGCACCATCAAGCAATCTGATATGGGGTAGGCGCAATTCGTAGACCATTTTTGTAATATAGGCCAGTTTGGCCTTATAAAGCGTCCCTACAGATGCCCCTTTGATAGTAAAATCATCACCCTGTACCGCTACCTTACGACCATCTATTTTGCCCAATCCCATCACTATCGGGCAGGGTACAATGTCAAGAAGTTCTTTGTTTTTATCATCATATGTTGCAGCACTGGCCATTACACCGGTCTCTGAAAAAGTCCCGTCATCGAGTAATACATCGATTCTTTCTCGAACAGTCATCTTGCCGTGACTGTGTTGCTTTTCAATCCCTTTCTCACCACCCAGCTTATATGCTATCTGTCTCCTGTGAGTAATCTCTTCTACTTCCGGTTTCCACATAATAAAATCCTTTCTTTTTACCACTGTATTTACGTACACGCTATTCATACTAAAAAATGCCATTAAAGAAGAGCTCTACTAAAAGAAAAGTACACTGTCAAGTTTTTGTATAAATTGTGTTAGAGACACAATCTGTCCGGTTTGCAATGGGTCACCATGAGATGATCAATGAGAAGGACAAATTCGATCGAAACAAGTATTTTCCCCTGCGGTCGAAATAACATTTCTTGATTGGTACGGCATTAAATGCTGTTCATTTCATAAATGCCGTCGAGTGGGGTTTTGCACGCTGGACATTGTGATTCTATCAGATCTATCTTTTCAACATCAAATCCATATCGCTTTATCAACAGCCTTCCACAATTTGAACAATAGGTGCTTTCTCCCTCATCACCCGGGACATTGCCGGAGTAGACATATTTAAGGCCGGCCTCTTTTCCTATCTCTGATGCCATGTGTATAGTTGCCAGCGGGGTAGAGGGGATGTTTTCCATCTTGTATTGCGGGTGGAACCGGCTGATATGCCAGGGAGTCTCCGGGCCGATTGAATGAATGTACCGGGCAATATCCCTCAGCTCTTCTCTGCTGTCATTCAGGGTTGGTATGATGAGAGTTGTTACCTCTAACCAGATGCCTAACTCCTTCATTTTCCGAAGACTATCCAGGACCGGCTGGAGTTTCCCTCCGCAGTACTTTCTATAGAATTTGTCGCGGAATGATTTGAGATCAACATTTGCCGCGTCGAGCCAGGGGGCGATTTCTTCAAGCGCTTCCCCGGTCATGAAGCCATTGGTAACAAAGACATTCTTCATACCTTCTTTATGCGCCATCTTTCCTATATCCAGAGCGTATTCAAGGAATATCGTGGGTTCGGTGTATGTGTATGCTATGGTTTTTGATCCCGTTCTCAGTACTCTTTCTATAATCTCCTCCGGCATGGAACTGTTCCCTCTGATCTTTCCCTTCGTGCGTGATACCTGTGATATGTCATAATTCTGACAGAAGTCGCACCTGAAATTGCACCCAACGGTGGCTATGGAATAGGATTTAGAACCCGGATATACATGGAACAGGGGTTTCTTCTCAATAGGGTCTACGCTTTCCGCTATTGATGTTCCATATACCAGTGAGTAGAGCGTTCCACCCCGATTTTCCCGAACCCCGCAGATGCCAAGTCTTGATGGGGCTATTTTGCATCTGTGAGCACAGAGATGACACCTTACATAATCGTTGTCCAGCTTTTCATAGAGAATTGCCTCTTTCATTCGCCTGTTCTCCTTCTTGCGGCGCCCGGTTCGGGATATCCGCCTGCTGCCTTCGCCTCCGATGTTTCCCCAAGGGGGTCCTGTATGGTTATGCGGGTGTAGGTGACCGGGAAAACAAGCCCGATAAATGAACCAAATGGATTTCTCATGGAGGGAATTCTTTCTTCGAAA
>Ga0208905_1001479_pt1 | contig 11795 bp, 10 predicted proteins | sample AntAceMetag02UKS_FD_184776 | JGI IMG/M metagenome (GOLD analysis project Ga0208905, IMG submission 184776) | Saline lake microbial communities from Ace Lake, Antarctica - Antarctic Ace Lake Metagenome 02UKS (SPAdes) (version 2) | ecosystem: Environmental > Aquatic > Non-marine Saline and...
CAAAGGTGTAATCTCCAAAATTATACCAGATGATGAAATGCCTATATTAGAAGATGGACGTAAGTTAGATATTATAGTTAATCCATTAGGAATCATATCCAGAATGAATGTAGGACAAATATACGAATTACATATGGGCGAAGCTATTTATCAACTAAAAGAGCAACTTTCAAAAATTAGGGGTATGCGTAAAAGAATTACTAAACTAAAAGAATTTTTAGAATGTTTAAATGAAGGAAAAGACGATTTTATTAATCAGTCTATACTTGATAGATTTGATCCTAATAATCTAGATACTTTAAGTATAGTTATACCTCCGTTTTTAGGACCTAGTCCTCGTAAACTAAAAGAAATTATAAAACTAGTTGGTTCTAAACAATGTTATACTTTATATAACCCTAAAACTAAATCAAATTTAGAACATGATATAGCTGCTGGATATGTATATTTTATGAAACTTGTACATAGAGCGTCGGATAAAACATCAGCAAGATCAGTAGGTCCATACGCATCTAAAACTTTACAACCAATGGGAGGTAAATCAAATAAAGGTGGTCATAGGTTAGGTGAAATGGAAGTGTGGTCTATGATAGCACATGGTACAGATAGCTTACTTGAACATATGTTAACTACACACTCCGATTCTACTAAAAGAAAGAATATGTTGTTGTCTGATATATTAGATAACCCTAATTTAATAAACGAAGATGAAATGGGCGATGAAACTCCTCAATCAACTAAATTATTCGAAGCGTACTTAAATACAATCGGTATCGGTGTGAAATCCGTATCGGAAAAGGATTTACAATACAATGACTAGTAAAAATGATCTAAAAAATATGGTAAACGAAGTAATTGACGATCCAACTAATGAGTTTGAAGGTGATTGTGATGCCATTAAATTTGCAAGTGTAGCGCAAACAATGATGTTGAAATCATTAGAAATGAAATATGGGTTGGATTGGAAGAACGATCCTAACTTTACAGAAACACCACATCGTGTCGCAAAGTCGGTCGTTAACGATATGTGCAAGGGTATTAATTCAGAAGAAGAAATTAAAAGTTTGTTAACAACTAAGATATTCCCGACTAAACACGAAGACCTCGTAGTATCTGGACCTGTTGAGTTTTATGGGTTATGTCCACATCACTTCTTTCCTGTGAGGTACAACTGTTGGTTTGGGTATAAACCTGTGGATTACGCGATCGGGTTATCTAAAATTTCTCGTACAATTAAACTGTTTGGTAGCCAGCCCATATTACAAGAAGATTTTACATCTAAATATGTTGACTTATTTGATCAATATGTACCAAACTCTGGATGCATGTTATTAGTAAAAGGGCAACATGGATGTATGACATGTCGTGGTGCAGAAGTAGGTCAGAACTATTGGGTAACTAGTATAAAATATACTAAAGAATTTACCGATATAAACTATAGAAGTGAGTTCTTTAATATTATAGGTAAATCAGTATGAGTGATATAGGGTGGCCTATAAACACAGACAGTTCGTCTATATATACATGCGGTGCATTAACAGTGCCCGAATATATAACATGTGACACGCAACATGATTATGAAATAGTTAACATGGAGTGGAATGTATTATGTAAATATATTAATGTAGTAAATATAGTAGACACAAACAGCATGTGTACAAACGTTGATCCTAATCAGGTATTGTTAAGTGATATACAAACATCCACTAAACATACTACGTTACATATAAGTTCATCCAAACATTTAATACCTATTGTTAAAAATATTAATACTATTCATTGTACAATTACTCCTAATAATAATGGTCCGAATACAGGTATAATAATTCAACAACAAAATGATTTATATAAAACATTCTCGTTTATACCATTTGGATCCAGTAGAAAGTTATTTTCTGTATTAGCAAAGCACGATGGTATGTATCATGTAGTATATGTCAAATGTTGTAGTACATCTGAACGTGTAACCCAAAAATTAGGGTTACACGTTAATAAGATTCGAAACAAACAATCTGTTATTCAACAGTTAGATAAAGTACATTGTTTATCGGTATCTAATAAATTTTTATCTATAGCCGAATCATCTAATACAATAGAGGTTTTGTATAAAAATATTATGAGCCAATTATATAAAACGGTAGATGTTAGTTATATGTTAAAAATATTAAATTTGTTAAACAAGTTAAGTATCGAGGATTAACGTGATAAAATCAAAAAGTATTATATATATTAAATTATAAGATGCAAATACAAACAGTTTTTTCCAACACTCACAGCTATGATGTTCGTAGCTGTTACTATAGTATGCTGAGTGGCATACATTGGGGAATACAAGACGTTAATATTTTTAACAAAACTGAAAGGAATGTATCAATTGGAAATATTCAAAAAAGTAATGTTGGATTACCAAGTTCGTTGGCGAGATCCGTAGACTCAATAATATATAACTATATACAAATAAATAATTTAAACCTAAGTGACATCATTATCAAACAACGAGATGGATTTATCTCAAAACAGAAAATAACTGTATTTGATAATTCTATGCCTATTGCGTATAAGGGATTGATTAATAAGCTCATATACGGAAATACAAAAAATAAATTTATAATGATTGGTTGTGATGGTAGTGTATCGGTAAAAGGTATAACTAAGCCATATGACCCATCCATTTTTAACTCGTTTAAAAGCCTAGATTTCAATAATTACAAAAATTTTATTTGTGGTGTAGAAAGACTAAGAAGGATATTTTATACAGAGAATAACATGTTATGGCATGTGTATATGAGGAATGGTGTATATTCAGTTAAGTTGTTAAATGGTACCTACGTAAAAATACCGGTGGCTAACTTGAGTAGCGGGTATATGGATACCAGTTTTATAGACAAAAATGAGGGATGGATGGTCATATGGACATTCATCAAAAATATTCTAGAGACGATTAGGAGTTAACATGTCAAATTCGAACCACACTCAGGTAGACATAGGTGCTACCGTTATACCACTACACAAAGCGATTAAGTTAGCTATCAACGCATTTAAAATTGGCAACAACGATGTCGGAATTCCATACATCAAGGGATTACCTGGTGGAGGAAAGTCCATGCTGATTCGCAAATTCGTAGAGGAATTGGGTTGGGGATACTTATCATACGAACCAGCGTTACAAAGAGCAGAAGCATTTGGTGGAATTCCAGATCTTATTTGGGTAGCGCGAGAAGACTCATACATTGAAGAAACCGAAATACCCGTTATGTCTAACGGCGTAGAAAAATCAGAGAAAAAGAAATTATTACAAAGGAAAAAACACTATCTAACTACAAAATGGTCAGAACCAGAAATCATTACCGATATTAAAAGAGAAGCACCTAAATATAAAATTTTAGTTGTACTTTTAGACGACTGGCATTTATGTGACGAAGAAATTCAAAAAATTGGATTTGAATTATTCACATATAGATCATTAAATGGAAACAAAGTTCCTGATAACGTACGATTTATTTTAGCAGGTAACACATCATCTGCCGCAGGTGCTAAAATACAATTATCAGCTATAGTTAATAGGTGCTATGTATTTAGCGTTGTATCGGATGTTGAATATTGGTTAAAAAATTACGCAGAACCTAACCAATTATTGTCAGTTGGATTATCGTATTTTTATAATAAAGACAACCAATTGTATTTCCATGAATCTGAATCATCTGCCCAATTTGGGTCACCCAGATCTTGGACATACTTATTCAAGTTATTAGCAGCATACTACGACTCGGATGAATATAAATCTGAAATGGTAAAAGCTAGTGGTAATAGTCGAAGTACTACTCCTACAATAACTAAAGATATAATGGCAATTTGTCATTCATGCGTTGGCCCTAAAGCAGCGAGTGATTTCTTTAATTACATGTCGATTTTTAGTAAAGTTGATGTTAAAAAATTGTTCGTAAATGGCGAAGTTGATATACCTAATAATAGAATTGACCAATTTGCTTATATGTCAGCAATGACAAGCGAATATTATAACCTAGAATCTACTCCTCGTTTAACAAAATTCCAAAAAACCAAACTAGTAAAAGAACGTGGTATGTTTATTAAAATGATTATCGATTTTGCCGATAACGCAAGAAACATGGAATTGTTAGTTTGTACTATTAGGCAATTAGCTACAAAGCCTGGAAATAAAGAACTAGGCTTGTTGAATGGTGGAACTATACTAATGTCGTTGATCCAAGATTCACGTATGCCTACCGGAATAACAACCAAACTGAAAGAACTTACCAGAAAATTAACAGTAAGGGTATCCTAAATTATGGCGATGAATGTAGGTGAATTATTAGATCACGAAGAGTCAGTTAGTATAAACCTAACTGTTAATGATACTCTAGCGATATTAGGCTCTATATATTACAACCTTGATAGAGAGTATGTATTGTTAGAAGATGGTGTTACAAAAGAAACTCTTGGAATGGGTGGATATACAGATGGTAAAAAAATCGTCTTTATGATAGACGATAAAGCGGACTTTGATTATCTAATGTTTGTCGCAATACACGAGTGTATACATATTATAAGCCAACATATTGGTAGATCCGAAGGACGTAAAAAAGAGGTCTGGCAACTAGCTATAGATCATGTTACAAATGAGTTGTGTATGGATATAGCAAGTAAGACAAAATTGTTTAAAATTGACATAACGGGTTATATATACTTCAAAGAAATCGGAGAAAAATACCCCGGGGCCGATGTAGAATTTATATATGATTTATTACTAAAAAAACACGACGCGGGAAATTATAAAGTAGAACTTGTTGACGTACCAATGAAAAGTGTATCCAGTGATGATCTACACGAACAACAAAAACAACAAAAAAATAGTGGTGAATCAGGAGATAAGGACTCCGATGGTAAAAGTTCTCCGAGCGAAAGTAAAGGTAAAGATGAAGGTGAAGGTTCTCCAAGCGATAAACCTGGACCAACTGTTAAATATATTAAATATACCGATGGAGAGGGTAAAGAAAAATATTTCCCTTATGAATTAGACGTTCCTGAAGGAACCACTATCGAGGAAATAGCGGATCGAGAAGATGAATTGCAACAACGTGCAAAGGGATTGTGGAATAACAACATGGTTTCGAGAGGAAACGAATCATGGTCTATAACACAATACTTAGATGGAATCTTTAAAGTTGAAATTCCTTGGGATAAAATAACCGAGGATGCGATTTTATATCCAGTACAAAACTGGAAAAAGAAAACTTGGAAAACGCCTAATATTATAATTAGACATAGTGCTAGATTACCAGGTAAAGGTTCTAAATCTGCTAATCCACATACTTTGTATGCAGGAATAGATTCATCTGGGTCAGTAGGCGATGAGGATCTAAAACGATTTATAGGTGTATTAGTTGGATCTGCACAATATTATAAAAAGATGACATTGTATTATCATGATACACATGCATCAAATCCTATTCATATTACTACGATGAACGAGCAATCGATCATCGAAAAAGCTAATTGCATTAGTAAACGGGGTGGGACAAGCCACAAAGATTTATTTGATAAAATTGAAGAAGCTTACTATACTGAAAAAATATCTCTAGCTGTATTCCTCACTGACTATTATAGTGATGTGAATGAAATTTACAAAAAATATACATGGATCTACCAAGTACCTACAGTGTGGGTATTAAATGTCAATGATCAAAAGGTAAACTTAAATGGCTGCAACTACTCAACTATCTACATCAACTAATACTAATACTAATACTACATTGCCCCCTACAGAATTAAAATTAGGGGAATCTAGGTCAAAAGATTTTATTGCAACTACTACGTCTGTTCGTCACAACTTTCTTGTGTCGGTACATAAACTAAACGCCGAAGAAAATAAATGGGACACCGACGCTTACTTTACATATAGTGATGCTGAACTAAAATTAGTTCATGTTGCTGATAGTATTGAAGACATGGGCGTAGTATTGGAAAAAGGCGAAGACGATAAAGATGGTGAATCCGAAAAAATAACCAAATTAGTTCAAAAATTTAGACTATCATATCAATGCATATTACAACTCGCAGGAATGTCAGATGAAAAAATCCGGGATGTTATTATGCTAGAAGCAGATCACGAATGCACAAAAGAAGAAGTAGACGTATGGGTTCATAATTATCTTAACAATAAAGTAGTCGAAGAATATTCTATTATTACAAAATTAGAAAAACGGCTTGAAATACAACGGGCCAAAGAAGATAAGTCCTCTTAAAGTAATATCTAAGACAAATTAAACCAAGATCTCCTGTATTATACTATATATATGTAATTGTAATGCTAGATTACAGGAGAAATTATGGACTCATTACAAGACAGAATTAATCAGTTGGCCGGAGAAGTAGCTGCTAAAGAAAACGACATATTAGAATTAAAATATGTTGTCGAAGAAAAGATTATTGATTTAGATGAGGATATAAAAAACTCTATGGAAAATTACCTCATAAATCAAAATAAGATATTGGATGAAAAATACGGACCAATATCTGTATATTCACCCGAAGACGATGAAACATATCCTCTTACAGAGGATGATCATGATATATCGTCGGAAGAATCCGATAGAAATTCTCATTTAATAGATATGATTGGTTTAACGGCGCGTGATGATGCGTGGGTTGAGAACTCATCGTTGAGAACACAAGCATTATACACAGATTTCATACTATGGTTCATGAAGACTATAGTGTGGAACGGACAAGATCTTATGGGGATTCGGCATCACCACATGAGTTACAGCTTATTCAAACAAATAATTAAGTTATCGTTTATGGCTGTGATATTGTTGTACGTTATGTCAATGTTCATAAGTTTACCTGTTGTATATATATCTATGGCGTTAATGACCGTCGCATTAATTCCATATATCTATAAATACAAAATATTTAAGATATTGGGATTAATTGCTGCGATTGTAGTCGGGTGTATGGTCGCGTTCACGGTATTACATACATAGGGACTATCTCAATGTTTGTAATTATCGCGATGGTGATTGTGTGTTTAATGTTATAATGATAATTAATGGTGGGGTAAATTATATATACCCTACCATTATTTTTAGGATAAATATAAAAAAGGCGTTCAAATATGTTAGATATAGTCTATGATGTAAAATTTTCTATAGGTGGATTTGACTTATCCCATAATGTATATAGCGTCGAAATAGGTGCTTCTATAAATAATATCATGCATGGTATTATTATTAAAGCCAAAATTGATTCTGTAGATATATTCAAAAATGAGGTATTTGGTCAAAAAGATGGTCACCTCGAAATAACATTTACTTCTCAAGACCAAGTTTCGTACGAACATACTAAGTTAGATGTAATTATATCTAACATGTTTTTCGTATCAAATATGCAATCGTCTGACGAAAATATATCTGAACACCCACAGTCACAAGATCTCCAATTTCAGTGTGTACCTAAACAACAATTCGTTGCTATGTACACGATAGTAAATCGGTTATTCACGAACGATTCAAACGTGTTACCCATAGACGCAATGACCAATATAATCGACACGTTCTCAAATACTCCATATAACATAGACAGAACTAACGTGAACAAAGTTCCTATTAGGCAAATGCAAGTACCACCTATGAATCTATGTAAATCAATTAAATTCATAGATTCAAAATATCCTCTATATGCTAATGGAATCCCGTTTTTATTTGGTGATATCGATGGAACACTTAGAATTAGTAATCTAAAATCGTATATAAACAATGATTCGAAATACGATGTATTTATTCTTACCAAAGGGATTGGTGCAGATGATACAAAGGATATCTTAACAACCGCATCTAAAGGAGATAGTCGCAGATTCTTTACATATAAAGGTATTCAAACACATTATTCAACTAACAAAAATATCATAAATGGAGGATTTGAAAAAAAATACACCGTAGCAGGTAAAGATCAATTAACAGAAACTATAGTATTAAAAGCGGACAATATGTATAAAAATGGGGGGATGAAAAGTAAGGATTCTCCCCTATTTTACAACGAAGCACTGAAAAGTCGTACGGTTGTCGACACGTCTATTATAGGAGAAGATTCTCCTATGCTACCAGTCAATGATTTTAGTAAAACAATGGCAAACAACTCAAGAATTACTCTATCGTTAGATGGGAATCTACCTATACAAAGACTTCTAATGGTTGGAGTTCCTATGGAAGTTAAAACAAGTATTCCATCATACCAAGATTATTCAGGAAAATATATATCTGTATTATCAGATATTAAACTCCAAAAAATTAAACAAAATTACTTCACATGTGCAGCAACTATATCGTGTGCAAGAAGCAACTATTAAAAACTGAGGTTTTATAATGAAAAAAACATCAATCACAGCTAACGCAATTGTAGTCGGTGAGACTAAAGCATACAAATTCACAGACATCGTTCGATTACTTGGTCTTAAAGTGCGAACGGAGAGGTTCACACTCAAACGTCTTAAAATTAAAGGTATTGTACTAAAAGGTAAAGGTCGAGGAACTTATTTAGACGATAAAGACATGGCAAAATGGTTCAGTGAATTAAAAGATCTGAAATCAAATGACCGCAAAGACGCAGCAGTTCAAACACTTCTATGGAATGAATCTAAGGAAACTACGCGAAAAATAAAACCTCACAAAGTAAAAGCTCGTAAATCAAATCCAGGAAAACGACTTGACCCACGAATGTTACAAGATACTGTTTCGAACATGCATCAAGCAATTGAAGACATACGACAAGACGCTATGGACCAACCCATAGAATGTGAACCCAAAACCAAGACCATTCAAAAGAAATCGCAGATTACTAGAAACCGAATCGTACGAATGGTCCAAAGATTCTGCGAATACAATGAAGGTAATTACAGAAAAACTTGGGTTGAAATATACAAACGATTCGCAAAAGAAAACTCAGATCTCGACTCTAGCGTGTTGTGGGACGATCAATGTGATACACTGGACTACATTGCTAGTATTGGAAAAATGACTATGTTGTATAATTTGACAAGAACAATGTTGATAGACGAACAAAAAGTAAAAATTTAATTAACTACCATAGAAAGGCTAATCAATGCACCTCAAAGCACAAGTACTAAAAGAGTTTTGTGTATTGTATCCATCAACGGTACATAGAATGAGAAATTGTTTACACTCATACGACGATTCTCTATCTGGTTTAAACCCATTCCATTTAGAGGGAGATGTCTGGTCACACACTATGATGGTATTGAAGCAATTAACGGTTGAGTCTAACCGAGAGGACGTTCGTCGCATGATGTACGACCTATGTCTATTACACGACGTGGGTAAAATCTTCACGAGGTGTTGTTTCAGTCCTAAGGTTGGGTTTAGAGATCATGGGCCAGCTGGGGTTCAATTTGCTATAGACTACATATATAACAAATACCCAGATCCAGTTACTCGTCAGATAGCTCTAAATACAATTTTACCTATCGTGAGTAACCACATCGATTACTATAAGTCTACTACAGAAGAAGAACTATTTAAACTATCGAATTATAACGGTGATCTATTTAACAAGTTCTCTGATTTTGTAGCAGCAGACCACGAAGGTAGATTTCATACTAACAACAAAGAGTATCTAATTAATGTTAACCTTGATAATATGAACACTGACTACCAAGTTGTATCTGATAAATACACCCCAAGCGATTTTGTTATATATTCCGGAGTTCCTGGATCTGGCAAAGATACGTTAGCGAAGGATTGTACTATTCTTAGTTACGATGATATCCGTGTAGAACATTTCAAGAATAACCACAAAAACACCGACTTAGAAGGTAAAGAGTTGTATGAAGCCGCTTTTAGTTATTGTAGGAAAAAAGGATTAGACTATAAGAAAAGTCTAATTGCAAAAATACAAGCAGCGTCGCAAACTAGTAGTTGTAAAAAAATAGCTATATGTGCTACAATGTTACATCGAAAAGCGCGAGTTGCATTAATCAAATCTATACGAAAGATTTATCGTGGGCGTGTTATTAAAATTGAATCTGCGTTTATAGCCATGCCTATTCTGCGAGCAATCCATAACGATGCTAACCGAGATGACAAGTGCGTCGGAAGTGACGTTATTGAAAAATTTGCGGGACATATGTGCGTACCTTCTATGATAGAAGGATTTGATGAAGTAAACATAATTCAAAACAATTTCTAATTGATATAGGCAAGGTAATTCAATTATTACCTTGCCTAAAATGTAAATATCCCGAAAGGAGATTACATGTACTTTAAAATAAAGTCAAAGTCGAACGACGACGACCTATCGTGGATCTTGTGTAAAGATCCTAATAACAATGATGGGTTTGAACGTACTCCTAAAAGTGGAGTACAATGTGTAAAAGGGAATTTCGTTGACGGTAACCCAAACGAATATGAACTAAAAATAACTCCGAATCCGTTAAAATTCATTAAGACAGCTAGAGAAAAAAATCTCCCAGCGTACATTCATCCAGAACTTGGTGCCGCTACGATCTCTGCGTTAGACGGGATTAGTGACGCTTTACGTTCAGCCATACGAGGTAGCAATGCTACTGGGGGGCAATTGACTGACGAACAAGTATTAGCCCCAAAAGACTTAGAAATTACGATTGGGCCGTACTTCAGTAGAAACGATACTGTAGTCGAAACTTACGAGAATGTGGGTATAACGGCCATCCCACAAGACGATAATACGAGCACGGTGTTTATGTATAAATTAATCCCACACGAGAATTTGAGTGTGAGTAGATTCTTACAAAAAGTATATATAACATCGTTCTACTTATCTAGACGGTCTAGTTTATATAGACTAGAGAAGTCTAAAGTTGAAAAGTTCATTCTGTTTAGCAAGGGCTGGTTACGACAGTCAGAATTTAAAAATCGAATCATTAACGGTATCCTAAAGTTTCATAAGGGATACATTAAGTTATTTGAAAAAGAATTGATGATCGTTGACGGTTGTTCAGAGGAAGACATTGTCGCAAAGATGGATAACCTAGAAGAACGTCTAGAGTACGAAGGACTAGGCGTAAAAAGAATTAACAAAGTGACTGAATTAGTAATCGCTACATCTCCTGAAAAAGTTGTCGACTTATGTTGTGGAGAAGGGCGTTTACTAAGAAATATCATAGGTACAATGGGAGTCGAAGGTAAACAGTATTTAGGAATAGACGCTGACTTTAAAAAATTGCGTCGGTTATCTAAACACTCTCATACGTCAAAGATACAGTATTCTTGTTGTAACGTACTAGAACCTAAAGTGTTCCATAACTTCATACGGTGTGATGTAGTAACTTGTACCGAGGGTATAGAACACTTCGACGAACGTAGTCGGATGAGATTACTGACGATCATTCGAACTGTGTATGCTCCGAAAACTATAATCATAACAACTCCGAATCTAGAATACAACTCAATTAGTGGATACGATTTAATGGAAAATGGGTATAGACATCCTGACCATAAAATCGAGTATACTAAAGAGTTATTTGAATTGGAAGTATGTGATTACCTCAAAAAAGATTACGAATGTGAGTTTGTCAATATAACTGACGAAGACATTCAACCGACTATAGTACTAGTTGCAACTCACAAACACCCAGGAAAACGATACGTTAGTGGGAAAACTATCAACTTATTGGAAGATCAGCATTCATCGTTATATTTACCGACAACAGCTACTAACGTATCGGCTAACAGTATAACGAGTGGAATGGTGTCTCGTTCAGTCATGAATAATAAACGACTATT
>Ga0208905_1001488_pt1 | contig 11756 bp, 13 predicted proteins | sample AntAceMetag02UKS_FD_184776 | JGI IMG/M metagenome (GOLD analysis project Ga0208905, IMG submission 184776) | Saline lake microbial communities from Ace Lake, Antarctica - Antarctic Ace Lake Metagenome 02UKS (SPAdes) (version 2) | ecosystem: Environmental > Aquatic > Non-marine Saline and...
AGGATTATAATCTGAGGCAAGAGCAACGGGTAAACCGGCTTCGATCATTTTTCGGGCGGGTGCATATTTCATTCCCAGAAAAAAACTTGCACCGGGAAGAACAGTTGGCATTGCATCGGAGTTTAGCAAAGTCTCAATTTCCTTCTCACCGGTAAATTCAAGATGATCGACCGATAAAGCATTATTCTTCACTCCCACCTGTATGCCGCCTGAGAAATCCAGTTCATTAGCATGTATCTTCGGACGCAACCCATATTTCATTCCTGCTATAAGGATCTTATCAGTCTGGTCAACCGTAAAAAACCCACGGTCACAAAACACATCAATATAATCTGCAAGATCTTCTGCAGCCACGGCAGGTATCATCTCACTTATTACCAGGTCAACATATTTATCTGTGTCAGATTTATATTCTGCCGGAAAAGCATGTGCACCAAGGAATGTTGATTTTATTGTTAAAGGTGTTGATTCTTTCAGGCGGTGAATAACCCTCAACATTTTCAGCTCATCTGCCACTGTCAGTCCATAACCGCTTTTTATCTCAACAGCGCCTGTTCCCATTCCAATTATCTCGTTAATCCTTACCAGGGCTTGCTCAAACAGAGAATTTTCACTTGTATTGTGTAGTAATTTTGCCGAATTAAGAATACCTCCCCCGCGTTTTGCAATCTCTTCGTATGATAAACCACGTATCTTGTCCATATACTCAATCTCCCGGCTTCCCGCGTAAACCAGATGTGTATGAGAATCGCAAAATGAAGGAAAAACAAGTTTGCCGGACGCATCAATCACTTCACCATTCATTAAATTTTGCGGAAGGACGGACATTTCTCCATAATCACTAATCAGTCCGTCTTTAATATACAAATAAGCATTATCCAGCACACTCAACCCGCTCATATTTTCACCGGCAACCCATTTACCAGGACTATCAACTACCTGAACAAGAGATTTTATGTCTTTGATTAATAGCATAATGGATTTAATATTTTCAGGCTACGAAGATAGTAAAGAAAATTAATATTTGTGAGGTAGGACGTCCTGAAAAAAGTTGGCAGTTGGCAAATTGGCAGTTGGCAAAAGAGAACAAAGAGCCTAAGGCAAGGTTCTGTGAAGAGATAGTTTATACCTAACGAATTAACAAATTAACGAATTAACAAATTAACGAATTAACATTAACAAATTAACGAATTAACAATTTCCATTTATTGAATTTTTATTACTTTGCAAAGCTATTTTCTAATCTATACTTTATGAAACGAATTATTATTTCACTCTGTGCGGTTTTAATTATCGCAACAGGAACATCTTTTTCACAGGAAACCATAAAGACCGGCTGGACTTTTGGGGGTCTGCCAACCATTACTTTTAATTCAGACCTTGGGTTTCAGTACGGAGCACTTGTGAATCTGTATAACTACGGAGACGGAAGCAGGTACCCGAAATTCGACCATTCTCTCTATTTTGAGGTATCACGATTCACAAAAGGATCCGGGATTAACCGGTTTTTCTATGACTCAGACCAACTTATAAAAGGTATCCGTACCTCGGTGGATATCAGTCTGCTTACAGATAAAGCACTTGACTTCTATGGATTTAACGGATATGAATCAAAATACAACCCTGCCTGGGAAGATGATGAGGATATCGATTATCATTCACGTGTTTTTTATAAGCATGAAAGAAAATTATTCCGTTTCAAAACTGATTTCCAGGGCAAACTGGTAGGGGAAAAATTGGGATGGGTGGCAGGTTTTACATATTACCATTTTGATGTTAACTCAGTGGATATTGATAACCTGAACGAAGGAAAGGATGAAGAAGATAAACTTCCGGATGTTGAAGGTTTATACGACAGGTATGTTTCATGGGATATTATTCCTGATGAAGAAATAAAGGGAGGTCCGGTAACCTACCTGAAGCTGGGTGTTTCATATGATACACGTGATAATGAACCCAATTGGAGATGGGTTTGCTTATGGTAACCTGGAATTACGCTGGAAATTTTTTCGTGGCAAATTCCTTAATCAGAACCTGTATCTTGCCCTTAATACATTTGTCGATGGAGGAATAGTCACATCTCCCATAGAATTTGACACATCGTCAGTACTACCGCCTGATAAATATGATGACTACTTCAACCAGGAAAAAGACGGTCTTCATTTAAGCTATGGAGCAGGATTAAGGGTAGCCTTGAACCAGAACTTTATTGTTGCATGTGACTTTGGTAAAACCACTAATACAGAAGATGGAAATACAGGTTTATATATTGGTTTGAATTACCTGTTTTAAGTAAGAGTTACGGGTTACGGGTTCATCTTCAAAAGCTCCCGTGCATTCTTAAGGGCGGCATCGGTAAGTTCCTTGCCACTAAGCAGTTTGGCAATTTCTTCAAGTCTCTCTTCAGTATCCAGTAATTTAATGTAAGTATTTGTTGAATCTCCTTCATCTTTTTTATAAACTTTATAGTGATTCTTTCCTTTGCTGGCTATCTGGGGAAGGTGTGTAATATTGATCACCTGCATATTCTGTGCCATCTCTATCAGAATATTCCCTACCCTGTCGGCAATATCACCTGAAACTCCGCTATCAATCTCATCAAAAATTATTGTTGGCAGTCCGGATGAACCTGTAATAAGAGACTTAAGACCAAGCATAACCCTGGATAATTCTCCTCCCGAAGCAACAACCGAGATATCCTGCAGATCAGATTGTTTATTTGCTGAAAACAAGAAAATTACTTTATCAATACCGGTTGGTGTATAGTCATCAGTATCTTTATGATTTATTCTGAATTTTCCGTTTGGCATCCCTAATTGTTGAAGCATTCCTGTTAAATGCGACTCCATTTCAGGGATCACACTTAACCGGCTTTCACGAAGCTCTGCTGCCACATTTTCCAATCTTTTCTTTTGAGAATCCAGTTCTTTTTCAAGCTTTTCAATTTCAATATCATATGAAGTAACTTCATCAATCTTCTTTTGAAGTTTATTTTTAATACCAATTAGCTCATTGACTGTTTCAACCCTGTGTTTTTGCTGAAGTGAATAAATCAGGTCTAACCGTTCATTTACTTCTGTTGCCCTGTTGGGATTATGTTCCACCCCCTCATTAAGTTGTTCAATTTCAACAACAATATCCTTCAGTTCAATATGTGAACTTTCAAGACGATCGTGAAGTTCCCCGGCTTTTGAAAAATATGATTTAAGCTTCTCTAATAGCTGCACTGTTTCATTTAAGCGTGACAGCAATGCATTTTCATCATTAGAGAGTATAAAAGATACATTTTCCAGATTTGTTTTTATCTCTTCGGCATGATTAAGGGTTTTTAATTCCTCCTCAAGCTTTCCCTGCTCACCGGGCTCAAGATGTGCTTCCTCAAGCTGGTTAAATTGAAACTGAAAATAATCAAGGTCCTGCTTTGATTGCTGTGCAGTATTGTTAAGTACAGATAATTTCTTTTCCAGTTCACGATACTGTTTGTAATTAACAATATAACCCTCAACCAGGACTGAATGACGGGCAAAAACGTCAATCACATTAAGCTGAAAAAGGTTATTTGTCAGTTCCAGGTTTTCGTGCTGTGAATGGATATCGATTAACCGCAATGAAAGGTCTCTTAATACATTAAGATTAACAGGAGTATCATTTATAAATGCCCTTGACTTACCATTGCTGTTGATCTCCCGCCGCAGGGTAGTAACCTCTTCATAATCAAGATCATTATCCCTGAAATACCCCTGCAATTTATATTCACTAATCCCAAATGCCCCTTCAACAACACATTTCTTCTCTTTATTTCTTAATAATTGTTTATCAGCCCGCTGCCCCAGGATAAGAGAAAGGGCACCAAGAATAATTGATTTTCCTGCTCCTGTTTCACCAGAAATAATGGAGAGTCCTGAATTGAAATTTATATCAAGTTGCTGTATCAGAGCATAATTCCGGATTGAAAGAGATTTGAGCATTGTTACTGGTTACTGGTTATTTTTTCATACTTACGTGAATTTGAGGGGTCAATTTCTTTAAGTATTTTTAAAACCCTGCCTTTTTCTTCAGTGAAAGACTCGGAAAAGATATTCACAAACTCATCTGCTTTAGCATCAAAAATAATCTGAAGCAGAAAAAGATACGGATCCGGTTTTTTCCGGTACACTTCCTGTATAAGTCTCAGTCCTTCTATAATTTCAATTCTCGCTTCATTAGTAGCACTTTCCAGCTTATCAAGTCCCATCCTGTGATAACGGTAAAAAAATTCCCTTACAGGAGAATATTCCACATCCAGAATATTTTTAACAAGCCAATAGCGATTCTTGTTACCCGACCCTTCATATGGTTTCCATCCGGCATAGGGAGCGTTTCGGGCATTTATCGCAATTGCCTCAGCTTTCTCAAAATATATAGATCCGCCTTCAAAGGAAAAAGAATCATTATCAATACCGATAATAATATATATATAATAAGCAAGAATGGATGTCAGGTTAGACAGATAAGAGGTTTCATTGAATTCAAGAGGCTCAAATTCCACATATCGTATATGAAAGTTATTATCAACAAAATTAAACATTGTAGTGTTATAGGTAGTATTGAAAACCGGCCTTCTGGCCTGCACCTGGATAGTTCCTTTGAATTCGTCTGATGATATCTGGTCAGTAAGATTTATCAGAATATTACATTCAATACGTTCATTATAACTGTAAACATTATTTGTCCAGGTACGGGTATTAACAAATTCATAAATTGCCGCCTGGAGTGTTTGAAAAATTTTCTTATTGGTTCCCTGTATTTGCTGGGTAACTACCTGCACATTACAATTAAGCTCCTGTGCTGAGGATAAAATATATGTTGAGAGTATTATTACTAACGAAATTATTGTTTTTTTTTTCATGCTATTCCTCTGCATCCGGTTCTCTGAAATATATTTTATCATCAATATATTCCTGTAAAGCAATTAATGTTGGTTTCGGAAGTCTTTCATAAAATTTCGATATCTCAATCTGTTCCCGATTCTCAAATACTTCTTCGAGGTTATCAGTATAATATGCAAATTCTTCAAGTTTGCTGTTAAGTTCATGTTTCAGCTCAACACTGATCTGGTTAGCTCTTTTAGCACAAATAATCACTGTTTTATATATATTCCCTGTCTTCTCTTCCATTTTGTTCAGGTCGCGGGTAATAGTTGTTGTTGAAGCTTGTGTTTTTTTATAGTCCATATCTTAATTTGTGTTTATTGTTTCAATTTTTAGAAAAACTGCAGTCGATTCATATATTTTCTCAATCTCTTTTTGATAATTACTTCCGGGAAATTCTTCAATAAAAGAATAATATTCATCCAGAGTAGTCTGGTACCTTTCTTTTTGTTTTTCAGCCACACTATACTCGGACAATAAAAATTGTGATTTAAGCTTGAGGAATAATAATTCTTCACGGAACTTAGTATCGGGATAATCCTCCAGGCTATTCTGTATAGCTACTTTTGAAGCCTTATATTTACCCAAATTATAATAAAGTCTGGCATTCAAATATGACTTTTCCGATAATTTATCCTGTAGTTCATTAATTAATAAATTACATTCTTTCACTCTTTCGCTACCAGGGAATCTATTCATGAAAAGTGTAAAGGAATTAATAGCTTTATATGAATATTCCTGATCAAGACTTGGTCGTGGTGATAGCTGATAGTAACAATAAGCTTCTAAAAAATAAGCCTCTTCTGCATACTCGCTATTTGCATAAGTTTTATAAAAAGTCCTGAAATGGTGTCCTCCCATAATATAATTTCCCATCAAATAATGACCTTTTGCATTAAGAAAATTTATTTTTTCAGACTTTTCGGTACCTCTGAATCTGGGCAATATCTGTTCAAATATCGTTATGGCTTTAATATATTTTTCCTGTTCGTAATATGAAAGAGCATTATCATACTTAAGGTCATAATCGTCACTTTTTAATATTTTTTCATACTCACCACACCCGGAAAAAAGGATGATAAAAAGTATAATTATTGGCAGATTAAACCTCATTTTACAAAACATTTCGCAAAGGTACTTTTTTACATATAAAATCAATCAATAAACGCGTAAAAAATGAACTTATTGCTAAAAAAAATAAAAGTGTAAATGCGTAAATGATTAAATGTGTGAATGAATGTGTGTTTGCATTTTTGCCGACTGCTAATCCCGAAAAATAACCAAATCTTTTCTTGTCAAACTTTCAAAAAAATCTACCTTTGTAAATAATTTTAATCAAAACTTATAACCGTGGATATATTCGATAAGATTAAACAACACCGTGGTGCCCTTGGGCAATATCAAAAAGAAGCTCATGGGTATTTTATATTCCCGAAACTTGAGGGAGAACTTGCGCCAAGAATGAAATTCAGAGGCAAAGAAGTACTAAACTGGAGTTTAAATAATTACATCGGTTTAGGCAATCATCCTGAAGTCAGGGAAGTAGATGCAAAAGCTGCCACAGACTGGGGTCTTGCTTATCCTATGGGTGCCAGAATGATGTCGGGACAAACAAGCAAGCATGAAGAACTGGAAGCAAAACTTGCTGAATTTGTTGGTAAAGAATCTGCCTACCTGCTTAATTACGGTTACCAGGGAATGGTTTCCATTATTGATGCCCTGGTTGGCAGAAATGATGTAATAGTATATGACTCTGAGTCACATGCCTGTATTCTTGATGGTCTCCGGCTGCATATGGGTAAAAGATATGTGTATCCGCATAACGACATGCAGAATCTTGAAAAACAGCTTGAAAGAGCAACAAAACTATCACAAAAAACCGGGGGAGGAATTCTTATTATTACCGAAGGAGTTTTCGGAATGGCAGGAGACCTTGGAAAGCTTGATAAAATTGTTGAATTAAAGAAAAAATTTAACTTCAGAATACTTGTTGATGATGCCCACGGATTCGGAACTATGGGTGCAACCGGAGCAGGAACACCTGAGCATTTTAATGTCCAGGATAAGATTGATGTCCATTTTGCAACTTTTGCAAAAGCCATGGCAGGAATTGGTGCTTTTGTTGCAAGTAATGAAGATGTAGTAAAATACCTGGCGTATAATATGAGAAGCCAGATATACGCTAAATCATTGCCAATGCCAATGGTAATTGGAGCCTTAAAGAGGCTTGAGTTATTAAAAAACAAGAAGGAGCTACGGGAAAAAATGTGGGAAATTGTTAAAGCATTGCAGTCAGGATTAAAAAATGCAGGCTTTGATATTGGTGTTACAGAATCTCCCGTTACTCCTGTTTACTTCTCGGGAGGAGTAAGTGAAGCAGCAAATATAACAATGGATCTCAGGGAAAATTATAATATTTTCTGCTCAATTGTTATTTATCCGGTAGTACCAAAAGATACAATTATGCTCCGGTTAATCCCAACAACCATGCATACACTCGAGGATGTTGATTATACTTTAAAAGCCTTCTCTGAAATCCTGAAAAAACTTAATGCAGGTGCTTATCAAACTATGGGTGTACCTAGTATTGGTTAGTAGTTGAGTAGTTGAGTAGTTGAGTAGTTGAATGGTTGAATGGTTGAGCAAATAAACTTATTAACAAATAAACAAATAAATTAAATAATTCCGTATTTAAAAGATTTTTACTACTTTTGCCAATAATTACCGGAAATTTTATTATTCCGGTCTAAAATTTTTATTTACTAAATTTATTTTAAAATGAACATTTACGTAGGAAACCTTCATTACGGCGTTAATGAAGATGAGCTAACAGAAATTTTTGGAAAATTCGGAACTGTTAATTCTGTGAAAGTTATTACAGACAAGTATAGCGGACAAAGCAAAGGTTTTGGCTTCATTGAAATGGAAGATGATACCGAAGGAAACAAGGCTGTTGGTGAATTAAACGGTGTTGAAATCAGTGGCAGAAATATTAAAGTTAATGTTGCCCACGAAAAAAAACGTGATCCAAATCGCAGGTAGGAATTTTTTAACAAAAACGATAATTAATCTGTTTGGTATTTAACTACCAAATTTTTTTATTTCGATCGAAAGAATTTTTGCTTAACTCTTTACTTTAAGTTCTTCTACATTTATTTGTGGAAGGACTTTTTTTATTTTGCAGTATGAAGAGTTATCCCATAATAACATATGTTTACCCTGGTCCGCAAACCGAGGCTGTTAACAAAACCTTCTCGGCAAGAATGGATCGTACCGACCGCCTGGCACAGTTTGGTTTTATTGTGGTTACTATTGGTAACCGTGGTGGTCACCCTGCTTGCCAAAAACCTGAAGGGAAGGTTGCTGATCTGTACCGGTGACATTGATAATAACGTTCATCCGGGCAATACTATAAAATTGGCCAATGCATTGATCAAAGCTAACAAACGATTTGATTTCTTTAATGAAATCTAAAATAATGATCGCAATTTGGGTAATTCACCTGGCTATTTACATTTACTAAATAAGATATAATTGTTTCGGCAGTAGTTAAAGATTGAATACTTCCGTTTGTTGGAAAATAGGTTTCGTGAACAGCAGGTATATAGTCATTAATTCCAAGTGACAAAATAGTATTATCAGTTAAAATATTACCATTTGAATCCTTAATTTGAATATTTTCACCAATTTGTTCAATTTGAAGCCCTGAATAATAAAAACCTGAACCGGATCCTTTCAGGAAGGCTTTAATTTCTGCAATTGACATATTGTAAATTACCGTTCCATTATTAAAGGGTGCAATCTCAAAAATCTCTCTTTTTGTTATATCACCTTCATCCAAACCTGACCTGACACCTCCGGTATTTTGAAATACAACATCTACATTCATAACACCTTGTAAAGCATCAGCATAAAAACAACCCACCCTGGATTTATCATGATAAATATGTGAAAATCCAATAACTTCACTTAAGTAGGGTAAGTTATTATAATCATCAATAACTGCCTTTAATTCAGAATCATACCCTGTGTAAGTATTCAAGTCGATTAAAGTAAAATTAATTGAATCAATCTTTTTATCCTTAACTAACAACTCTATTTTACCCAGGTAGTTTAGATAAGCTCCAGCCTGAAACACCGGAATATTGTTAATTATTGTATCTATCTTATGATGAGAATGACCTCCGATAATTAAATCAAAACAGGGAAATTGCGAAGCTAACTGAAAATCTCCCAAAGCTCCGGAATAACCATTATGCCCTAAATGAGATAAGACAATGTACAGGTCTGAATTTTCCTTCTTTTTGATATCCGAATATTGAGAAACTATATTTTCAGGTCTTTCAAAAATAAAATTTTGAACTTTCAAAGGATGCGTTGAAGGAATAGTAGCATTTGCTTTACCACCGGTTTCCACCAATCCTAAGAAAGTAACTTTTAAATTGTCAATGTCTAAAGTTTTATATTCAGATGGCTCAGGAATACCCGTACTTCCCATATCAATATTTGCACAAACCCAGTCAAAATCAGCTTGCTCAACTCTGTTTTTTAAGTTTGCTTCCCCATAGTCAAATTCATGGTTCCCAAAGACTGATATATCAAATCCAACTTTATTCATAACATCAATCATCGGGTATCCTTTTTCAGGATAATTATCTACAACAGGACTTCCTGAAAACATATCTCCACTACAGGCAACAATAACATTTGTTTCTTGTTTTTCCTTATCAATAATATATTTAATCTTTGAAAAATTATCTAATTGCCCATGTTGGTCATTTACGAAAAAAATAGTCAGATTTTTTGTAATTGTCTCATCTGATTTATCTTTATTTTTCCCATTGTCTTTTGAGCAACTGACAAAGGAGAACATAACCGCTAATAGGATGATTGATATATTTTTCACAATCTAAAATTATGGCTTACATTTATAAATATGTAAATTTACAAATATTTTGTTTATACCCACCAGGGTGTTATAAGGAAGCCGCGAATGCACGAATATCAATATTAATAAAATAATGAAAATATGCAATTCAGGAAGAGATAGCTGAAATATTAAATATTGAATTATGGTTACTGTAAAAGAAATGGCAAAAATGATTGACCACTCAATTCTTCACCCTGCCTTTACAGATTATGACTTAGAGAAGGATTTTGAATCTGTTGAACTTGACAAAAAATTATCAGCTATGAAAACAAAATTCTTCTTTTTGATTTTAGTAATTTGTATATCCTTATCCAACACAATTGCTCAAACTGAAAACACAGCCCTTGTATTGCAGGAAATGACATGGGTTGATGTCGAGGCCTATCTTGAAAATAACGATATGGTAATTATACCCCTTGGTAGTACAGAGCAACATGGGCCCCATCTCCCTTTGGGAACCGATTATTACGAAGCTTTCGAAATATCGAAATCGATATCACAACAAACAGGTATCCTGGTCGCGCCCACCCTGTTCGTTGGTTATAGTATTTACCATTCCGGTTTCCCCGGTACTTTAAGTCTTAAACCTGAAACCATGGAACAGGTATTGTTTGAAACTGCTGAGGTATTGATAAGTTATGGATTCTCTAAATTCCTTTTTTTCAATTACCATGGAGGAAACAATATTGTTCAGGACAGGGTTATTCACCGTATTAACCATACAACAGAAGCGGTTGCTATCGCTATCGGGGTTGGCAGCGAACTACAAAGTTCCGGGAATGGAGACTTTGACTGGCATGCAGGAATAAAAGAGACTTCAATTATGCTGTATCTTAAACCTGATCTGGTAAAAATGGAAAGAGCTGAGAAACCTGAAATCACTTTTACACCTGAGATGAAAAAACTCAAATCCCTATCCGAAAAAAATCCTGAACTGATCCTGGTTCGGCAAACCTTGTTCGGTGTTCCTGCAGATACCAAAAAAGGTGGGGCAAGCCATGAGCTTTCAAGCAATGGCGTCTGGTCAGATTATGATCCAAAATCCGCCACAAAAGAAATTGGACAGAAAAACGTAAATCAAATGGTAGAAAAAGCGGTAAAATTAATTAAAGCCTGGAAGCTTGCAGAGAACTAATTCCAATACTATAGAGATATAAACTTGAGGTGATATATTATTTCGTTTAATATTTTCTCTTTCTCACCGCTTCAACTGAACCAGGTGCAGCTGCTGTTGTTGAAAGTTGAAGATTGTGATTAGGTAATGAGGTAATAAGAAGATGAGGTGAAGAAAAACAAACTACAAAATCGCAGATACGCAAAGGAAACTTTCCATAAAAAAATACTTTCATTATAGCTCCCCAATTTATTTTACACAATAAAAATCTGTTAATCATTGTATTGCAAGGTATATGTTGTAAAACATACTTTTAGGTGGGTACATTTTGGGGGTTTTTGGGATTAAGGAGTGTAAGAGTAAGTGAATTTACCAACATGGCAATAAAAATATCTTATTTCTGTAATAAACCTATAGTATGAAGAAAAACCGGCAGATTTTCAGATTGCTCCTTTTTCTTATACTTATTTTTATTGTCATTCCCACGCTGTATAGTCAGAAATATATTGTTGACTGGGCGAAAACCCTTACAGGAACGGGCTGGAACAGGGTTACTGCTATTACAAGCGATACAGAAAACAATATTATCCTGGCTGGGGCATTTGATAAATCATGTGATATCGGTCAAACTCATTATAGCTCAAAAAATTTCCACGACCAGGTTCTGGTAAAACAGGACTCATCAGGTGCCGTTTTGTGTGATTATAAAAGGATTAAATATTAACTAAAAACATATCACTACGAATAATTTTTGTAAATTTAGAAATCTTTATTTAATCTGTTTGATGAAAAAAAAAAAAAA
>Ga0208905_1001490_pt1 | contig 11751 bp, 13 predicted proteins | sample AntAceMetag02UKS_FD_184776 | JGI IMG/M metagenome (GOLD analysis project Ga0208905, IMG submission 184776) | Saline lake microbial communities from Ace Lake, Antarctica - Antarctic Ace Lake Metagenome 02UKS (SPAdes) (version 2) | ecosystem: Environmental > Aquatic > Non-marine Saline and...
ACAAATAATGTTTTATTATTGGGTTTTACCCCTTCTTTACCTTACGCAACTTTACCGCAACACCGCGGGTGGATTGCAGCATCTCTTTTGCACCCATGAACGCCTTGCCTGTTGCCTGAGCACGCGGGCCGGTGACAAACACTTCATCCCCTTCACGGATGGCAGGGTCAGCATCGACAATACCCGGCGCAAGCACATCTCCCTGCGGGATAAAGTCATCAATGGTAACATGATATCTGTCTCCAAGAAGCTTCCAGCCATCCATGGTGGGGCGCAGGAGTCCGGTCAGTTCATCGACACTGAATAACTGGTTATTTCCTTTCATCACCTTACGGCGGCCCCTGCGTCCTTTCAGCATGAGCTTACTGGTGTCTATATCCGCATCAAACTGCCAGGACAGGGTGCCCCTGACCATATCCGGGAACATTTTACGTGCCCCTTTCAGGCTTCCCTCAAGGCACCTGAGGGATTCAGGAGATGTCGGGCGACCGTTTGCACAGGTGGATTCAACCTCAACCCCGGCACGGTGTGCCGCATCTTCAACGATTGCATGCGTTTTTTCATCAAGATGGGAGATGATGCGTCCAAACTGGTGTTTTGCAAAGTAACGTGCAAGAGATGACGCGATAAATTCCCGTTCCTCCCGATCCCAGTATCCTGTTACTGGAATGTCATAATGGCCTGCCGGGTAGATGGTTTCCAGTTCCCGTGGCACAATTCCCATGGGAGAGGTCAGAATCAGTTCATGTGCCCGGTTCTGAATGGCATACGAAAATTTCCGGTGACTTTGTGAGAGGGAGTATGGTTTGCGTGCAGAGCAGGGAAGCAGCACCAGTGTATCGGTGCGGGTCGGGATAAACCGGTCAATCACCCGATCCACAAACCGTGTGATCTCGGTTCGCTTCAGGGAATCAGCGGTATTTGCAGAGAATGGAGTGCTCCGCACAATGGGCGTCACTGGTTCGCAGTATGCAGGTGCGGCGTCAAGAAGGCGCATGACAGCCACCTGCCAGGCAGCGTTCCGGGTCCGTTTTTCGATAAATTCGCGGAACACGTGTGAACGAATGAACCAGCGTGCGGTTGCAATTTCGGTATCCAGAGCGTTCCGGTTATGAAGTTTCAGATCTCCGTTTTTGCAGCCTTCACAGCCGCAGAGCCCGGAATCACGCACCTCATCATAGGAATACTCGCCATCCGCTGTGCAGAACCTTCCGCGTACCGTCATCAAATCCACCGACCGGTAATCAAAGAGATCAAATCCGCAGTAGATGAGAATGGCGGCATTTGACGGGAGGGCACTTGACGGCGCATACCATGCCGTGTCCATGGGGAATCGGTCTTTGAGTGCCATCAGAAGTTCCGTGAACCGCCGGGGATTGTCAAAGAGGGTATGGCATCCCGGAACGATTACCGCTGACTCTTCTGAACCATCCGGTTTCTCTCCAACAAATGCATTGAGAATCCCGGTATACTGAATGGGCTTTGGCCATCGGATTTTTTCCGGAAATTCAGGGGGGGTATTTGCGAATGGATGATTGAATAAATCGGGAAACATCTCTTTGGGATTAATGATGCCCGGTGTTGCGACAACGTCTTTTCCGGAAGTATATTTCCCCGTCCGTCCAGGACCGTCGCGAATGGTACGTTCAAATAAACTCATATAATTCCTCCACATCCTTCAGTGCATCTTTAATCACTGCATTCCATCTCTCACCGGTATGGATGGTGACAGGAATGCCGGGATTTGCATTGATCAGTTGTATGATGCCTTTGCACCCACTTTGGACCATATCTTCATCCCATTCGGGAATTTCACTCTGACCGATAGGAAATGTCTCTTTGAGTCCGTGGGGATAGGGGCCGAATGGTGGTTTAAACCGGAACGTTGTTGCGTTATCGGGGCCGTCTTCATCACTCAGGGTGATATGGATGGCATCTTCTACAGAGAAACGCGGGATCATCTCATGATACCGGATTACTTCTGTCCTTTTGCAGGATTCACTTCCCCGGTAGAAAAATCTCCGTTTTGTGACTGAATCACGGGTCAGAAGAACATCCGTATATTTCAGCAGTTCGCGGTAGCCGTCAAGCAGACGGGGGTGATTTCTGCAGCGCTCGTCAACGAGTTCCCAGAGGGTGCCGTCCTGAATACACTGCCTGATGCGTGCAATCTCTGCAAGGCTCACCAGAAGGTTATGTTTGGCAAGCAGTTTCTCTTTATCAGGAGATGCCTGTAATTCACGTGCGGTATGGGAACGGCAGACTTCACAGGCACAGGGAAGTTCGCTGAGTTCAGCCAGTTTAAAGCTTCCGGACGGTGTCATGTATCGCCCTTCCCGGGCGTAGAGCGCATAAGCGGCAGAATCAAAGACATCACATCCCATTGCTGCAGCAAGGGCAAACATCGATGGATGCCCTGCCCCAAAGAGGTGAATACATGCGCCCGGGGAGAGTGTCTGTTTTGCTGCCATTACAACCGTTACGAGATCACGATAGCGGTAGGATTCCATGAGTGGCACGACAGCGCCAATGGGACAGAATACCGCCCCTGTCTCACGGACTTCTTCTCCGGCCCTCTTCCTGAGGTCCGGGTGGATACCCCCCTGCACCGGGGCTGCCAGATGACCGTCATCAATGATCTCCATTGCTTCGCGAATCCGCGTCATGGTGACAGAGAGTTCCTCTGCTGCTCCTTCATGGTCTCTGTCAGGCGGGGTCGCAAGATCCATAGGAACAATAATTTCACTTCCTATCTGACGCTGAAACCGAACGGTATCCGTATTTGAAAATGCTACATCCCCATACACTGACTGCTGAAATGCACCGGAGTCAGTCATGATAATGCCTTTGAATCCAAGAACGGAATGAAGGCCTTCATGTATTGCCCGTTCGCGGAACTCCTCACTTTTACTGAAGATGTATGCATTCGTTATCAGTGCTTCAACACCCATCTTCTGCATCTCTTCAGGGGGTATCAACTGGATGTGGGGATTGATTACCGGAAGAAGCAGGGGTGTTTTTGCAATTTTATCACCGACTCTGAGTTTTCCTGTTCTCGCCCAGATGTCTTTATGCTGGCTCTCAAAGGTGATCACGTATGTTCCTCCTCATAAAATATTTGTCCTTCAAATGTGTATAGTTCCGTATCATCTCTTCTCCATGTTCCGGGAGGAAGGCCTGCTTTTATGCAGACCTGATCTAAAAATGTCCTGGCATCCCAGTGGTATTCAACCGGCACCTGCGGGAGGAGGAGGCCGGTTCTTTCGTACCCTGAAATAATCAGCCCGTGTTTTCCGACAGTTACAGCCTCCGGACGCTTTGCCGGGGGGGATGAAACAAGAACGGGGGGTGTCAGTACTGTGACCTCTATTGAAATTTCGGGAAGTTCTTCGGCGCGTACGGGTGGGAAACGCGGATCGTCAAGTGCGGCGGATAGTGCGGCGCCGGGTATTGCTTCCGATAGGGGGAGCACTGGTGTTGGATATCCAATGCAGCCTCTAAGCTCGCCGTTGCGGTTCAGTGTGACAAATACACCCCGTTTTTCACTGAATGAATCCGGCATTAATACTTCCGGCAGTTTTTCACCGCCAATGTTCTCCTGAAGAACCACTCTTGCGAGTTTCACCGCCGTCGCACCCTCTTCACTGCTGATCCCGTCCATGCCCATAAATATTGCGAGATACGATATTAATAGGAGAGGGAGTGTGTGGCTGACGGTGGCAGAAAATGCTGCTGAGGAAAGTCCCCACACCAACCGGACGCGTAGCCGCATGCAAGTGCGGGTGGCGAGAGTCACGGCGCTGACACAGAAACGACACGCCCTGCCGTTAGCGATGATGCGACTGAGTCATCAGTTTATGCTGGTGGCGAGAAGGCACAGGGTGCTGAGTTAACTCGCTGATGCACAGCGGCAGGATTCGATGGAACGGTGAAACCCTACGGGTGCAAGCCAGAACAGGGCAACAGGGCCGTCCGGGCCTGCCCGGGTATGGCGCGTAGCTGAATGCCACATAGAAACAGAATGGGGCTTACTACTCCCACTCATCTTTATCAATTTTGAAAAGACATATATCGGTTTACTGTAAGGTATCATTAACGGAGTGATACCTATGAATGACACTGATTCGTTTTCTGCATATATAAAAAAAATAAAGAATGAATGCCCTCTTCCTGATGAATCAGCCGGACATACAATTGCTTCAATGCTTATCGGACACAGGATGGGATTGTATGACCGGGCTGTTGCGCAGGCAGATAAGGCATTGGGACTCCTCAAAGAGACAGGACAAATTCCTGAGGCTCTCGTACGTGCAGTAATGATTGTAAAGAGCGATGCACAACGAAAGATGCCTGAACAGGTGACCATTAAATCAAGTTTTGACTGGGAAGGGCACGATCCCTCGCACGATGACTCACGAATTACCTCCGGTGATGACAAAGAGTATGTGTTTGATAAAGAGAGCTTCAAATGGCTGGCTGTCTTACTTCCCGAAGAAAAGGCCGATATCCGGGATGCATACATGCTTGATACCGCCCTGATGCTGTTATACGGGGTGGCTGTCTGTTCATCTCCAATGGATGAGCAGGCGATGGAAGAACATCTTTATGAGTATCTCATTCAGCGCCTAGGGCTGTACCGTCAGGAGAATGTGTGATTATTCGGGCGATAAATATACTCGGTGGGCATATTATTATCTGCCATTATCACCTCTAATAATAATATGAATATTCCAACATCTGGTGAGATTCGGGAAAAACGTATCAAGGCAGGCATGACGCAATCAGATGTTGCAGCCCGGGCAGGTTTTTCACAGTCAATGATTGCACGGATAGAGGCAGGTACCGTTGATCCCCGTGCAAGCACATTACGCCGGATTATTGCAATTCTGAATGAATCAGAGACATCACGTGCATCGGCCGGCGATATTATGACCATCCCTGTCATCAGCATATCTCCGGAAGAAACCATTGAAAAGACTGTGGATGTCATGGAAAAATATGGCATTTCGCAGGTTCCGGTCATAAAACACGGTGTACCTGTCGGATGTGTATCAGAATCAGCAATAATCGGAGCCATGGAAAACGGCACAATTCAGTGGTCGATGAAAAATTCTGTCATTGATATCATGGAAGAAGGCTTTCCCACAGTCCCACCTTCAGAAAAAATAGATACCATTGTCCATAGTCTTCAAAACCATCATGCTGTCCTTGTGATGGATAAAGGAAAAGTGGTTGGTGTTATAACCAAGCACGACTGCATACGACGTCTGTCTTAAATTTTTGATATAAGATCACGCAGAACTGTTTCAGGGTCTTTCGCTTTCACAACACCTGACGCAAGGAGCACACCATCGGTGCCAAGGTCCAGTGCTGTTCTGACACATTCACCGGTACTGATTCCGGCGCCGGTCAGTACTTTTACCGTTTTGTTTACGGAATGCACGGCCTCAACGGATTTTTCAATAATGCCTGGATCTGCTTTTGAAACAGACACACCGCTGCCAATCAGTTCCGGGGGCTCAATGGCAATATAAACCGGATTAAAAAATGCTGCGGCACCACTCGTGGCAACATTATTTGTACAGATCACCGTTTCAAGACCCACATTGCGTGCCGAACGGTTTGCTGCTTCAATATCTGCGAGCGTCAGTCGGCGTTCCGAATGGTTTATCAGAGTTCCTGCGGCACCTGCTGCCTTCAGGGCCTCTGCAACAATATGTCCGGTATGTGCCCCCGGAGTTACACCGTCAACGTGCTGGGCAAAAACGGGCATGGAATAATGAACATGGAATGGGTGTATGTCCATATACCCGGGAGCCAGACCGATTCTGACATCATTCTCAAGTGCTATTCTTTCTGCACTCTGTGCAATTTTCTGTGCATTATGCCCAAATCCCTCCGTATAGGACTTCAGGTTTATGAGAATGAAAGGGGCTGCCATATCGTTTAACCTTCTGTTAGTATTATTTCCCCTGCTTTTTTATCCGTATAACATCTCCAAGCGTCGTTGTTATTGCAGAGGTTCCGGTTGTTTTCATATCACTATCAACCGATTCAATCAGTTGAATCTCCAGGACTTTCCCTATTTTCTTTAGTACCTGGTCTTCCGGGATAAATCCTGTTTCAATTTTTTTGATGAGATTTTCCTTTTCCTTAATTTCCTGCGCGAGATCTTTCTGTGTCCATCCTTTTGCCATTCTGGCTACACGGATTTCAACATTGAAATCATCGACAATATCTCCCCCCATCATATCAAAAACATCACGGGGTCTTTTAGTCTGTGGCTTTCTGGAGCCAACCTTTGGTTTTGCTCCCGGGACTTTGGCACCTGGTGGTTTTTTAATTGCTGTACCAAGTTTTGCACATTTCGGGCACACCCACATCTTAGCACCACCAATCTGAACAAGAATTGGTTCGCCACTGATTGATGCGCCGCAAACTTCACAGTCGGACATTTCAAATCGTAAACAAATTTATAGTCATATGAACAGATATACCTAATTGAGGTTTCAAATGGGGGATTACTCTGTGCCAAATGCGAAAATCGGCGATGAAGACCTGAAAGAGTACCTTCTGAACCGGATTGCAGCACTTGAATCGAAAAATATGCAGTTCAAAGAACAGGTGCGGCAACTTGATATTGAAAAGAAGAATGTAGAGAACCAGAAAATCCGTTATGAACGCGAAATCAGAAAACTAAAAAGTGAAGTCGAAAAACTAAGAAGCCCACCTCTTGTTATCGGCACCGTTTCTGATATCATTGATGAACAGCGCGTAATAGTCCAGAGTAGTGCCGGTCCGCGTTTTATGGTACGGGTATCAAATTTTGTACGGCCTGAAGATTTGAAACCCGGACTGAGGTGCACGATGAATCAGCAGTCACTCACTGTTGTTGAGGTTTTACCGGAAGCATTTGACAGCCAGATTTATGGCATGGAAATTGTTGATTCTCCCGATGAATCATACGATGATATTGGTGGCCTGGAAGAACAGATTCGTGAGATAAAAGAAACCGTAGAACTGCCGCTGACGCGGCCGGATCTGTTTGCATCTGTGGGAATACTTCCCCCGAAAGGCGTGCTCCTGTATGGGCCTCCGGGAACGGGAAAGACCCTTCTCGCCCGTGCGGTGGCCCACGAAACTCAGGCGCATTTTCTCCGGGTTGTTGGATCAGAACTGGTTCAGAAGTACATCGGTGAGGGAGCACGTCTTGTCAGGGAAATGTTCGAACTGGCAAAAAAGAACACTCCATCCATTATATTCATTGATGAAATTGATGCGATTGGTGCGATGCGCAGTGAAAGCACCACGTCCGGTGACCGGGAAGTGCAGCGGACCCTGATGCAGCTTCTTGCTGATATGGACGGGTTTGAGAACCGGGGCGATGTAAAAATCGTTGCTGCCACAAACAGAATTGACATTCTGGATCATGCACTCCTGCGCCCCGGGCGCTTTGACCGTATCATTGAGATTCCATTGCCCAATAGTGAAGGGAGACTGTCAATTATGGAGATACATTCTGCAGCAATGGCTCTTGACATTGCAGTTGATCTCCAGGAAATTGCTGAACTGACAGACGGGAAGAATGGTTCTGAACTCCGCGCAGTCTGCACAGAGGCAGGAATGTTCGCCATTCGTGCTGAACGAACAAAAGTATATCAGTCAGATTTTATCAAGGCGATTGACAAAGTAACCTTTGACCTTACCCATCACCCAAAGTGCAGCCCGTACGACAGTGCGATGTTTGCCTGAAAAAATTTACCTTTTTTCCAGATCTTCTTCAGAACAGCGTGCACGGAATGTTGTGTCCATTCCTGATGCAAATTCTGTGACTTCGTTTATTGCAGATTCAGGAGTTACCGCCATCCGGTCCATGACTGTATGATATTTAATGCCATAGAGTATCTCCCAGTCCCAGCTGTCATGAACAGACTCTTCACGTCCATAGATTATTCCTGCATATGCGGGAGTGCAGATAATGCCATTTGAGAGAAGGCAGAGCGGTTGTGATACATACCGCTGGATGTACCACTTAAGTTCTGAAATGACAGAGAGTGCACTTCCTAGCGTTGACGCTTCAATGCAGACTCCCCAGTCCGTCTTTTTGGGGTGGTAAAAACGGAGCACTTCCCGGCTTGTCTCGGAGGCCAAAAGAGTGGAATGAAGGTCAGTCCCTTTCTTTTGTATGAGTATAACCTTCATAACCTAAAGGAACATGATATCCGGCTTCTGGGTTTTATCCTTGACTTTTCGCATGGCTTCTTCAAAATCAGGCCAGGTGATTGCATCTGCATCACGCCTGACAGCCATCATTCCGGCCTCACGGCATATTGCTTCAAGTTCTGCACCAGTGCTATTGTCAGTCTCTGCTGCCAGTTTGTCAAGGGGAATGCCCACAAGCTGCATCTTTGCAGAATGAATCTTCAGTATTTCGTGACGGGCAGCGGTGTCCGGAAGCGGAACCAGCACTACTCTGTCAAATCGTCCCGGCCGCAGGAGTGCGGGATCCAGCATATCCACCCGGTTTGTTGCTCCCATTATTCTGACATCACCCCTGTTGTCAAATCCATCCATCTCTGCAAGAAGCTGCATCAGGGTACGCTGAACTTCTGCACTTCCGGATGTTCCGTCATGCATCCGTATGGTTCCGATTGCATCAATTTCATCGATGAACACGATGGATGGTGCCCGTTCCCGTGCCATAGTGAAGAGCTCACGCACCATCTGAGCACCTTCTCCGATAAATTTGTGCACCAGTTCACTGCCTGACATCCGGATGAAGGTGGCATTTGCCTGATGGGCAACCGCTTTTGCAATCAGTGTTTTTCCGGTACCCGGCGGACCGTATAGGAGAATTCCTTTGGGTGGTTCCACGCCGATTCTGCGAAAGATCTCGGGCTTTGTCAATGGGTATTCAACTGCTTCCCTGACTTCTTCAATCTCTTCTCTGAGTCCCCCGATTTTTTCGAATGTTACATCCGGAGATTCAATCAGTTCCATAACCCGCACGCGCGAATCAACTGAATTAGCAACGATACGTACTATGGAAAGAGCATTGTTAACCGCAACCTTCATGCCGGGTTTTAGTTCAGATTTCAGGTCCTCAGCACATCCGGTAATATATTCCTGGTTATTCCCCTGCTGACGAAGATACACTTCCCCTGAATCAAGGGTGTCAATAACGGATGCTACAAAGAGTGGCGTCCGTTTCAGCTGATTATTCTCCTTTTTCAGCTGTTCATTCTCTTTTTTATGACTGGAAATTTCTTTTGTCTGGATTTCAATTTTTTCCTGCAGACTCTCAATTAGTTCCTCATATTCCTGATTGGTCAGGCTGGTCAGATTTCGTTCAATATTGGTATTGTCGATGATGCTCTCATCCATGTCATATTTATCTTTGTTCTCACCACATTTATGTAGTATGTCCATTACAATTCAGGCACGTGGCATTTCAGCGGGAATTGGATCCGGTGCTGTTCTTGTCAGCAGTGAACCAATCTCTTTTCTTTCAGGAGTAGATCCGGATACAGGTGTTGTGATTGAATCCGGCCACCCTCTGGAAGGGCAGTCAATAGCAGGAAAAGTGCTTGCCTTCCCCTATGGGAAAGGGTCTACTGTTGGTTCGTATGTTATCTATGCGCTCAAACGAAACAATATGGCACCTTCTGCAATAATCAATACAGAAGCAGAACCAATAATCGCTGTCGGGGCAATACTCGCAGAAATCCCGATGGTTGACCGTCCGGATACATCAATTGAGGATCTGGAAGACGGGAGGTCTGCATTCGTTGATGGCAGTTCGGGTGAAATAACACTTAGTGACAATTAATCCCGGGTATCAGTGTGTATTATTATATCCTGTTAAACGACGTCTGTAATCTGAATTGTCGATATTGTAAAGGACGGATATTTCCCCAGATGGATACTGACTGCTGGGACCCGAATCCACGACAGGTCCGGTCAGGTATTACCTATGCACCTGAAGATTTGTGCCGGTTCATCACCATGGATTCAAATCCCTGCCTTACGTTTTATGGCGGTGAACCACACCTCTCTATTGATGCCATTCAGTCTGTAATGGAAACAGTATCCGGAAGATGCCGGTTTATGCTCCACACAAATGGCACCCTCCTGGATCAGGTGCCCGGGACTGTCCTGACCCAACTGGAGACAATCATTGTTTCCATTGATGGACGTGAAAAAACGCATGACCGAAATCGGGGGAGAGGTACATACCGGCAGATAGTGGAAAACTGCAAAAAAATTCATACGATGAAAATACCCGCTGATTTCATCGGCAGAATGACGGTGACAGAAGACACCGATATTTACCGGACAGTACATGCGCTTTATGAAGTTGTTTGCGAGGCTCTGCCACGCGTAATGGCATGTATCCGGAACAATAACCGTATCTCCGGAGCAGTTTGAACATCCCAAGTTTAATGGCTGTGAAATAATTCCCTGAGGAAAAATATCTGATGAACGTAAACTGGCGGTCCATTCCCTGGGCAAAGAACTCATTTGCTGCACTCAGCGCGGCATGTGAACTTTCCGGCATTACACTAAATGAGGTGGATGCTCCGGAAAATGACATCACCTGTTACAGTCTTAATTCGGTAAATGAACCTCATTTTAGAGACGAGATTTCAGATGCAGAATGTATTACCATCGTGGGCGGACCGCATCCCACTGCATGTTGGAAAGAAGTATGCCGCTATGCAGATTATGTTGTGATTGGTGAAGGGGAATATACCCTTCCTGCCCTTATCAGAATGATTGAGTCCGGCAGCCAAACTCTGCCAGCCGGAGTGGCTACAAAGAATCAGGTAGTGATGCCAAATCATTGTGTGCTTCTCTCCTCATACCCACCGTTTTCTGCGGTAAAAGGATATGTTGAAATTACCCGTGGGTGTCCGTTTGGATGTGGATACTGCCAGACACCCCGCCTTTTTGGCAGGCATATGCGCCACCGCAGAATCGATGATATTGAACAGGCCACCCGCATTTTCCGCGATGTACGGTTTGTCACACCAAATGCTCTCGCCTATGGATCGGATGGCATTCATCTGCGCCTCGACAAGGTTGAAAAACTGCTCAAGTCGTTAACCGGAAGGAGAATTTTTTTCGGAACGTTTCCGAGTGAAGTGAGACCTGAGTGTATTTCTGATGCATCGCTGAATCTGATTGAGACTTATTGTGCAAACAGGAAAGTCCATTTTGGAGCACAGTCGGGCAGCAACCATGTATTACGGATGCTCAGACGTGGTCATACTGCAGAGGATGTAATGAAGGCATATGACCTCTGCAAAGACCATGGTATTACTCCAATTGTCGATTATATTGTGGGCCTTCCAAATGAATCAGATGATGAACAGCGGCTTTCCGTAAAACAGATGAAAGAAATAACCCGCTGTGGCATTGCGCATGTTCATCATTTCACCCCGCTTCCGGGAACACCCCTTGCTGACATGCCGGCCCGTTCGATTCTTCCTGATGTACAGCGTGATCTTGGGAGAATGGCACAAAAGGGGAAGGCAACAGGCTCATGGATTGATGCTGAGGTAAGGTTTTTTAAGGAAGATGAAGACCAATAACCATGATGAAAATACTTCTTCTTACAGATATCCATGGGCATTATGATACCATTTCCGATTTCATGGAACTTGCTCCGGATATAGTTGTCATTGCCGGGGATATCACTGACTGCGGTGATCCACAAGAGGCAAATGAGGTATTCAGGCAGATAGATGT
>Ga0208905_1001495_pt1 | contig 11740 bp, 5 predicted proteins | sample AntAceMetag02UKS_FD_184776 | JGI IMG/M metagenome (GOLD analysis project Ga0208905, IMG submission 184776) | Saline lake microbial communities from Ace Lake, Antarctica - Antarctic Ace Lake Metagenome 02UKS (SPAdes) (version 2) | ecosystem: Environmental > Aquatic > Non-marine Saline and Alkaline...
GACAAAAATGATATTCAAATAAATTTTGTAATTAATGCTAAAATATTTCACACTCCTTACAAACGAGCTTATCAAACCATCCAAGCATTTTAATTAACCAAATCCTCCAGATTTTGAAAATCTTGAGGATTACCCAGCAAGACATGTTAGCATTTAACCCGATCGCGAGTTATGTAAGTCCGTATGTATGGATTTTCAAATTTTCAAACGACCGAAGGAAGTCCGTATGGATGGATTACCTAATCTTCAAATTAACCAATTTTCAAATTAATAAATCCAAATCCTCCAGATTTTAGAAATCTTGAGGATTATGCATCCGGACATATAAGCACTAAACAATTCGACCATCCAAGCATCCAATCTTAAAACATCCAAAGAAAGTTAGTATGGATAGATTTTCAAATTACCTAATTTTCAAATTTAATACCCCCATTTTAAACCATCAATTAATCACAAATGCTTCCATTCACAAAATTTTCAGAACAAATCTCAAATTTTCAAATTAACAAATCTTCAAATTACCTAATTATCAAATTAAATCCCCCCATTTCATTGTACAGAAAATATTTAATGATATTTTTGTCAAAAATTTAAAACAAAAAATTATGAATAAAATAAAATTCTTTACTCTTTTATTAGTCGGTAGTTTGATACTGGCTTTAAGTTTTAATGCAAATGCACAAATCAGCCAAGGTGGTACTCCTCAAAGTTTTCTGGAAAAAACTATTTCTGATAATTTTAAAACTATTGAACTTCAAAAACCTGATATGAATAAGATCAGGCTTGAAGATGAAGAAAAGTTAAGAACAGGAAGTATTAATCCTCCACGAATGGGTGTTGCTGTTCCTGTTAATCTTGATATGTATAATGCCGGAACATGGACAGATATTCCTAATAAAGGCAGAGTGTTAAGATTGAAATTTAAAGTTGAAAATGCGCTTGCACTTGGAGTTAATTTTGAAAATTTTTGGTTACCACGTGGTTCAAAACTTTTTGTTTATAATGAAGGCAAAAAACATCTCATAGGTGCTTTTACCAACAATAATAACGATGATTCAGGTTTGTTTGCATGTGAATTTATTCAGGGCGAAACAGTTACTTTAGAGTATTTTGAGCCGATTGGAGTTACACAAAAAGCGGTATTAAAAATTTCGCAATTAGCTTATGCTTATCGATATGTTAATTTTTCATTTATTGATGATGATAAAGGTAGTTCATGGTGGTGTATGATAAATGTTGCTTGTGAAGAAGGCGACGATTGGGAAAATCAGATTAACTCAGTTGCAAAAATTTTGATGCTGATCAATGGTCAATATTTCTTATGTTCTGGTTCGTTAATAAATAATACCTCACACGATCGTACACCATATTTTCTTACTGCATCTCATTGTGGAGAAGGTGCTTCTGCATCTGATCTGAATCAATGGCTATTTTATTTTAAATATCAGGCAAGTACCTGTCAGGGTAATTATTCAACCTATAATACAATTTCAGGTGCTGCTTTAAAAGCACATGATAATAATGTTGATGAATCTGATTTTTTTCTTGTTGAATTAAATTCTACTCCTCCTGTTTCATATATACCATATTATTCAGGTTGGGATAGAAGGGATATTCCCGCTGATAGTGGTGTTTGTATTCATCATCCAGCAGGAGATATAAAAAAGATATCTACATATCATAATATGATCTCATCCACCCAATGGACCGGACTTCCGACACATTGGCGTTTAATTTGGTCTGAGACTGCAAACGGTACTTCTATAGTAGAGGGTGGCTCTTCAGGTTCACCGGTTTTTGATCAGAATAAAAGAATTATTGGTGATCTTTCTGGGGGGCTGTATACTAATTCATGTGAAAATCCATCACCGGCATGGTATGGAAAAATTTATTGGTCGTGGGATAAAGCCGGAAATTCTTCGGCTTATCGCTTAAAAGACTGGCTTGACCCAACAAATACAGGCGAAGAATTTATCAATGGTATTTCATGGGAAATAATTCCTCCACTTGCTGATTTCGAAGCTGATACTACAATTGTTAATCAAGGCTATCCGGTAAACTTTACAGATATTTCAACAGGTTACCCTGCCCAATGGGAATGGGTTTTCGAAGGTTCTTCTACTGATACTTCTTGGGTGCAAAATCCAAGTGGAATTATTTTTACAGATACCGGTTATATGGATGTACAATTAACGGTTACTAATGGTGATGGCTCTGATGTTATGTTAAAAGAAAATTATATCAGGGTTAATTATGTTGAAGGTCCTACATGTGATTTTGAAGCAGAAGCTACAACAGTTTTGCCAGGCGAAGATGTTCAGTTTAACGATCTTTCAACCGGAGCTACATATTGGTACTGGACATTCCAGGGTGGTAGCCCTTATCATTCTATAGAACAAAATCCTGTTGTAAAATTTAATTACGAAGGAGTTTATGATATAAAATTGATTACTTATAATGGTGGTGGTTCCGATACTCTTATAAAAGAAGATTATATTACTGCTATTTGGGTAGGAATAAGTGAAGATATTTTGAAAAAAGAAATAAAAATTTATCCAAATCCAACTACAGGAATCTGTAAACTTGAGCTCGGGAATTTACAGTTTGATAATGCTGCGGTAAGAGTTTTTAATGCAATAGGAAATTTGATTTCTGAAAATAATGATGTTAAAAATTCTATTGTGGAAATTGATCTTTCTGCTCAATCGAAAGGTGTTTATTATGTTTCTGTTATAGTTGACGGAGTGGCAATTAATAAAAGAGTTTCTTTGGTTAGATAATGAAATTTGAAATTTGAGTCCACTCTGAAAATATAAATAGATAATAACTTATTAATAAAAAACACATGATAAAAAAAATATCAATTATTCTTTCAGTTTTAATAATTGCATTTAGTGCATGTGAAAAACCCGACCCTGATCCGGATCCGGATCCAAATCCTACTACAGATACTATTCCTGTTGCAACTTTTAATGTAAACCCCTTATCAGGTACTACTCAAACTAATTTTTCTTTTGATGCTTCAGGATGTACAGATAAAGAAACTCCGACTTCCGAATTGCAGGTTAGATGGGATTATGAAAATGATGATACATGGGATACAGAATATTCTACAACAAAAGTAGTTTCTCATATTTATACAATAGCAGCAACTTACACAGTTGTTGTGGAAGTTATTGATACAGCAGGGAATGTTGATACTTTTTCAAAAGATATTGTTATAACAGAATTGCCTCAGGCTTGCCCCGATATTTTTACTGACGAACGTGATGGGAAAACATATTCAGCAGTTGAAATAGGCGATCAATGCTGGATGGCAGAGAACCTGAATGTTGGAAATATGATTAGCAGCAATTCAAGCAATAACTCAGTAATGGAAAAATATTGTTACAATAATTCAGAATCAAATTGTGATAATCATGGAGGACTTTACAGATGGGATGAAATGATGCAATATACCACTGGTAATGGAAATCAGGGAATTTGTCCTGCAGGTTGGCATTTGCCAACAGATACAGAATGGATGATGCTGGAAGTTGAAGTGGGCATGTTGTATGAAGATGCTACTTTAACCGGTATGCGAGGAACTGATGAGGGAACTAAACTTCAGCAAGGTGGTTCATCAGGTTTTGATGCTTTACTTGGCGGTTATCGTAATGGCGGTGGCAATTTCAGCTCACTCGGAAGTTATGGAACCTTCTTTACTGCTTCACTGGGAATTCAATCGAATATGGCTTGGAGTCGTTATTTGTTTAATGATAATGGTCAGATACTTAGAAGTGGACAGGATAAAACTTTTGCATTTTCTGTAAGATGTGTGAAAGACTAATCTAATCGAAATAATCTTTTAAGGAAATAAAATTGCAGCCAAAGATTTACAGATTAAATTTTTTTTTCTGTGAATCTGTGGCTGTTTTAATTACTCATAATTACATATTAAAATAATTTTTCCTTATTTTTGCTTATTGAATTTCACTAACTCTATTAAAAAATGAATATTCTATTATTCAAAAAATATATAATTGCTGTATTAATTATTTTTACTGTTTTTCCTGCATTTTCGCAGATCAGTCAATATGGCTTACCTATAAGTTCTTCACAAAACTTATCAAAACATTTCCAGGAAATAAATATTCCAAAACCGGATCTTGATAAGATATTAAAAGCTAATGAGTATTATGATAAAGGCGTTTCGCCTTTTAATATTGGTGTAACAATAGCTGTTGAAATTAATATCGACAACACAGGAACATGGACTGATATTAGTGGAAAAGGAAAAGTGTGGCGGCTAAAAATTAGTTCAGAAGGAGCAAAAGCAATCGGGATTTATTATAGTGTTTTCAGTTTGCCTGAAGGAGGAAAACTATTTTTATACAATGAAAACAAAACACAAATCATTGGTGCTTATACGAGTTTGAATAATTCCGGTAACAAGAAATTTGCAACCGAGTTGATTAAAGGAGAAGTAACGATTTTAGAATATTATCAACCAAAAGGAATTATTGATTTTCCGGAAATATCAATTGATGAAGTTGCTTATGTATATCGTGGAGTAAATTCGTTTTTTAATAAAACCGGTTTTGGAGATTCCGGTCCTTGCGAAGTGAACGTAAATTGTCCTGAAGGAAACAACTGGCAGGATCAGAAAAAAGGAGTCGCTAAAATTTTATTAAAAAACGGATTGAGTTTAGGTTTATGTTCCGGTTCTCTGATAAATAATGTTCGTCAGAATAATCAACCGTATTTTCTTACTGCAAATCATTGCGGTATGACTGCTAATGCATCGGATTACAATCAATGGATATTTTATTTTAATTATGAATCGGATGAATGCCCTAATCCAGCAGAAGAACCTGAATCAAATTCTATTGTTGGAGCTACATTAAAAGCTAATGCACCTCAGGGTTCGAGTTTAGGTTCTGATTTCAAACTTTTATTATTAAATAATAATGTACCGGATGAATATGATCCATTTTACAATGGTTGGGATGCAAATAATAATGCTTCACTTTCGGGAGTAGGAATTCATTATCCTGCCGGAGATATTAAAAAAATATCAACTTATTTGTCAAATGTAATTTCAACACCTTACAGCAGCGTTGTTGAAGATCCGGATGCAATGTACTGGAAAGTTGTTTGGGACGAAACACAAACTAATCATGGTGTTACAGAGGGTGGTTCTTCGGGGTCTCCTATTTTTAGTCAGGAGGGGAGGATAATTGGTGCACTTACAGGAGGTGCAGCTTCTTGTCAGAATCTGACAGGACCGGATTATTATGGAAAATTTTCATATTCATGGGAGTCGAATGTTAAACATGATTCCTTGCAACTTAAGGCATGGCTTGATCCTGATAATTCAGGAATCCTTTCACTTGATGGAATTGGGATTGATCCAAATGCACTTTTCTCCTTATTCTCTGTCGATACAAATACAATAAAAGTGGGTGATAAAGCTGTTTTTACTGATATCTCAAATGGTGAACCGGATGAGTGGGAGTGGATATTTGATGGTGGTGAACCTTCAGGTTCTACATTGCAGAATCCTCCAGACATTTCTTATAATTCAGCGGGGGATTATACTGTTACTTTGATAGTGAAAAATGATGTTAAATCAGATACTCTTATGAGAAAGGATTTTATCCATGTTAAACCGGTAATAACTCCAAATCCTACAAATGGACCGATTGAAATATTTTTTGGAAAAACAAAATATGAAAATGTTACAATTACTTTGTTTGATGAACTTGGTCGTAAATTAAGAGAATATAATTTTAGCAATCCACCCGTGAGACAAAATATAAATATAAGCGGATTTGTAAAAGGATTTGTCTTTCTCAGAATTACTACTAATACCGAAGCTGTGGATTATTATAAGTTGATTGTTTATTAAAAAATATTCTATTTAATCAATTTTTTAACTTCTCCAACCGAAGCAGGTTGCCCTATGATTTTATTGTTTTTATCGAGAAGATACATGATGGGTGTGGCATAAACGCTGTAATCTATGGCAGGTTTAGTTTCCCAACCTATAAAATCACAAACATTTATCCAGTTATATTTATTCTTATTAATATTATCCATGTATGCAGTTTGTGAAGTATCTAATGAAATAGCAATAATTTCGAAATTGCTTTTATTATTATTGTAAATTTTTTTTAAACGAGGTAAAAACTTTGTACAATGCGGACAACTGCTTGACCAAAAAATTACCAAAGTATTTTCTTTTTTAATCTCTGAAAGAACAACTTTATTTCCATTAATATCTGATACAATAATTTCTGGGGCTTGATTTCCAATTGCCATTTTTTTCAATCCTTCTATTCGTTTTTCCAATTCGGATTTTCGTTTTTTATTTACACACTTCTCTTCTAATCCCGAATACTCTGCAATGTGTGAAATAACCTTATTGAAGCCAAAACTGTCGAATCCTTTTATTAAATATTCAACTACAAACTCATATATTTTTTCATTATCAAAAGCTTTTAGCATCAGAGTGTCAACTGCTTGAATAAATGAATTTTCTAACTGTTCTTTTGTAAATGATTTGTTTTGATAAAATGATAAATACGAAACTATTTTTGATGAAATAACATTTGAGTGCAAGAGTAAAGTATCATTAAAATTAATATCATCAAAAAAATGAGATTTTGTATACAATTGCCTTTCAACAGCTGAAAGATCAGGGTTAAGAAAGGGTTTTCTTTCAAAAGCAGCAATCCTTGCAACAAAACTTTCATGTTTATTTTTTATCAGATCATCAACAAAATCACTAAAAGTTTTCTGAATAGAAATATACTCGTTTTTTGCTGTTAAATAAAAATCATCATGTTCGGGATAATAATTTACTAAATCACTTAAAATATCAGTTTTGAATTGACACATATTTCGCTGGTATATGTAAGCATAATAAATTCGATTTTCATTAGAACTGATAATTTTAATATCCTCGTTTGGAGAAAGACCCGAAGTAATAAATTGAATATTTTCTTTATTAAAAATAACATCAATAAAATTTTGTACAGTTAGTAATATGCGGTATTGCCCGATTGGCATTTTATCAGAAAACGTAAATTCAAATTTTCCCGTTTTGTCAGACATTGTAGAATCAACAATATTTTTTTGATCTCCGTAAAAATCTGCGAGATAAAGTTTACTATTTGTATAATTCTCAATTACCCCTATAAGGGAATAATTCTGAGAAAACGAAAGACTATAAATAATTATAAAAACAGATAGAAGAATTCTTTTTAGCATGAATGTATTTTTTTAGTATTGGAAAACAAAAGTAAGTATATTTTCCAAAAAAGGTAAAAGTGGAACTAACTTATAATTGTATAGTTTGTATTTTTTTTTATCTTTGCGATTCTAAAAACAAAAAGGGAAATTATCTTATAAACTTTCGTGAGTAAACGCCGTTTTGCAATCAAAGGAGCAATTAATAATAAGTAAATAATGCGACATTTTGATTTATAATAAGTATTATTTATTAAAAAAGTAAGCAACAGCAATATGAATTTACATGTAAAACTTAACAGTTTCTTTATTTTTCTACCACTTTTATTATTAACAATTAATAATACTGCAGTTTCGCAAACTCCAACAGTTCAGGATTGTCTTGGGGCTATTCCTGTTTGTCAGGATATTTATTACGAGCCGAATGTTTATAGCGGTACAGGAAATTACACTAATGAAATTTTTAATACTCCCGGTGATTGCAGTTTTGATTGTCCGGGAAGTTGTATGGATGGCGAACAAAACTCTGTTTGGTATATTTTTACTATTCAAGAAGCCGGTTTATTAAGTTTTAGTATAATACCTGATGTTTCAACAGATGACTATGACTGGGCTGTTTATGATTTAACTTTTAGCAGATGTGAAGATATTTATACTCAATATATGAGTATACAATCAAGTTGTAATGCAGCCGGAGGACCGGGTTATCAAGGCTCAACAGGTGTTAGTTCTTCTAATGGAGGCATTACAAATTGCAGTAATTGCGGACCAACAAATAAATGGAATGATGATATTTTAGTTTTTAAGGGTAAAACCTATGTTTTTTGTGTCAGTAACTGGATGGGAGCCGGTGCAAATGGAGGATTTACATTAGACTTTAGTGCATCGACAGCAGTTATATTTGACAATGTTCGCCCTGAAATAAATCATGTTATAAATACTGGCATTACATGTGGTGATAATACTTTCGAATTTTTATTCACAGAAAAAGTTATGTGTGCTTCTGTTACACCTAATTCACTTCATCTTACAGGTCCCGGAGGGCCTTTTACTATTACTGATATTTATGGCGAGGTATGCGATGTAGGTGGAGAAATGGAAAGACGTTATACTCTTACTGTTGACCCGCCATTTTCGGTTAACGGGGCATATTCTCTCAACGTAGTTCAATTTTCGGGAATATCTGATGCTTGTGGAAACATTGCATTAACTCAACAATTTCCTTTTGATGTTGATCTTGGTGCACCATTAATTGACGAGAGCAACATAGCAATTGGAAATTCTACCTGCGGATTAAGCAATGGATCAATTACAAATTTAGTAGTTACTGGAACACCTCCATTTACTTATGAATGGACTGACGCCGGAAGTAACATTGTTGGTACTGACCTTGATCTTTTAAATGTTTCTTCCGGAATATATACTCTTACCATTGGCGATCCTAACACTTGTGTATCTATTGGTGGCCCCTATCAAATTAACGATGAAGGTGCACCGCTAATTGATGTTTCAAATATATTACTTACTGATAATTATTGTGGATTAACAGATGGATCAATTACCGGACTTTTAGCTTCCGGCTCAACTGATTTATCATACGAATGGATTGATGATAACAGCACCATTGTTGGAACCGACATTGATCTTAAAAATATAATCGGAGGATCATACATCTTAAAAGTTACTGATGAAAATTTTTGTGAAGCTTTTTCAGATTCTTATACAATTGATGATAAACCCGGTCCTGTAATAGACGAAACAATTATGGTAATTCTATATGCTTCTTGTAATGAAAATACCGGTTCAATAACAAATATTCTTATAAGTGGAAATGGACTAACTTTTGAATGGACTGATGAATTTAATAATATTGTGGGAACTTCCGTTGACCTTTTTGACATTGGTCCTGGAAATTATTCTCTTAAAACAAAAAATGATAATGATTGTGAAGTTATTCTTGGCCCTTACGAAGTAATTAATATCGGTGGAGTTGCATTAGATAATGTAATTACAGAAAACCCGACTTGTGAACTAAACAATGGATCAATAGAAATTACTGCTACCGGCGGATATGGTAATAGATGGTATTCTATTGATGTTGATACTTTATGGATAGATAATGGTTTATTCGAAAATCTTTCTCCGGGAACTTATAATGTTTTGGTAAAAGATGATTACGATTGTATTTTAGCTTCAACAAATAACCCGATAATTATGGCAAACATGGGAGCAGCAGTTATTGCAAATGCAACAGCTGACACTCCTTTTTGTACAGAAGATGATTTGGAATTGATTTGTGATTTTGCAGGAGCAGATATTTATTCTTGGCAAGGACCAAACGGATACACAAGTAATGAGCAAAATCCTGTAATCAGCAATGTTGCTTTGACAGATGCCGGAACTTACACTCTTATTGCAACCACAACACAATACAACTGTTCAGACACAAGCGAAGTTGAAGTTGAAGTTTTACAAAGACATGATATGGATGTTAGTATTTCTGTTTCAAAAAATCCGGTTTCACCGGGCGAAACAATAGAATTTACTGCTTCAGCACCTGAAGCCAGTAATGACGCTTTATATACCTGGACTGTTAAAAATGATGTTTGGCAAGAGGATTACGACAGCACTTTTATATCTAACGAAATCTACAACACAAGTTATGTTAACTGTTTTGTTACTTCCACAGCACCTTGTACTTTTCCTAATCCCGGTCAATCGGCTGATTTGCTTTTAGAAGTATTGCAGGCAAGAGTATTTTTACCAAATTCATTTAATCCAAATAGTATTTATGGAAATGAAATTTTTAAAGTAAAAACCCTTACTGCAAATTTGATTGATTTCCAAATGTATATTTATACAAAATGGGGACAAAAAATATTTACTACTACTGATAATAACTTAGGCTGGGATGGAACTATAAATGGAGAACTTGCACCTGCCGGTGTTTATGTTTGGGTAGTAAAATATACTGATTTCGGCGAATCTGATGAAGCCGGTACTGTAGTAATCAAAAAAGGAACAGTTGCTTTGGTGAGATAATTATTTTTTCAAATCATTGTTTTAAATACCCATACTGCATTTTTATTAATAATTTCATCAATATTCCTGTTTTCTGTTAGAGCTTTTTCAACCAAATCATTATACCATTTTTTATCTTGCCTGATAGTCCAGTCAAAATAATCAATCATATCCTGTTTATAAAATTTCTCAGCTTTTCTGAACCTAATGAATGAATCATCCTTTTTTGTATGAATAGATTTATAAATAAAAACTGCATTTCTGTAAATAAAACTATCCGGATCAATCTGTTTTTCTTTGGCAGAATTAATTAAGTTATTAACCCATTTTTTATCATTTCTGATATGCAATTCAATAAATTTTATATAATCATTTGCGTTTGTAACATCTGATTTCAAAAAATGTATAGCAAACTCATTATTTGCAGTTTCAGTAATCATCTCTTCCAAACATTTGTTTTCTTTTTTTGCCTGAATAGTAATTTTTTTAAACCACGACTCGTAATTTCTTATGGCATTTTCATAACTGTAAATCGGGTCTTCTCTACAGTCAGGATTATATAATTTGTAAACATTTTCAACAAATCCCCATAAAAAGCTATGCATAAATCTTTCGGTTATCATCAGTAAAATAACATCGCGTTTTTCAATTTCAGATTTCAGATTTAATGATTTAACAAGAAGATCCTTTTTGTAGGTTTCGGGATAAACAAATTTATTATAAAGCCAGAAAGATTCTGAATTAAACACATTCCTAGGGATATCCGAAGTGTGAATATTGAAATAATAACTATCACCAACTACTAAAACATCCGGTTTTGTTTTAGTTGGATTATCAATAAAATTAAACTTTGGGTAAGCTAATTCTGGTTGTGGAATAGAAAATAAAAGATTCAAAGTTTTCTCCAGATCATCATCCGAAAACATTGGCTTTTCACTAAACTCCATTGATCTAACTTCAATATCAGGAATATCGATTTTTCGATTATGTTCAATAAATTTCAATAAAGTGTCGGCAGCGAGATATGCACCATAAGTACTCCAATGTGTTCCGCATTTTGGGTATAGCAAATACCGGCTGGTATTTTTTATCGAAAGAAAATACTTGTTCAGATCAAGATAGTTTATCTCAAACTCTTTTGCTTTCTCAAGATAATAATCATAATTAGATATTTTTTTTGCAGAGACATTATATTTTTTAGGAATGAGCTCTGGATAAAACGAAGCTTTTCCAGGCTCAAAAACTGTGATTAGGTCAATTCCTTTTTCCTTTAATTTACCCTGAATAAATTTCAAATGACTAAGTTTTTTTTCAATTGCATCTTTCCCAATAAAAAAATCACCTGAATATTCTTTTATGTAATCTTCTTCAAAAAGAACATCATTTTTCCCACGAATAATTCCTTCCGCATGAAGTATATCAAAAAAACTATAATCCAACTGATTATTTATTCTTACAAAAGAACTTCTGAAACCAATGTTATCTT
>Ga0208905_1001496_pt1 | contig 11740 bp, 13 predicted proteins | sample AntAceMetag02UKS_FD_184776 | JGI IMG/M metagenome (GOLD analysis project Ga0208905, IMG submission 184776) | Saline lake microbial communities from Ace Lake, Antarctica - Antarctic Ace Lake Metagenome 02UKS (SPAdes) (version 2) | ecosystem: Environmental > Aquatic > Non-marine Saline and...
ATTACAAAAGCAAATAAATTACAAAATATTTTTAAACAGTATTAACAGAACATAACTACTAATACAATTTTTTAAAAAAAAACATATAATAATATAAGAGATGAATAAATATTATAAAAAAGAAATTAAAAAATTAATAAAAGAGAAAAATGCCATATTATTAGCACATTTTTATCAAATTCCTGAAATACAGGATTTAGCCGATTACGTAGGAGATAGCTTAGCTTTATCTCAAAAAGCTGTTAAAACAGATGCTGATATAATAATTTTTGCAGGTGTAAAATTTATGGCCGAAACAGCAAAAATATTAAATCCTGATAAAAAGGTTTTATTACCTGATATTAATGCAGGATGTTATTTAGATGAATCTTGTCCTGCTGATGAATTTAAAAAATTTATTAAAAAATATCCCGACCATAAAGTTGTTTCATATATAAATTGTTCTACAGAAGTGAAAACCCTTTCTGATGTAATTTGTACTTCAAGTAATGCGATAAAAATAGTAGAATCGTTTCCCAAAACACAAAAAATTATTTTTGCACCTGATAAAAATCTTGGAGCTTATGTTAATAAAAAAACAGGCAGAAATATGGTTTTATGGGATGGTGTATGTGATGTTCATAATAAATTATCAAAAGAAGATGTATTATACTTTAAAGGGAAATATCCTGATGCAAAGCTTGTTGCTCATCCCGAATGTGATATATCTGTCCTTAAATTAGCAGATTTTGTAGGTTCCACAACAGGTATGTTAAATTATACAAAAAAAGATTATGCAAAAAAATATCTTGTTGCTACCGAGACAGGTGTAACATACCAGATGAAAAAAGATTCTCCTGGAAAAAAGTTTATTACAGTTACAAAGGATAAAACAAAGCCATATAATTATTGTCCTTATATGAAACTTAATACATTAGAAAATCTTTATATGTGTATAAAAAATGAATATCCTGAAGTAATTTTACCAAAAGAAATAATGGAAAAAGCAAAAGTTCCTATATTAAGAATGTTGGAAATATCAAAAAAAATAGGTTGTTAATTAATAATCGCAGTATGAATAATATTTTTAATCCTGTTGTTTATATAGAACATAATTCAAATAATAGTAAATATATCTTTGTAATATTTAACCAACTCAGAAAAGACAAAATTATGTCATTCCGAATTTAGTTCGGAATCTCTAATTTCAATAATATCAATAGATTCTGAAACAAGTTCAGAATGACAAATAGGCAAATATCTGCTTTTCGGAGTGGGTTAAATATTTGAATTCAAAATTTGTTATAATAAATTTTTATTAAAAATGATGAAGATTATAAAACTCCTTATTCTACTGTGTCTTATAACATTTAATGTATTTGCACAAGACACATTAAAAAAAGATAAAGCTATTTTTAAAGAAAATAAAAACGGATATTATCAAAATACTATTTTAAGAAGTATTAAAGATTATAATGATAAAGATAATGTTAAGAAACCATACAAATATTTTTCTGTTGATTTTACAGGTTTTGATTTACCCGTATCTGACGAGCAATTCACAAAATACTGGTATAACAAACCTTTATCCCAAGGTTCGGCAGGCACTTGCTGGTGTTTTTCAGCAACTTCTTTTTTAGAATCAGAGATATACAGATTGACAAAACAAAAAGTTAAACTATCAGAGATGTATTTTGTGTATTGGGAATATGTTGAGAGGGTGCGCAGGTTTGTTAAAGAAAGAGGAAACTCATATTTCTCACAGGGTTCTGAATCAAACGGCGTTATAAGAATGATGAAATTTTATGGTGCTGTGCCTGACTCTGTATATCATGGAACAAAAAAAGGACAGAAGTTTTATGACCATTCCAAAATGTTTGAACAAATGAACAATTATTTAAAATCTGTTAAAAATGATAATAACTGGAATGAAAAACAGGTGATAAAAACAACAAAATCAATTTTAAACTTTTATATGGGGACACCGCCATCAAAATTTTTGATAAAAGGGAAAGAAGTAACACCAAAAGATTATGTAAAAAATATTCTAAAATTAAATCCAAACAATTATTTCAGTTTTATGTCAACAAAAGAGCAGCCATATAATCAAAAAGGCGAGTTAAAAGAAGATGACAACTGGTGGCATTGCGATAGTTATTATAATGTCTCTTTAGATGATTATATAAAAATTATAATAAAAGCAATAACAAATGGCTATACTATAAGTATATGCGGAGATGTCTCTGAGTCAGGATATGACAGCTCTGCCGAAGTTGGTATCATACCCGATTTTGATATACCTTCTGATTATATAAATGAGGACTCACGACAATTTCGGCTCAGTAATAAAACAACAACAGATGACCATTGCATACATCTTGTAGGATATATAAAAAAAAATAATAAATACTGGTTTCTTATAAAAGATTCCGGAAGTGGCGGATTTGATGGAAATAATAAAGGATATAGATTTCTTAATGAAGATTATGTCCGACTAAAAATGATGAACATCCTTGTCCATAAAGACGCAGGTGAAGAGATTTTGGATAAGATAATTAAATAATTTGTCCATCCGTTTTTATGTATTTTATTTGTTCTTTAGACATGATAACAAGAATTTGTTATAAACGAGATACAACATAGACAAAAGGTAAAAATGAGTTTAATTATATATAATATTAATACCGTTAAATATTTACTCCGTTGGATCAGGCGTCTGCCTGACGGTATTAATTTATTCCTTCAATTCTATTAATAAAGACATTAACTAATTTATAATTTTCGCTTATTTCGCAAACGTCATTCCATATATCAGTCATAATTTTGTGGAATTTTTTCATTTTTATATTGCCAAATTTAATATTTATTACTTTTGGTGGTGGCTCCAGAAATATAATTCTATCTAAAAAATCACTATCTTTTGTAATTATTGTCAAATTGTTTTTTTTTGAATAATCCCAGATTTGTTTATCTTTCCATTTTGGATTAATATCCCGTTGGTGTATATAATTTTCATTATTCCAAATAGAAAAATAATAAGGTAAATTTACATCAATCAAATATTTTTTCATTATGCAATTTCCTTTATTATATATTTTCTATTCATCAATCTTGTTGCAAATCTCATACATGCATCAATGTCTTCCGGTTCTAAATCGGGATATTGCTTTAAAATTTCTTTTTTAGTATCTCCTGCTGTCAGAAATTCCATTATTGTCTGAACAGTAATTCGTAAACCTCTTATTGTTGGTTTCCCATTACATAATCCCTCATCAATAGTTATTCTATCTTCTAAATAAATCATATTTTCTGTATTTTATTTTTATAAAAGTAGATTTTTTTACAAAGATACAATATTTTTTAAGGTCAAAGGCAAAAAAACAAATAACAAATTTTACAGGATGAAACTTGTGCTGAACTCGTTTCAGTATAGTTACATAAATTTTTATTCTTTAGGAGGAATCTCATACATAATATTCTGGTCAGAACCGATAAATTTGATTTTTAATTTGTTATATCTGTCAGGCTTCAGTCCTGTAATATCAAAATGAAGGACAGTATTTATTTTTTTATCACAGGTTTCATTTTTAGAAGTATGTTTTAAAAACAAACCGGCTTGCATAGGTAAACTTTTTAAATAATTACCATTAAATATCAAATCAAAATTATGAGTTCCGCAACCACCCAAATAAGATATTTCTATATTAAGTATGTTTTTTGTATTATAACTCAGCGATTCTATTTTATAATCTAACTTTTTACTTCTGTCAGGCGAAAAATTCCTGTCAATTATCAGTTTAGATATAGTTTGTTTATCACTTTTATCTTTCTGTATTTTTTTATTCGTTTTACATTGTAAAGACATAGCAGATACAGCCATAGTTATGACTATAATTTTTGATAAAGAAGTAAATTTCATAATATTTGTTTAAGTTATTTTAATTATTATTTTCTTTAAATCCAAAGCCCGGAGACGGAACTGTTGAGGACAACTCTTTTTTGTTGCATTCTTTAGGGGGATTGTTAAAACCGGAACATATCAATTCAAACAAACTTTTAGGGTCTCTGTCTGATGACATCTGTTTTCCGTTTATCACAAGAGCAGGAGAACCGGCTATTCCATATTTATCATTATCTTCTTTATAAATATCAAACACAGGAAATTTACCACTAAGCCAGGCACTTTTATCATTATATTTTTCCGTTACCTTATATTCATTATCAGTCATTTTTATACAATCTCCTAATTTTACGCTATCTATATTAACTTCCTTTATACATTGAGCAGAATTACCATCTTTAAGAAAACATTTTAGATATTCAATCAATTTATCAGGATATTGTTTTTGAATACAATACTCTCTTAACTGTTCATCAAGTTCTTTTTTATCATGCATAGCATAGTTACAGAATTTTAGTTCAAAATCTATTTTTTTATCCAAAGTTTTTAATACAGGGATAATACCTTTTTCTATTTGAGTGCCATACGGGCAATAACTCATAATAAACAGTTCAACTTTTGGTTTATCAGATTTATTAACAGTATGAGCTTCGGTATATTTATCCATTTCTTCATCAATTTCTATTATCTGAGGAATAAATTTTTTACCATCTTTTGTTAAATAAGCAGGAACATCTTTTTTTTGACCAATATCCAAAGTGATTTTAAAGAAATAATATTCTTCTGTAATTTCTTTGACAATTGCCTTAGTGCCTTGCTTCATCAAAATTGTGTTTGCAAATTTTTCTACTTTGTCTTTAATTTCCTTATATTCTGATGAATCTGATATATCATATTCAAAACAATCTTCCTCAATACCACAGCTTTGCGAAAAAGTTATTGTTGGAAACAAAACAGTTATTAATATTGCTATAAAAAAATTTTTTAATCTCATAATATTTATTTTAATTTTAATTTGCAAATGTATAAAAAAAATAATTTTTATTTGTCCTTATTTTTATAATTTTGTTGTTGTTTTAATTATAAAAATATAAATTTATGAAACTAATATCAGGCAAGATAGCTTTAATAACCGGTGCTTCAAGAGGAATAGGCAAAGCCATTGCTCTTAAATATGCTCAGCAAGGAGCAAATGTTGCTTTTTCTGATTTAATGTATGATGAAAAAGCTAAAGACCTTGAAGATGAGCTAAAAAAGTTTGGCATAAAAGCCAAAGCATATCCTTCTGACGCAAGTTCATCTACTGACAGCGAAAAATTAATAAAAGATATTGTAAATGATTTTGGAACAATAGATATACTTGTTAATAATGCAGGAATTACAAGGGATAATTTATTAATGCGCATGACAGAAAATGACTGGGACGCAGTAATTAAAGTTAATCTAAAATCTGTTTTTAATTTAACAAAATCTGTGCAGCGAACAATGTTAAAACAACGTTCCGGAGCAATTATTAATATAAGTTCTATTGTTGGTGTTCAGGGCAATGCAGGGCAGGCAAATTATTCTGCATCAAAAGCAGGTATCATTGGATTTACTAAATCAATAGCCCGAGAACTTGGGTCCCGTAATATCCGTTGTAATGCTATTGCACCTGGTTTTATTAGTACAGAAATGACAGATAAGTTGCCGGAAGAGGCAAAACAGGAATGGATTAAAACTATTCCTATAAGAAGAATTGGAACACCGGAAGACATAGCAAATGTTGCCTTGTTTCTTGCATCTGATTTATCTTCTTATGTAACAGGACAGGTAATACATGTTTGTGGTGGTATGGTTACGTAACGGTTTGGTGGTATGGTTAGTTGCCGATTTTGAGGTAGTTTCCTGTCAAGTTACAATACCGTTGAAGCGGCTATAACCCTTGAATTTACTATTATCTCGGCTATTATTTTTATACATTGTTGTGTGCTGGGCGTTATCCATTCGTTAATTCATTTGCTATTAATTCAGCTTGTTTAAGAACGGTTTCAGTTGCAAGTTTTTGCATATCTGGTGGATAACCAAATTGTCTCAAAGTCCGTTTTATTATTACTTTCAATTTTGCTCTTACACTTTCTTTTATTGTCCAGTCGATTGATGCGTTTTGTTTTACTCTTTCTGTTAAAATGACAGCTAATTCTCTTAATTTATCTTTCTGCATTAATTCTTTAGCACTGTCATTATCCGATACCGCAGTATAGAAAGCATATTCAAAGTCATTCAAATCAAGTGTTTTAGCTTCACTATCCATATTCACAATTTCCTTACTCAGTTTTATGAGTTCATCTATCACTTCTACTGCTGTCAGGATTTTATTGTGATACTTTTTGATAGCGTTTTCAAGCATTACCATCAATGATTTACTTTTTACCAAATTCTTTTTTGAACGATATTTGATTTCATCATTAAGTAATTTCTTTAAAACTTCCAATGCAATATTTTTATGTTTCATTCCTTTCAATTCCAATAAGAACTCTTCTGAAAGAATTGAAATATCTGGTTTCTTGATTCCTGCCGCATCAAAAACATCAATTACTTGTTCAGAAACTAATGCTTTGTCTATTACTTGTCGGATAGTGGTTTCAATTTCTTCATCTGTTTTTCCTGCTCCTGTAACATCAAATTTTGCCAATCTTGCTTTTACTGCCTGAAAAAAAGCGACTTCATCTTTCACGTCCATAGCTTGTTCGTGAGGAATTGCAATAGCAAAGGATTTTGAAAGTGCTGTTACTTCGTTGATATATCTTTTCTTTCCATCTTCTAAGCTCAAAATATGTTCTTCGGCTGAAAGTATCATAGAAAGTTTTTTTGAAGTCTCCGCTTCAAAATATTCTTCATAAGCAAAACCGTGAAACATATTTGAAACTACTTCTAATTTCTCCAACATCAATTCAACAACTTGTTCCTGTAAAATAGTTGGGTCACCTTTACCACCAGAATCTGAATAAAAAGAAAGTGCCTTTTTTAAATCGGAAGCTATTCCGAGATAATCAACAACCAATCCACCTGGTTTATCTTTATAAACTCTGTTTACTCTTGCAATTGCTTGCATCAGGTTATGACCTTTCATTGGTTTATCAATGTACAAAGTATGCAGCATAGGAACATCAAATCCGGTAAGCCACATATCACGAACAATAACCAATTTTAGTTCGTCATCTGAATTTTTCATTCTCTCGGCTAAAATTCTTCTTTGCTGTTTTGTTGTATGATGTTTAGCAATTTTTGGTCCGTCTGAACTGGCAGAAGTCATTACAACCTTTATTACACCTTTGTCCAATTCATCAGAATGCCATTCGGGTTTGATTTTAATAATTTCATTGTAGAGGTCTGCTGCAATTCTTCTCGACATTGAAACAATCATTCCTTTACCGTCAAAAACTTCTTGGCGTTGTTCAAAATGATTTACAATATCTTTTGCAATATTCTTAACTCGGTTTTCGCTTCCAATTAATGCTTCAAGCTGTGTCCATTTGGCTTTTGCTTTTTGCGTATCGGTTAAATCTTCTTGGTCGAGTTCTTCATCTAAATCTTCAACAAGCTGTTTACCTTTTTTGCTTAGGTTCACTTTTGCTAAACGGCTTTCGTAATAAATACGAACAGTTGCACCATCTTCTACCGCTTGGGCAATATCATATACGTCAATATAATTTCCAAAAACAGCAGGTGTGTTTACATCTGTACTTTCAATTGGCGTTCCCGTAAAACCGATATAGGTTGCATTTGGCAAAGCATCTCGCATGTATTTTGCAAAACCGTAAACGGTTTTTTTACCAACCACATTTCCTTGATAGTCCTTATCATCTATTGTTTTGGCTTTAAATCCGTATTGTGTCCTGTGTGCTTCATCGGCTATAACAACAATATTTTCTCTTTTGGATAAAGTTTCATAAATATTGCCATTATCAGGTTGGAATTTCTGGATAGTTGAAAATATTACACCGCCCGAAGCAACTTTTAATTTCTCTTTTAAATCTTCTCTATTTTCAACCTGTTTGGGTTCTTGTCTTAAAAGCTGTGTTGAAGATGCGAATGTATCAAACAGCTGGTCGTCCAAGTCGTTTCGGTCTGTAATTACTAATACAGTTGGATTATCTAATGCCAAAACTATTTTTCCAGTAAAGAAAACCATTGAAAGTGATTTGCCACTTCCTTGTGTATGCCAAACAACGCCACCTTTTCTATCACCTTTTGGTTGTGTCTTAACTCTTGCTATACCGTAATTCTCAGGTGATTCCATTACCATACTAACTGGCGTTTCTTTATCTAAAGAATATCCCGTGGCTCTTAAAGCTGATTCAACTGCTCGGTTTACAGCATAATATTGATGATAAGCTGCCAATTTTTTAACTGTTGAAATGCTTATAATTCCGGTTTTAGCATCTTCTTTTTTCGATTTTTCAAAAACAACAAAATGACGAATTAAATCCAACAAAGTTTCTTTGTTTAGCATTCCATTAATCAATGTTTCTAATTCCGATATATAACCCGTATTCCATTTTTTTGAATCAGATTTTTTGGTTGCTTTTATTTCAATCTCTTCATTCAAATAAAACGGTTTATTTCTTCCTGCTTCAATTTCTCTTTTTATCCATTTTCTACCAAAACCAGTTTTTAATTCTTTTTCTCTTTTTAATGCTTCTTCTCTTGATGGAAATATTTCGTGGTGAATTATTCTTACAGGTTTATGACTTTTCGTCCAATTAGATCCTTGACCTGAAATATGTTGCTCCCATCGCTTTATTAAATCAGATGCTTGACCAATATATAAACTCCTGTCTTCACATTCAATGACATAAGTATAAAATTTATTATACAAGAAAGTATTTCCGTCTGCCGATTTTCTGCCTGTGCGTTGCACGCAGACAGGCCAAGCCATAAAACGCGTGAACCCTGCTGACAAAGAACCTGCTTTGGCTTCTAATCCATCGGATATAATCATTAAACCATTGTAAGTAAACAAACTTGGAATAATTTCTTTGTAAGTCTGTAATTGTTTGAATGCCGATTTTACTGTTGCATTTTCATCGGCAGGATTTTTTAATTCAATAACAACCAAAGGAATACCATTTACAAACAGAATTACATCAGGGCGTTTGTTGTTCCCGTTTTCAACAACTGTAAATTGGTTAGCAACAATAAATTCATTATTTTCAGGTGTTTCAAAATCAATGAGCCAAACTAAATCACCTCTTTGATGCCCCTCTTTTTGATAAGAAACATTGATGCCCTCAGTAAGCATTCGGTGGAAACTTTCGTTATTGGCAATTAATTCAGGTGAGTTAATACGCTGAATTTCTTTTATCGCTTCTTCTTGCGAATCATAAGGAACTTTTGTATTAATTCTACGAATAGCATTTTGCAGTCTTTCTGTTAGCAAAACATCTTCATAAGAGCTTCGTTCAGATTTTTCTCCATCGTGAGCAATATCAGGTGCATAAATGTACTGATAGCCCAAACGCTCCAATAATTCTATCGCAAATCTTTCTATTGTATTTTCGGTTATTCGTGTCATTTAACCTGCTTTATATTATTTGGATTGAATTTATCATCATTCCATTTTAATGGATTATTGATGATATAATTTTTTATACGTTGATATTCGTTAATATTACGAATAATATGGTCGTGATAATTTGGTTGAAAAAAATAATTATTTTTATTATATTTCAGAATATTCAAATTATTTTTATCAATAAAATTATCAATTTTTGAATTTATTGCCGATTTGAAACCACCAATAAATGATGATATAGATTTTGATTTACGAATAAATGGTAATTTTTTTTCGGTTTGTTCCGTGGTTTGTAGATACGCACGGCCGTGCGTATCTACAACGTGCAAACCATACAAACCATGCGTATCATTTATTTTTTCAATTTTTGTGGTTTTCAATATTATAATTGCGTGCAAATGATTTGGCATTATAATAAATTCATCCAAAAATAATTCATCACGCATATTAAACGATTTATCCCATTCATTTTTAACAATTTGTCCAAAATCCGATAAAATCATTATTTCATCCACAATTTCGCCCAAATTACATTCACGGTTTTGGGTTACCAATGTAATAAAATAATATCCATCACCAGAATAATCCCAACCCGGCATCCTATGTGATTTTATTCGATATTTATTTTGGAATTTATCGCCCATAATTCTACATTTTTTTATTTATCATTATCTGCCTGTGCATAAATGTATTGACAGCCCAAACGCTCCAATAATTCTATTGCAAATCCTTCTATTGTATTTTCGGTTATTTTATTACTCATTTTTTTTACCTGTTATTCGTTTAATTTCCATATCAAAATCTGATATAAAATTCTTATCTTGTTTAACCCGATATTTTTCAAACTCCTGTTCTGCCTTTAATTTTGATTCTAATGCGGATACTTTACCCTTGTGTTTTAAAATAGGAAATTGAGCTAATCTTAGAAAATCATTTAGTAAAACCACCCATTCATCCATATTAGTTATAATCTGTCGTTTAGCTCGGAGTTCTGCAAGGTCAAGGTAAGCAGAAACAATTTGGTTAAGCTCGTCAATATGTGTTTTGTTCAGGTAATTTTTTGCAATAGAAATATCGGATTTAAGAATTTTCCCATTGGGTGCTTGTTTCCAGTTTGTAAGTCCCATATAGATTTTTTTTGCATCGGCTTCGCTGTATATAATTTCCGCAGCCGTTTTTCCTGTAATTGCCCAGTGGAGTGTGTCTTGAGCCGTTGAAAAGAATTTTTTTGTAATGGGAGCATTCTTATCATAATCAGCAGAAAGGGTGTAAATATCGGTGATTTTCTGATAAAATTTTCGTTCACTTGCTCGTATTTCTCGTATTCGCTCGAGAAGCTCATCAAAATAATCTTTGCCAAAAATGATTCCCCCCTGTTTAAGGCGTTCATCATCAAGAACAAAACCTTTGGTAATATATTCTTTTAGGGTTTTTGTTGCCCAAATTCGGAATTGAGTTGCCTGATAGGAGTTTACCCTGTAGCCAACGGATATTATGCTATCAAGATTGTAGAAATCAAGACTTCTTGTAACCTCTCTTTTGCCTTCTGTTTGAACTGCTCGAATTTTTCGAGTAGTTGCTTTTTCCTCAATTTCACCGGTTTTGTAAATCTCTTTAAGATGATAAGTAATGGTATGGCTTTCAACTCCGAAAAGCTGTCCCATTGCTTTTTGAGTAAGCCAGACTGTTTCGTCCTTTACAAATACCTCAACATTTACTTTTCCAGTAGCGGTTTGAAAAATAACAAAGTTTGAGAATTTTTCTAACTGGTTGTTTTTATCTTTCATAATTTGCCATTTTTAATTCGTCATTCTCAACTATCTTTACTTTTCCATCGTGAGCAATATCAGGTGCGTAAATGTACTGATAGCCCAAACGCTCTAATAATTCTATTGCAAATTCTTCTATTGTATTTTCGGTTATTCGTGTCATTTAACCTGCTTTATATTATTTGGATTGAATTTATCATCATTCCATTTTAATGGATTATTGATGATATAATTTTTTATACGTTGATATTCGTTAATATTACGAATAATATGGTCGTGATAATTTGGTTGAAAAAAATAATTATTTTTATTATATTTCAGAATATTCAAATTATTTTTATCAATAAAATTATCAATTTTTGAATTTATTGCCGATTTGAAACCACCAATAAATGATGATATAGATTTTGATTTACGAATAAATGGTAATTTTTTTTCGGTTTGTTCCGTGGTTTGTAGATACGCACGGCCGTGCGTATCTACAACGTGCAAACCATACAAACCATGCGTATCATTTATTTTTTCAATTTTTGT
>Ga0208905_1001502_pt1 | contig 11718 bp, 10 predicted proteins | sample AntAceMetag02UKS_FD_184776 | JGI IMG/M metagenome (GOLD analysis project Ga0208905, IMG submission 184776) | Saline lake microbial communities from Ace Lake, Antarctica - Antarctic Ace Lake Metagenome 02UKS (SPAdes) (version 2) | ecosystem: Environmental > Aquatic > Non-marine Saline and...
CTGATAAACTTTTAAACTTTTGAAACCTCCATTCATTCCTAATACTTTTAAAATTAACTTTACTGCTGCGACTGCCGATGCCACTGCTACTGCCACTACCACTGCCGCTGCCACTGCTACTGCTACTGCCACTGCCGCTGCCACTGCTACTGCCACTGCTGCTTTATATTTACAAAAATTTGTGCTGAACTTGATTCAGTATAAAAAAACTTGCTAAAAAAACAAGATTTTAAAAAGTAATAGTATATCTCGTTAATTTTAATTTCTTTTTCATATAGTTTTGTATATCAAACCTGTCTGCCACAGGCAGGTTTGATAAGTAAAATAGAAAAAATGCTTGGGATTTTGATAAAATTTATTTTTTATAAACTTTTTCAAGAGGATTTTGCAAATAAAAACAAGACAAATTTAAAAAAGTGCTAATCAAATTTGTTAGAAAAGAATATATCACGGATTCAGTTAATAGTTCTATCTATGATGATAATATCATTGCCATTTTCATCATTTTTCTGTCTATATCTTTGTTATGTTTAACGGCTTTTTCAAAAGGAGTATAAACAATTTTTTTGTTAACTATTCCTATCATTTCTCCTTTTCTTTTATTTATAATAGCTTTTACAGCTTCAAATCCCAATGTGCTGGCTAATATTCTGTCTTTACAACTCGGTGTACCACCTCTTTGTATATGTCCAAGTACAGTAACTCTTGTATCATAATAGTCAAATTTTTCTTTAACTTTTTTGGCAATATCATAAGCACCGCCAGCATCATCACCTTCAGCTACTATTATAATAGCAGATTTTTTATTTTCCCTGATACCTTGTTCAAGTCGTTTTATCAGGTCTTTTATATGTGTTTTTGTCTCAGGAATTAATATATCTTCTGCTCCTACAGCAATACCACTATTAACAGCCAAAAATCCGGCATCTCTGCCCATAACTTCAATAAAGAACATACGATTGTGAGAACTTGCCGTATCTCTTATTTTATCAACAGCTTCAACTACTGTATTTGTGGCTGTGTCAAAGCCAATAGTATAATCGGTTCCATATAAGTCATTATCAATAGTAGCAGGTATTCCTATGACAGGGAAGTTAAATGTTTTCAGAAAGGCATTTGCTCCGCGAAAGGTTCCATCGCCTCCTGCTACAATAAGTGCATCTATACCTTCTCTTTTTAAGTTTCTGTAAGCTGTCTTCATTCCTTCAGCAGTTTTAAATCTTTGGCTTCGTGCTGTCTTTAATATTGTTCCTCCTCTTTGAATAATGTTGGAAACAGAATGCTCATAAAGATTTTCACACTTATCATTCATCATACCTTCATATCCATTCAAGATGCCTGCAACTTTTAAATTATAATAAATACCTGTTCTTACTATAGCTCTTATACAAGCATTCATTCCCGGTGCATCTCCTCCGGATGTTAAAACTCCTATTTTTTTTATTGTTTCCATTGTTTCCATTTTTATAAATATTTAAAATTTTTGTAATATAAATTTAGTTAATTTCAATTAATTTACCTTGCCCTGTAATATCTTCTGTTATAGAATAAGGATTTCCTGTATAGTATATATCCCCAAGATATTTTATTTTTGCCTCTAATTCTTTTGTTACATTTATATAGCAACTATTAGTTCCTTTGTTGGTAATAAAAGTATATCCCGTGATAAGGTCCCTGCAGTCAGCAATACCGCTTCCTGCTGAATACAGATAGTTAACTCCTGAATTACCACGGATTTTTATATCACCAGGTCCTGTATGTATATTAAACCATGATATATTAGCATCTATTGATAAATCAACAACGTTAGAGCCACTCTTTATATTTATCTCTAAGTAATCTGTTATAATAGTATTTGTAGTTGAAATCTTTCCAGAACCACTATAGTATATGTTTTGAAGATTTTTTAATGAAACATATACATTTATTTCTTTATCAAAACTTCTTACCCAGTTGCATTTATTATCATTATGTATGTTTAGACAATTATCCTTAACATCAGTTTTTATTAACTCTAAAAGATTTTTTCCTGCCTGCACAACAATTTTATTTATTGTATCCTGTGTAATTATCAAATTTATATTATCTTCCAATTGTATTTTATCAAAATAATCTGCTTCTCTTTGTTCTTTGATTATTTTGCCTGTACTTTTAAATAAGTCAAACATACTTTCTTTCTTACAGCAGACAAGAGACAAGCTGGCTAGAAAAAAAACTATGCCTGTTATATATTTTCTGATTATGTGTTTCATCTGTTTATATTTTTTTAAAATTTATACCCTATTCCAAATTCCATACAATCTGCTCTTGCAAAATGTGTTTTTAACGAAAGATTGATTATAAAATGTTTTGATATATCATGTCTTAATGCAAATCTGTGATAAAAAAATCCATCGCTTTTTTCTTTTGCATATATATATACGCCTGTTTGTATAATAAATGATGTTTTTGAAAAAATTAATTCATATCCAACATTAACTCCGGGCTTTATTACAGAATATTTATTTTTTATATCTATGCTATCTCTTTTTAATATTTCAATATTTGATTCATCATAAAAAAGGTCTATTCCTGCCAGAATTTTATTCTTATGACTTAAAATTTTTGAGTAATTTAAAGAAATATCATATTCAGAATATTTTTTACCACAAGGAGGATAAATTTCTTTTATTCCATAAGAAACAATGATATAAAAATCTGATAACTTTTTAACAGTGTCTAAGTCATTTTTTATTAGTTTTCTTTTACTATTATCAATTTTATAAGAGACACCTAAATTGACTGTTCCAATATTAATACCCAAATTAGGAATTTTATATGCACAATTGGAAAGATGCATTAATCCAATTCCTGTAGAAAAAAACATTCTGTTAAATTCCCATTCCAATTTATAGTTTAGATTCATACATCCGTTCAAATGTGAACTTATTGCTATGTTCTTATAATTTTCAAAACGGTCAAATCTTTCATTTAACCATCCAAAACCTAAACCAAAACGAAAATTCATAGTAAAATTACTTTGTTTTTTTAATACAAAGTTAATATAAGGAAATATAGCATGAACGTTACCCAAAATTGTAGAGTTGCCTAAATCAGAATGCCAGTAACCAATACCAATTACAGGATAATTATATAATTGTTGCCATAATTTTTTGCCGTATGTCTGTTTATTAAAATCAATTTCAAATGCAGGAAAATGGCTGGTAGTAAGATGTCCCATACTTTTATGATGACTCATTACAAATCCATAATGCACTTTTGTTCCAATAATAAGATTGTTATAAAATACTTGTTCATTATTCTGAGCTGTTATGGAATAAGAAAACAATAATATACTTAACAGTAAAGACAAGTTTTTTATTACAGATGCAACAAACTTTATATTTAGTTTTTTGCTCAAATTAATATGTTGTTTTGTTTGATTTGCTTTGATAAATAAATTCAGACAAAAGTAAATTATTTTTATTTACTATATTAAAATATTATTTGGCAAAAAAATATTAGAATAATAAATATTTAATAATTGTTTATTATAATCTCTTGGACCAACAACCAGTTGTCCGTTGTTGTTTTTCAGGTATAAGTTACAAACTTGTGACAGCTAGCCCAATCACCCGACAGGTTGCACAGCACTTGTTGAGTTTGAAACACTTTTTATAGAAGAAAAATAAATAAAATTATACTTATTTAGTGTCTGCACAAAAACAATACTTTTTGTCATTCTGAACTTGTTTCAGAATCTATAATAACTTGATAATCAGATTCCGAAATAACCCTGAAACGAGTTCAGGATGACGTTATTCGGAATGACAATATGAGAAAATATTATTTGTTTTCGTGCAGGCACTAACTATGAGTTATATTTTTTTCTTATAGCATTTAGCATATCTTTAGTCATAGATTCAAGGTTATAAGTTGGTTTCCAGTTCCATTCTTTTCTTGCTTCTGAGTCATCCATATTATTAGGCCAGCTATCAGCAATAGATTGTTTTATTGGGTCAACATCATAATCCATAACAAATTCAGGGATTTGTTTTTTTATTTCAGCATAAATCATTTCAGGGTCAAAGCTCATAGCAGTAACATTAAAAGCATTTCTATGTTTTAAATTTGATATATCAGATTGCATTAGCCTGATAGAAGCATTAATAGCATCGGGCATATACATCATATCAAGGAAAGTTCCTTTTTTTAGAGGACAAGTATATTTTTTGTTTTTAATAGCTTGATAATAAATTTCAACAGCATAATCAGTTGTTCCTCCGCCTGGGAGCGTTACATTTGAGATTATTCCCGGATAGCGGACACCACGGGCATCTACACCAAATCTTTTGTAATAATAGTCGCATAATAATTCTCCGCTAACCTTTGTTACGCCATACATTGTATTAGGTCGTTGTATGGTATCCTGAGGTGTATTATTTTTAGGAGTAGTCGGACCAAAAGCACCAATAGAACTTGGTGTAAACACAGCACAGTTATTTTCGCGTGCTAGTTCCAATATATTATATAAGCCATTTATATTTACATTCCATGCAAGTTGTGGCTTGTCTTCTGCCACTGCTGATAGTATTGCAGCCAGATGAAATATGGTATCAATGTTATATTTTTTTATGATTTTTTCTATCTCATTTTTATTTGTACAATCAGCTATTTCAAAAGGACCTGATTCAAGTAATTCTTTACTTGGTTTGGTTCTGCGCCCTCCTGCAACAACATTTTCGTTTCCATATATTTTGCGAAGTTCAATTGTTAGCTCAGAACCTATTTGCCCCACAGAGCCGGTTACCAAAATTTTTTTCATAATATTATATTTTTTTTGAAAATTATTGTTAAATTGTTAAATTGCTAAATTGTTAATTTTTGGTTTGTCTAACTAATAAGCTGGTTTAACTCTTTTGGCAGTTTTTTTAGTTCAATAAAAATGTGTTGATATTCTTCAACTTTAAGCAGTTTTCTTACTTTTGATTTTTCGTTCCAATCATCAGGCATCAGTCGGGCGCCTGACCGAACTGCCTGATTCACTGAACCTTGGCTGTAACGATAAAACTTAATTTTATCTTTTTTATGATACCTACCAAAACCTTCTGAAATATTTGCGGAAACAGAATCAACTTTATAAGCTTTAATATCATTTAACTGTAAAAATCTCTTATTATCTTCCATTTTAACAATTTAACAATTTAGCAATGTAACCATTTAACAGTTTAACAATTTATTTTATTAGTTCTAATCCCTGAGTTGCTGATTCATCGTTTGGCTTCATTAAAAGAGCTTTATTAAATAAAATTTTTGCTTCTCTAAAGTTTTTTAGTTTATAGTTTGTCCATGCATACATAATAATAGAGTCATAATCAAAAGGATATAGATTAATTACTTTTTCAAAGTATGTTTTTGCTTTAGTATAATCTTCTTTACCATAATATATTAGACCCATTCTATAATTTACGAGTGAATTTTGCGGGTCTATTTTTATTATTTCAAAATATTGTTTTTTTACCTGTTCCCAATTGCCTAATGCAGAAGCAGGATAAACGCTGCCTAAACGTGCCTCAATAGAATAAGGTTTTAAGTTTATTGCCTTTTGATAATAAGGAGCAGATTCTGTAAAAAGTCCTGACATATAAAAAAGCCAGCCAAGTCGTAAATTAGTTTCATAAGATTTTTCATCATATACCTTTTTTAATCCATCAATAGCTTTGGAATATTCTCCTTTGGTTTCGTAATTATAACTGTCTTCAAATGCTTTTTGCAGAGCTTTTGTGTCCTGACTTAAAGCAGAGAAAGATGTAATTAATCCTATTATAAATATAATAGTGATTTTTGATAATATTTTTTTTAAAGTTTCCATTTTATTCCTCCTATTATTGTTTGGTTAATATATTTTATATTATTAGTTGTTATATAATTATCAAGTGAAGTATAAGTTTTATAAGAAGTTCGTTTTTTAATGTTTTGATATCGCAAAGATAGTTCAATATTCTCAGATAGAGGCAAAATTAAAGAAATTCCTTTTCTTGATGTAATTTTATCAGGTATATTATAAATGATAAAACCGTTTTTTTCATTATAATTAGTTAAATTACCTAATGTTACAAAGCCCTCTATCCATATTTTAGGAAAAACTTTAAAACCCACCATTTGGTCAAAGATAAATCTATTTTTGTATTCATAAATGTTTACCAGTGTAGTATTTGTATATAAGTTTAAATTGCCTAATGGATAATAAACTATTGAAGTTCCTGTTTGAAATTGTTTTTTATCATTCAAATTTGAATATGTCTCAAACATACTTATTGAAAACAAAGAAATATTTTTTGTTATTGACAAAGAAAATAAATAATTATAAAAAGAAGTATTTTTTCTGGGATATTTATATATTATTGTAGGTTTTGGTTCCCATGGTGGATGATAAATAGTATATTTAGTTTCAATACTGGTAAAATTAACATTTATTAAATGAAATGCAGGAGTAATTTTTAGTCCGTTTGTCAAATGGATATTACTGGTTATATAATACTCATTTTGTTTTAGTTTATAATTATCTGTTCTGGCATTTTTATTGTTAATCCTTATTTGTTTGGTTTTTGAAATATTGATATTGCTATATCCCTGATAAACAGAGATATAGTTGTTAATATTACTTTTTATACCTAAGTGAGCATATAAAATATCATTATTTCTGTCCATTTCTCCACGAATATTTTCATATCCGTCAATATCAATATTTCCATTTTTTGAGTTATTATTACTAAATGTATATCCTGCTTCAGAATAGATGTTTTCTATTATTTTATTTTCTTTGATATTTAATTTTTTATAAAGGTTTTCCGAAAACTTTATTGACAATACCTTTGCGTCATCTTCTCTTCCTGAAAGCATATAACTGTAATATAAGTATTCTAATATCGTATTATTATCTGAGTCAAATTTCAGGGCTTTTTTAAAGTGTATTATGGCTTTTCTGTAATTTTTTTTTTCATAATAAGCTATTCCTAATCGTTTTCTTAAATAAAAATAATCAATATTGTTTTTTATGGCTAATTTTCCTATATGTATTACATCATTCCAATCTTTTTTTAAATAACTGTTGTACATTTTTTCTTCAACAGTTTTAGAGTTGATTTGGCTTTTAGCTTTAAATGGTAAAAAAATCAAAACAAACAGTAAAAAAAAGATATATTTTATAAAGATTTTTTTAATAATATTCATAAGTTAATTTTTATAATTAGTGTCTGTTCATAAAGTAAGTGTTTAGTTTATAATGTTCAAGTTTGAGGCTTGCGCAGTCTTGAAAATCAGGAGCTTACTTTTGTAAATGACTGATTTTCAAGGCAAGCAAAACAAAGAAATTGGACATTATAAACAAACACTAATTAGTAAATCGTAGATTAGCTATGCTGGGAGCAACGCTTCAATGAATAACAAAACCTGATATCATGAAATGTAGTTTTGGTTGACAAACTATACTTTTTTTGGTTCTTTATTATACGCATTCAGTTTATGCCTTAACTTAACGACATTACCCGTTCATTCTATAATTTGTTATCCTGACTAATGCAGATTATTGTAAATTACTAACAAAATCTCCCCAAGGCAAAGATGTTATAACTGCACCAATAAATACCAAATAAATAATAATAGCTATTACATACAAACCTGAAATGCATAGTCCTATAATAGCACAGGTTTTTCCTGCTTTCGTGTTCTTTAAAGAACCTTCTGAATATAATTCAGGATGCTCTGCATACAATTTCATTGACTTACAGGCAAGAGACAAAGATATTATCCCTAATGTTATACCAATAATACCCCAACACCAGCAAAAAACAATTGAAAGAATACCCATCACTAATATTCCTGTGGAATTTGGTAAGATTTGATTCATATTACCTGATGATGGGGGACTCATAATGGGCTGCGCATTATTTGTTGTGCCTTGATTTTCCATAATACTTATTTTTTTAATGAATAATTAATTTTAAAATATAATTTATAATAATAATTAAAGCGACAAATATAAAAGAAATTTTTAAAACTTTAGCACCATTTTTTAATTTGAATATTAAATGCAAAATTAACAATAAAACCATTATAATCATTGGTATTAATGGAGGATAAATTTTAATGCTTTCTGATAAATTACCTTTCAAAAGCTCAATAAAAGATCTTTGCATACCACATCCGGGACATTCAATATCAAAATATTTTTTAAAAATACACGGTACTATATGATTTTCTAACCAATGAATTAATGACTTCATATATCAATATTTTTTGTAATTTGCCAGTATATTTTGAGAACATACAATATTACAATTAAAAAAAAACATCTATAACAAAAAATAGTTTAGAGTTTTGTGCTTTGAACTTGTAACTAATTACCAAAATATAAATGCCGTAGGATGTTTACCCCGTTGGTAAAATTACCTACGGGGTTAATCCAACGGTATAAACACATGAACAATAATATAATATTATTATCTACTGCTTATCTTGCTCCTGTTGAATATTATGCACAAATATTAAAAGCAGATAACATAATTATAGAATTACACGAAAATTATATAAAACAAACATATCGCAATCGCTGTTGTATCTATAATGCTAATGGAAAAATTAGTTTAAGTATTCCTGTAAAAAAAACATTAAATAAACATACATTAATAAAAGACATTAAAATTTCCTATGATTCTGACTGGCAAAAAAATCACTGGAAATCAATAGAATCTGCTTATAACTCTTCTCCTTACTTTTTATTCTATAAAGATGATTTATTACCTTTTTATTTAAAAAAAAATGATTTTTTAATAGATTTTAATCAAAACTTACTTAAAACAATATTAAATTTAATTAAAATAAAAACAAAAATAAGCTATACTGATGAATATTATTCGCCTGATGCAAATAAAAACATAACTGATTTACGAAACAAGATAACACCTAAAAAAAATCTAACCAAGATAAATAAGTATAACAATATTTTCAAAAATATACATTATATTCAGGTATTTGAAGATAAACATGGCTTTATCCCGAATCTAAGTATAATAGACCTGCTGTTCAATCAAGGACCTAATACTTATGATTTTCTGAAAGGAAGCTAATTTCCAATTTATTTAATTTTACACCATATTTATGGCTAAATATCATTTTGAGGTGCTACATAAAATAGTGTTTTACCAGATAGACTATTTTAATTTAGCTTGAGATTCTTCATTCCGCGGAGTTTACACTGAACCCAGTGAATGTGCTCCATTCGGAATGACAATTTTGGTTAATATATTATGGGGAAAGAGAGGGGTTTCGCCTTAGGCGAAACCCCTCTCTTTCCCCACCTAAAAACAATTAACTGTCATTCCGAACGAAGTGAGGAATCTCATAATATTTAGAAACGATTTTACCTAAATTTTTAAATTTAGTCGGACACTAGTGATTATTAATATAAAAACATGGGGATTATGTCAGATTTAAATTTGCATTAATTATTTGAATTTAAATGTATTAAAAATTGTATTTTTTATTAAAATAAAATTAAAAATTTTTATTAAAAAAATAAAAACGATTATTATATAGTCAAAGTTCCTGCACTGCAATAATATTTGTGAAATATCTGCTCATATTGATTTTACAGGACAAACAGAAAAGTTCAATAACAATATAACAGTTTAACTTTCCCAAAGTTCTAAACTTTGGAAAAGTTTTAATTAAGATTTTTTAAAAAGAATTTTGCTTTTTACAAAAAAAAGTTGTAGTTTTGCATTAAAAAATGACATATTAAAAAGGGGATTATATAAATTTATTTAAAACATAAGACCATGAAAAATTTAAAACAAATTATCGTAACCAGTTTATTACTGATTATTAGTCAATTAAATGTAAATTCCCAAGGTGTTGGCATTAACGCTGATGGGTCTGCTCCTGATGCTTCAGCAATGCTGGATGTTAAATCTACAACAACGGGTTTTCTTGTTCCAAGGATGACATCCGGACAAAAAACGTCTATAAATGCACCAGCTACAGGACTATTAGTATTCCAAACTGATGGTACTGCGGGTTTCTATTATAACTCAGGCACACCTGCAAGTCCTGATTGGAAATTATTATTTTCTGATAATGTTGGTGGCTGGTCATTAACAGGTAATGCAGCAACAACTGCAGGAACAAATTTTCTTGGCACAACTGATGACAAAGATATGGTATTTAAGATAAATAGTACTGAAGCTATGCGCATATTGAGTACAGAAGGATTTGTTGGTATTGGAATAACTCCCGACTCAAAATTACATATTGCAGGAACAAGTGAAGCTAATTCGGCTATACAAATAGACAGATACTCAGCAGATGAGTATTATCCTCTTATCAGATTCAGAAAAAGCCGTAGCGCAACAATTGGTAATTATACAACAGTAGTTGATAACGATGTCTTGGGCTGGATATCTTTTAAAGGCAGCAACAGTTCCTCTTTTGGAAGAAGTGCAGCTATTTTTTCCAAAGTTAATGGAAGTCCACTTGGAACAGATAGCTATATACCATCAGATTTATATTTTTGTACATATCCTGGTGGAGCAACAGATGTGCAAACCAGAATAATTATAAAAAAAGATGGAAATGTAGGTATAGGTGATGATACTTCCCCTTTATATAAATTAGATGTTGACGGAGATGTAAGAGTAAGAGGTAATGATATATTTAGTGGCTCCAGTGGTGCTTTTTATATACACTCAAATGGCAGTGTAACACTTGACCTGGATGATGATAGCAATGGTTCTGAATATTTTAAAATAAGAAATGGAAGTAATAATTTAATGTTTACTGTATCAGAAGCCGGTAATGTTGATGCAGAAGGGAATGCTGATTTTAACGGTAACATTACACTTTCAGGTGCTTCAGGCAGAAATATTGACTTTGACGGCGGTGCAGGTAATATTACAAGCCCTACTGGTATGGATATTTATATTGACGATAATGATGATGGCACAGGTTCAGAATTTTATGTAAAAACAAATTCTGTTGGTGACAAACTTCTTTTCCGTGTTGACGAAGATGGTGATGCTACTGTTTATAACAGGCTTAAAATTACTCCGTTAGGTGCAGCACCCTCAGGCACAGAAGGTGATTTTTATTCTGATAATGCAGCAAATATACCTTATTATCACGATGGCACTGCTTGGAGACCTCTCGCCACTCAAAACTGGGTTACTGCAAATGATAATAATACAACTTATACTGCTGGAAATCAACTTACACTTACAGGAACAACATTTAACGTTCAGGAAGGCTCCGGCTCAGGATTAGACGCTGACTTACTTGACGGACAAAATGGTTCTTATTATCTTGATGGACAATGGACAGATGGCGGTACATATATATATGCTACAGCAGCAAATGGCACAAACCGGTATGTCAATATATACGATGATGGACAGGCTAAGACGATGGACATCCTTCATCCTGCAACAACTGCCGGCGATTATGCAATAAAAGGAACGGTAAATAACACAGGTGCATTTGGTATATTAGGCTACAATAGCAGTACTTATGGTGGTGTTGGCGTTTATGGCAACACAGGTACATCAGGAACCTATGCAGTAGTTGGTCGTTATGATGCTAATAGATGGGGATTTATTGGTAATAATACTTGGGGTGTTTATGGTGAAAGTAATCAAACAGCAGGTGCAGGTATTGGCGGTTTTGGTACAGGAACCGATGGTGTTT
>Ga0208905_1001504_pt1 | contig 11716 bp, 8 predicted proteins | sample AntAceMetag02UKS_FD_184776 | JGI IMG/M metagenome (GOLD analysis project Ga0208905, IMG submission 184776) | Saline lake microbial communities from Ace Lake, Antarctica - Antarctic Ace Lake Metagenome 02UKS (SPAdes) (version 2) | ecosystem: Environmental > Aquatic > Non-marine Saline and Alkaline...
ATCTTATCGGAGAACATACTGATTATAACGGTGGTTATGTACTTCCTTGTGCTTTGAGCTTTGGAACATATCTTGTAATTAGAAAAACAAATGATCATAATTTGAAGTTTGTATCAGCCAATTTTAAATTCAAAAAAGAAATTCTACTTAATAATATAAAAAATAAAATTGCAGGCGAGTGGGTGAATTTTCCTCTCGGGATTATTGATCAATTTTCTAAAAATGGAAAAAATATTTCTGGATTAGAGTTTTATTATTTCGGCAATATTCCCAATGAAGCCGGCTTATCATCCTCCGCATCAATCGAATTAGTTACGTCTTTTGCATTAAATAATCTTTTCGGTTTTGATTATTCAATTATCGATCTTGTTATGCTTTCGCAGAAATGTGAACATGAGTTTATTGGAGTGAAATGTGGAATAATGGATCAATTTGCAGTTGGAATGGGAAAAAAAGATCATGCTCTTTTTCTTAATTGCAAAACTATGAAACATGTTCCCGTTAAATTTAAACTTGAGGGATACAAATTAATAATTTCTAACACTAACTTAAAACGCGGACTATCTTCTTCAAAATATAATCAAAGGGTTTCTGAATGTTCTCAAGCTGTGAGTGATATTTCAAAGCTTATGAAAATTAATGATCTGAGTGATTTGAGTATTGATTTATTTAATGAAGTAAAAAGTGATATTAAAGATGATATTGCCAGGCAAAGGGCAAAGCATGTTGTTTATGAAAACAACAGAGTTTTGAAAGCAGTAAATGCTCTCGAACAAAATCAACTCAAAAAATTTGGGAAATTAATGGTTGATTCACATAATTCCCTTCGAGATAATTATGAAGTTACCGGTTTTGAATTAGACACTCTTGTTGAAGAAGCATTAAAAATTGACGGTGTTATTGGTTCCCGAATGACAGGTGCCGGATTTGGCGGATGTACAGTAAACCTCGTAAAAGACGATTGTGTTGAAGAATTTCAGAAAAAAGTAGGAGAGAAGTATTTTAATAGAACTAAACTTAAACCCGATTTTTATTTACCTGAAATTGGTGATGGGGTGAGGGAAGTTTGAATAACGGTTTGTGTATATGGAGTGCGGGATTAAAATTGATGAACTTTCAATTACGCACGGAGCCAATTCGTTTATTCATAATTTCAAAATTTCCGTCAAGTCGTCAAAGACAAATTGGCGGTGTTGCAACAACGAGCCGCAGCCTGATTAACCGCTGAAACCTGCATTACATATGACACTTTGTTATAGCCTGTACTTTATTCTCCTTTTGCAAAATGTTTAGATAAATAATAGAATTTTAACTTTTCAGTACCTTCATTCTCAAGCCACTTAAATAATTCTTTTAACCATAAATATTTTGAGTAAATCCTTTCATTTTCTTGATTCTCTTGTAAATAATGATTGACATATCCTTTTATTAAAGTTAAAGTCTCTTTTTCTCCACCAGATGCCGTTTTTAATAAATCTGTTGTCATTTTTCCTACACTCTTGGTCAACGAATTAAGTAATGATGAAAATTGGTCATCATTATCTTGTTCTACTTCGCTTAGTATGGAGTTAAATTGTTGTATTGAGGAATCGATTAACCCTATTGGATTTAAAAATGCTTGATTCTCCCAATCAAATATTATTGCTTGCTTTAGACCGAAATAGTTAATCTGACTTTCTCTATAGCTCAAAATTTTATCAATTATAATCTTGTCAACAAGTATTCGCGGATATATTGCTTTCTCACTTTCCAATTTGTAAGCATTTATCAAACCTTTTGAAAAAATTATATTGTTATCTGCATAGTATGAACCAATAGAAATTCCACCTCTGACAAAAAAGCCCTTTGACATCATTATCATTTGAAATCCTCTGACATAAATTGATAAAATATTAAAATTAGAGAGGAAATCATTTTCATTATCAAAGTAAGGAATGGAAATACTAATATTGTCTGAAAAAGTTTGATATTCTAAATGTTCTATTGCCTCATTGTTATACTTATTTTTATTGTCAAGTAAATGCACACGTGCTAAAGCAAATGACTCTTGAATATCCTGCAAAAATGTCGAAGTAATATCATCATCATAACGATTAACAAATTCGCTAAAACCTAAAATATCTAAAAAGCATATAATTCTTGGTTCGGTATCAATCAAATCTTTAAAATAACCTTTTGGGTTTTTAGTAAGTCTAATTCTAAAATTTATTTCTGTCTCATTTTCTAAATAGATTTCAAAGTAATTTGAAAATTCTTTTAGTCTTTCTTTTAGGTTTACTATACTGAATTTCCCTTTTTCTGTTAGTTCAGATGTGATTTTCTTTATCTCGGAGAAGACATTATAAACTAATTCTTTACAACCTTCATCTTCTATTCGGAGTTCATTGTTATCTGTTTCATTTTCGGAAATTCGAAGAAATAAATTATGAAAACTACTGTTGTAATTATCCCAAAAGATAGCAATATTCTCATCTGGTGATAATTTATCAGTATTGTACTTGAACAAGTCTCTTTTTACAGAGCGTTTAAAAGCATTCAAGAAGGAGTTGTGATTCATTGGAGGAGCAGGATTTTTAAGAATCTTCTTTATGGTTTTTGACGAATAATAGGTTTTAATCCATTCGATGGCAGAAACTATAATATAAGTATTCAGGGTTCTTTCTTGTGGAGTAAACTGTATATCAAGGATTTCTTTCGGGAAAAGCGATTTAGCATTAACGGAAATAATTTGATTGAATATTATTTCAGCAAGAGAGGTATTCTCGTCTAATAGGATACTAAAATCAATAAATAAAATGTGTTCTGGAGATTCTAAATTATGATTGAACAGTATTTTACTAATTACGGAATATTCTTTAGCTTTTGTGATTTCTGTTTTTGTATTCCATTGTTCAGCTTGCTTGTGTACTTCTTCACTAAGATTATCTGTAACAACGATTGAAATTATTGAATCATCCCAAATTTCTAACTCTCTTGCTTTCTTAATATAGTCAGTGAAAATATTTTTTACAGATGATATTAATTCATCCGTGATTGGGTCAATATATTTTAATCTTATGGCAATTAAATCTTCCATTTAGTAGTGGTTCTTAGTATTGGCTATAACAAAGAGATTGTTAGTCTTTACAAGTTTCTTCCTCCAAAAATTGCAGTTCCAATTCTTACATTTGTGCTTCCTTCTTCAATTGCAATTTTATAATCGCCAGACATTCCCATCGAAATTTCTTTAAAATTATCATCAAAATATTTTTTCTTAAAGAAATCAAAAATATTTTTCAGAGTTTTAAATTCATTGCGCACTTGCTCCATATTAGAGGTAAAAGTTGCCATTCCCATAACGCCGGCAATTCTAATATTTTTTAAAGATTGGAATGATTCCGATTCAAGCATTTCGATAGCTTCCTCCTTCGAAAATCCAAATTTTACTTCTTCTACAGCAATATGAAATTGCAGAAGACAATCAATTATTCTTTCGTTCTTTTTTGCTTGTTTGTTAATTTCCTTGAGTAATTTTAAACTATCAACTGCTTCAATCATAAAAACGTAGGGAGCAATAAATTTTATCTTGTTTGTTTGGAGATGACCTATAAAATGCCATTTAATATCTTTAGGTAATGCCGGATATTTTACAATTAATTCCTGAACTTTATTTTCGCCAAATACTCTTTGTCCTGCATCGTAAACCTCCTTAATCATCTCATTGGGTTTTGTCTTTGAAACAGCAACCAGTCTAACATATTCCGGAATTTTCTCAATTACTTCTTGTAGATTTTCTTTTACACTCATTTAATTAATTTTTTACAAAATTATAAAATAATATTTCATTATTTTAGGTTTGTGAATAATAAGTTTATTAATAAATTAATTTTTAACTTTGCAATTCAATTCAAATTTATTTTATGAAAATATTAAGTTCTCTTATTAAGCAGTTGGTTTTCTGGTTACTGTATTTTGTAATTATAAGGATTATTTATCTTCTGTATAATCTTAACTTTGTTTTAGTTGAAGAAGTTAATTTCTGGGAGGTTATATCATCTTTTTATTATGCTCTGAATCTTGATATTGCTACTGCTTGTTATATATTATTGATTCCATTTATTATTCTTGTGGTACAGAGTTTTTATAGTCCTTCGTGGATTAATAATGTAAATAAGATATATACTTTAATTATTCTTATTCTTTTTTCGCTAATCACCACTGCCGAGCTTGGTGTTTATGAAGAATGGAAAACAAAACTACATTATAAGGCTTTTACACAAGCAACACACCCAAGCGAAATATACAATTCTGCTGAAACATATATTTTCTTTATTTTATTAGGAATATTTATTATTGAAGTATATGGTAGTTTTTATATTTACAGAAAATTCTTTTTTAGCAAGCTCATCAAATTAAAAAGAAAAATAATTTTTTCAATTTTGTTTTTCCTGATAATGCCTGTGATTCTTGTAATAGGTATGAGGGGAGGATTGCAGGAAATTCCGATAAATCAAAGCCAATCATATTATTCTAAACATAATATTTTAAATCTTGCTGCAGTAAATTCAGGGTTTAATCTATACATAAGTGTGTTCGAAAATTTGAAGAACTTCGGAAAAAATCCTTTTCAGTTTTATGATGATAAAGTTGCTGAAGATAGAGTTAACAAAATATACGAGATTCCCAAGGATACTACAGTTAAGATATTGAAAAATATAAATCCAAATATTATCTTTCTGATAATGGAAAGCTGGTCGGCTGATTTAATTGAGTCGTTAGGAGCTGATCCTATATATACTCCCGAATTTCACAAACTTGAAAAAGATGGATTACTATTTACAAATATCTATTCTCCGGGATCTCGTTCAGAGCAGGGAATGGCATCAATATTCAGCGGATTTCCTTCGCATCCTATTTCAGCAATAACCGTTCAACCGGATAAGTTTGTTGGTTTGCCAAGTCTTATTCCTATTTTTAATAATAAAGGATATACTTCTTCTTTTTACTTTGGAGGCCAATTAATTTATGGGAATATTAAAAGTTATATTATTTATAATAATTTCGACAGGATAACTGAAGTTTATGATTTTGACAGTGATGTTCCAAAAGGAAAACTTGGAGTTCATGATGAATTTGTTTTCGACAGAATGTTAAATGAAATCAATGAAAATAAAGAGCCTTTTTTATCAGCTTTTTTTACAGGAAGTACACATTCACCTTTTGATATGCCGATGAAAATAAAACATCTCAGGGATGATAATTTCAATCTGTATGTAAACTCTGCCTGGTACACCGACAGTTGTTTAGGCGACTTTATGCAAAAAGCAAAAAGACAAGCATGGTTCGACAATACTTTATTTATTATTGTTGCCGATCATAGTCATCATTCGTACAAACACCATCCTTATCATTCAAAAGAGTACCATAAAATTCCATTAATGTTTTATGGAAATGTAATTAAAGACGAATATAAAGGAAAAACTATTGGAAAACTTGGGATTCAAACTGATATTGCAACAACACTTTTAAAACAATTAGACATTGATACTTCAGTATTTCATCGTAGCAAAAACCTTTTAAATCCATATTCTCCGGATTTTGCTTATGTTGCTTTTGAAGAAGGTATAGGATGGATAACTCCTGCCGGAGATTTCTTTTACGATAATCGTTTCGATCATTATTATCGTAATAGTTTTGATTCTGCAATTAAGGATTCTGTAGTTAAAGATGGAAAAGCATTTCTGCAAACAATCTTTCGTGAATATATGGAGTATTAGAAATGTTTGATGTTTAAAACTAAACGGATAAAAAAAAAGCCTGCACAACGGCAGGCTTACTAAATTTTAATAAGTATAAGAATAAGATTTAAATAGCTTTAACATTTACTGCATTTAATCCTTTTCTTCCTTCTTTTAGTTCAAATTCAACTTTATCCCCTTCATGAATTTCATCAATTAGTCCGGAAATGTGTACAAAGTAATCTGTTTCTGATTCGTCTTCGATAATGAAACCGAATCCTTTTGATTCATTAAAAAATTTTACTGTTCCTTTTTTCATTGTTATATTAATTTAGCGTGCAAAGATAAAATAATATTTTTAATAAAATAGAAATTATCATCTTTTTTTAAAATTTTTATTTTAATCGTTTAATTGAATGATTTTTATTTTTATTTGCATTGATTTTGCAACCTAACTACGTTCAATTTCTGTTGACTTTTTTAAAAGCTAATTTGCTTGTCCAAGTTGTTCTAACTCGTTACTAATCAAATCTTCAGTTTTAGAAATTATATCTTCAAACGATAAGCCTTTTGGTTCTATTGGCCCTAATAAAGTATATGATAATGTCTCTCCAAAGGATAAAGGAAATAAACCATATTTGTACAAATTAACCCCCCCTTGAATCGCAAAAGGAACAATTAAAGCAGAAGGAGACGCTTTTAACAGTATTTTTATTCCCCCTGTTTTAAATTTTCTCATTTTTCCATCTTTTGAACGCGTTCCTTCAGGGAAAATACACGCTGAATAATTATTTTTTTCAATTAGTTGACCAAGCTTATTAATTTCAATAGTTGCTTGAGATAAATTTTTCCTGTCGATTAATGCAGCTCCGCTGTGCCGTAAGTGATATGATATGCTAGGGATGTTTTTTGCCAATTTAATTTTAGATATGAATATTGGATGATATTTTCTAAAAAACCAAATTATTGGTGGAATGTCAAAAGAATTTTGATGGTTAGCTATTATTATTAATGGGCGGTCAACAGGTAAATCGTAAAATTTCTTTTTATGAATTTTTGTTCCCATTATTCGTAGGTTTGTGAATAATAGAAAATTTAAAAGTTCAACTGATTTTTTATGAGCATTACATCCCCATACTTTTCTGCAAATTACTTGTATCGGATGAAAAATCAATAGCAAAAAAGCAAAAATTATATAATAAATCGGTGAAAGAATATATGATAATGTCTTTTTCATTTCTTAATATTTATTAATCCCCTGAAAAATAAAAAATGTTTTATTAAATTATAGAAATTATCAATAAAAGTAATAAATTTAATAATAAAAAACCGCTTAACACTATAAAGGTACTAAGCGGTTTTTAAAGATTAATCAGAATACAGTTCAATAATTTTTAATCAAGTGAATGAACAATCAGCCCACTTCTTAATTTTGGTTCGAACCATGTTGTTTTTGGTGGCATGATATTTCCAGTATCAGCAATATTAATTAATTGCTTCATCGAAACAGGATAAATTGCAAAAGCAACTTCCATTTCACCACTATCAACTCTTTTTGATAATTCGCCTAATCCTCTAATACCACCAACAAAATCTATTCGTTTTGACTTTCTTAAATCGGTAATGTCGAGAATTGGTGCAAGAACTTCATTTGATAATATGGTTACATCAAGTGCACCTATTGGATCATTGTCATCGTAAGTATTTTCTTTTGCAGTTAATGAATACCATTTCCTGTTAAGGTACATACTAAAATTATGAATATTCTGAGGTTTATAAATATCAGTTCCTTTTTTTTCAACAATAAAACTATTATTGAGTTTTTCCAAGAAATCTTCTTTTGATAATCCGTTAAGATCTTTAATAACTCTGTTGTAATCTATTATTGTAAGTTGGTTATCAGGGAAATGAACTGCAAGGAAAAAATTGTATTCTTCATCACCTTTGTGATTTGGATTATTTTTCTTTCTTTCGTTTCCAACCAAAGCAGCAGCTGCAGTTCTGTGATGACCATCAGCAACATAAGTAGAAGGTAATTTAGCGAATAATTCAATTATCCTGTCAATTTTATCCTGATCTTTTATCACCCAAAAATGATGTCCGATTTCATCTTCTGAAGTAAAATCGTAATCAGCTTTGTTATTAACTACTTCAGCAACAATCTCATCAATTTCTTTTACAGCAGGATAAGAAAAGAAAACCGGTTCGTAATTCATTCCACTTGTGCGAACATGATTCATCCTGTCTTCTTCTTTATCAGGACGAGTTAATTCGTGTTTTTTAATAACATTATTCATGTAATCTTCAACACCTGCACAACCAACAATTCCGTACTGAGTTTTGCCCCACATTGTTTGAGCATAAACATAAAGATATTCTTTATCATCCTGAACGAGAACTTTTTCATCCATTAATTTAAAGAAGTTTTCTTTACCTTTATTATACACTTCCTCTCCGTAAGGATTAATATCATCAGGAAGATCAATCTCCGGTTTAACAACATGAAGATATGATAATTTGTTTTCGCCTGCTTCTAATCGGGCTTCTTTTTTATTTAGAACATCATAAGGTCTTGATGCAATAAAACTTGCATCTTTTTCTACCGGACGGATACCTTTAAAAGCTTTTAATATTGCCATATATATATATATTATTTTTGGTGCTAATATTTAATCTTTTGGAAAAATGATAGAACCGAATTATTAAATAATTATTCCATTAATTTACCTTAAAAGTTTTATCACCTTTTTCAATAAAATTAATGATTTGATTTGCTGCTGCAATACCTGCATTAATGTTTGCTTCGGATGTTTGAGCACCCATTTTTTTAGGTGTGAAGAAATATCTTCCTTCATATTTTTCTTCAATCTCAGCTTTACAATCAGGAGCAATATCCGAAATATATTTAAAATCATCTCTTTCAGCAAAAACTTTTAAAAGGTCTTCTTCAAAAACAACTTCTTTTCTCGCAGTGTTTACAAGAGTAGCATTTTTTGGCATTTTTGATAATAACTCAAAGTTTATAGATCCTTTTGTTTTTTCATTTGCAGGAATATGTAATGAAACATACTGACATTTTGAATATAGTTCTTCAACGCTGTCAACAGGAATTACATTATCTTTTTCAATAGATTCTTTTTTTACAAATGGATCGAAAGCATATACTTCCATTCCGAATCCTTTAGCAATGTCTGCCACATATTTCCCAACATTTCCATACGCATGAATACCAAGCTTTTTACCTTTAAGTTCAGTACCTGCTTTTCCGTTATACTGATTACGGCCAAGATAAACCATCATTCCTAATGCAAGTTCTGCTACTGCATTTGAATTTTGACCGGGAGTGTTCATTGCTACAACACCATTGTTTGTTGCTGCCTCAAGGTCAATATTATCATATCCTGCACCGGCACGAACAATAACTTTAAGGTTTTTAGCAGCATCAAGGACTTCTTTTGTTGCTTTATCACTTCTTATAATTATTGCATCAGCATCTTTTACTGCTTCAACAAGATCAGATTGTTCTGCATATTTTTCAAATAATTCCATTTCGTATCCGGCTTTATCAAGAACGTCTTTAATACATTCTACAGCAGCAGGAGCAAATGGTTTGACTGTTGCAACTAATACTTTTGTCATGATATTTTTGTTTTAGTATTGTTAAATATTATTTTCAAATTCTTTCATAGTTTTAACCAATGCTTCTACACTTTCGTATGGCATTGCATTATAAATTGATGCTCTGAATCCACCAACAGAACGGTGTCCTTTAATTCCAACCATTCCTTTTGAAGAAGCAAATTCAAAGAATTCTTTTTCATATTTTTCGTTTCCTTCACTCATTACAAAACAAACATTCATTATTGATCGGTCTTCTATTGCTACTGATCCGACAAAAAGTGAATTTCTGTCAATTTCATTATAAAGGAAATCAGCTTTTTTAATATTTTTTTTGTTCATTTCTTCGATTCCGCCATTTTCTTTAAGCCATTTTAAAGTTTGAAGTGCAGCATAAACAGGAACACATGGAGGAGTATTAAACATTGATTCTTTTTTTATGTGAGTTGTGTAATCAAGCATTGTAGGAATATTATTCTCAACTTTTCCCAGCACTTCATCTTTAATAATAACAAAAGTAACACCTGCAGGAGCAAGGTTTTTCTGTGCGCCACCATAAATAATTGCATATTTTGAAACATCAATCGGGCGGCTAAAAATATCTGAAGACATATCAGCAACTAAGGGAATCTTACAATCAAAATCTTCTTTTATTTCAGTTCCGTAAATTGTGTTATTTGTTGTTATGTGGAAATAATCTGCATCCTCAGGAATTTTATAATCTTTAGGAATATAATTGAAGTTTTTATCTTCGGAAGAAGCAACAACATCAACTTCACCCATTTTTTTTGCTTCTTTTATAGCTTTTTTCGCCCAGGCTCCTGTATTTAGATAAGCAGCTTTTTTGTTCATAATATTAAATGGAACCATGGCAAATTGTGTGCTTGCACCTCCACCTAAAAATATAACTGAATATCCTTCAGGAATTTTTAATAACTCTTTGAATAGTGCAGTAGCTTCATCCATAACAGCTACAAACTCTTTGCTTCTGTGAGAAATTTCCATTAATGATAATCCTGTACCGGCAAAATCTATAATTGCATCTGCAGTGTTTTTTATAGTATAATTCGGTAAAATTGATGGTCCTGCATAAAAATTATGTTTTTTCATTGTTGTTGATATTTAATGGTTTATAATTATTATTTTTAAAAAGATTATTTAACAGCAAAGGTAAAATATTTATATATTCTAAATGAAATAATTTGAAATTTAATTTCAAATTTTTCAATTGATTTTTGTATTCTAATTTAATTTATCTATTAAATATAGTCATTATTAAATGTACTTTTGCAATCAATAAATATTGTATTAATAAAATGGATTTAAATAATCGCATAGAAGCATTTATTAAACTTGGGAAGTTTCTAAAGGAATTATCTGTTGATAATGAAAACAAGCAAATAGATTATGTAAATGAGAAATATTTTGAATCTATTAACAAGATTATCAAAGATTCAAAAAATCATAATTCATGGTTTATTGAGAAAAATATACGTTTTGCTTTAAGCTCCTTGACCGAAAGTCTTGAAAAAGATAATATTTTAAAATGGATTGAACCTTATCGGAAACAAATCGAAAAAAGAAATAATTGTGTTAATGTAAATGTGGTGATGGCAGGAAATATTCCTGTTGTTGGCTTTCATGATTTTTTATGTGTTTTAATTTCAGGAAATAAATTCATCGGAAAGTTATCGTCTGATGACATGGAATTGTTACCTGCAATTTCAGAAGTATTAGCAGAAATCGAACCCCATTTTAAAAACAAAATTTATTTTACAAAAGAGAAACTTCAAAATATTAACGCAGTAATTGCTACTGGCAGTGATAATACTTCAAGGTATTTTGAATATTATTTTGGGAAATATCCAAATATTATTCGAAAAAACAGAAATGGAGTTGCTATTTTAACAGGCAACGAAACTTGTGATGAATTGGAAAAACTTGGAATAGATATTTTTATGTTTTTTGGACTAGGTTGCCGAAATGTTTCAAAATTATTTGTTCCAGAGGATTATTCTTTCGATAGGTTTTTTGAAGCTATGGAAAAATTCAGATGGGTGAATAATTATTCAAAATACATTAATAATTACGATTACTATAAATCAATTTATCTCATAAATAAAGTAAAACATTTTGATAATGGATTTATAATATTGAAAGAGGAGGATTCATTTAGCTCTCCTATTTCAGTAATATTTTACGAAAAATACAAAAATGAAAAGCAATTATCAGAAAGATTAAATTTTAATAAAGACAATATTCAGTGTATTGTGTCAAAGAGTGATAAAATTTCAGGAGTAATTCCATTTGGGTCGAGCCAATCACCACAATTATGGGATTACGCTGATGGAATTGATACTATGGATTTTCTAATCAAATTA
>Ga0208905_1001505_pt1 | contig 11714 bp, 10 predicted proteins | sample AntAceMetag02UKS_FD_184776 | JGI IMG/M metagenome (GOLD analysis project Ga0208905, IMG submission 184776) | Saline lake microbial communities from Ace Lake, Antarctica - Antarctic Ace Lake Metagenome 02UKS (SPAdes) (version 2) | ecosystem: Environmental > Aquatic > Non-marine Saline and...
GCAACATATCCCTTTGCTTTAAACGATCATTTGTTTTTTCCCATACTCTGTCTGCGGTCTCTGCACTCAATAATTCCTCGATTCCAAACATCCTCTTTAAATCTAAATGCATCCATTGATGAACATGATTCCCCTCAAGATTGGGAAAAACTTTACATAAGGTTACCCACTTATCATAATCTGGAATTTGAGGATCCCGAGCAAATTTTTGAGAAAAACCAGGAATTTTCGCAGCCAATTGAATAATATAATGATCACAATTCTTATATTCTTCATTCGTTTCAAGAACCTCAGCTCTCCAAATATTGGGAAAAGGTTTATTTTCTACAATTTGTCTTAAATTGTGATGTGTGTGAGTATCAATAATCCCCACTTCTTTTCTCAATGGAACTGCAACATTATGGTATAATTCAATTTCTTCGGGCCGCTCTAATAACCAATTATCTCCTAAAAATTTTTCTTCCATCTTTGTCCTCCAATTATTTTAATATTTTTTAAATATAACTAAAATTTTGTAAATACGAATCTCTTTAATATTTTTATTCTCATCTTATTATAACTAGATATTAATAAAAATATTTTGCGATTTTTAAAAAAAATAATATATCTATTACTTAATAAAATCCAAATGAGAAGATGTAATCACTCTCGTAATTTTAAACATTTCTTTTAACACTAAGGCAGCTGCCCCTATAACAGTACAATCTTTTCCCAAACTTACAGGTATAATTTTAGCAACTTCAGCAGAAACGGAAAAAGCTCTTTTTTGCACCGCCTTTTTCAAGGGCTCAAAAATAAGATCTCCAGCCCGGGCTATGCCACCTCCTATGATTACTAATTCAGGATTAAAAAGATTGATAATATTAGCCACTCCAGTGCCCAAGTATTCTCCTGTTTCCTCCATGATGCTTCGTCCCAATTTATCCCCTTGATTAGCTGCTTTAGCTACAATTTCCGCGCTAATTTTATTTAAATCATAATTTGCTAATTCATAAATTAATGATTTCTTACCTTCTTTAATTGCTTCAATTGCTCTTTTTGCTATAGCTGGACCTGATGCCATAACTTCGAGACAACCCTTATTACCACAGCTACACTTCGGGCCATTGTAATCAACAGTAGTATGCCCAATTTCTCCAGCACAGTTAGTTTTTCCGGGAAAAAGTTCTCCATTAATAACTATTCCAGCTCCAATTCCCATCCCTACATTGATAAAAACAAAATTTTTCACTCCCTGTCCTTTTCCAAACTCAGATTCAGCTAAAGCCATAACATTAACATTATTATCGATAAAAAGAGGAATATGAAATTCTTTTTTTAATATTCCCCTTAAAGGAGTATCTCTCCACCCAAAATTGGGAGTGATAAGCATTGTTCCTTCTTCATTTATTAGACCTGGTGCTGCTACTCCAATCCCTGCTATCTTTTTTCGTTTTATTCCGAAATTATTAATAATATTGCGGATAGTAGCTATTAGTTTTTCTATAACCTTATCTTTGTCTTGCTGACAATCAGTAGGATATTCAATTATTTTTTCAATCCTACCTAACAAATCAGTAATAACGATCGTAGTGTGAAGAGTACCTAAATCAACTCCTATCGAGTAGTAGGCTTTGGAATTCAACTCAAGTAAAATAGCTTTCCGTCCCAGCCCCGAGGAAGATAATCCAATTTCTTTTATTAAGTCTTTTTTAATTAAATAATCAACAATGCTGGAAACAGTGGACCGAGTAAGTTTAGTTATTTTGGAAATATCTGCGCGAGAAACAGGATCTTTATCTTTGATCAAATTTAAAACGAGGGAACGGTTTATTTTTTGAACTAATCTAAGATTTCCTGTTTTGGTGTACAATACTTTATATCCTTTTTATAAAAATATAATTGTTTGTTCATTAAACATTCAATTACATTTTATAATCATCTCTATAAAATGTCAAATAAAGTTTCATGCTATACAAGGGTCAAAATACCTAGAATGGTTATCTCTTTTAATCTTGAAAAATCTTTGCCTTTATCGCTCTTTTAGCTTAAATAGGCGAATATAAAAAGGAATTAAGATTAATCAAGTTCTATCTTTAGGTAAATTCAATCTCGTTAGAAATAAAATTATTCTTTTAATCACTTATCTCATAAATAGACCACCATTCACATCAATGGTTTCACCGGTAATAAAATCATTTTCAATTAAAAATTTTATTGTTCTTGCAATATGAACTGCTTCTCCTATTCTTTTAATAGGGGTAACTTCCTTAAATTTTTCCATTTTCTCCGGAGTTGACACTTTTTTATGAAATGGAGTATCTATTACTCCTGGAGCTACCGCATTTACTCTAATTTCGGGAGCTAATTCATTAGCTAATCCTCTAGTAAAGGAATCAACCGATCCTTTACATGCCCCATAAATTATTGCTCCTGGAGCTCCATGGCGCATTGCAATAGAACTTATATTAACAATATTCGGATCTTCTCCCTTTTTAAGCAAAGGGATACAAAGAGATGATAATTTCATAGTAGAAAAAGTATTTAAAGAAAAAGTTTCTATCATTAGTTTCCATTCTAACTCATGTGCTGCTTGTCTACGAATCAAACCTCCGGCATTATTAATTAAAACATCAAGCTTAGAATATCTATCAGCAACCTTTCTAACCAATCTTATACAAGCCTCTTCAGAAGTTAAATCCTCTTGAATAAGAAAAGCTTCTCCACTATTTTCCTCAACATCTTTGGCAACTTTCTCAGCTGCCTCTTTAGAACTATAATAATGTACAATGATCTTATTTTGGGGAGCCAATAGTCTGGCAGTTGCTGCCCCAATACCTGTACTTGCACCAGTAATAAGTACAACTTTAGACATTTTTTTAATACTCCTTTATATATTTTTTTTCTATTAATTAAGAATGCAACAATGCATTTTTGATTGTCAAAAAACAATAATTTTTCTTAATTAAAATTGCTTAAAACATTTTTTATTTAAGGCTTAAGTATGACTTTAATTCCTTCTTTTGTCTCTACTAATTCAAAGCTTTTTTCTAATCATCTATCTCTTCCCCCTTTAATTTTTAGTAACACCGTTATCTTTGCACCCTCTCTGACCCTGCTCCTCCAGCTAAGTCTTCTACTTCTTCAACTGAAAATAAGGGTAAGTCACCAGAGATGGAGTGCATAAGGCAAGAAGCTGCTACTGCAAATTCAAGGGCTTCTTTATTATTATTTAAATTGTTAAACCATAAATGAGTCCTGCGGCAAAAGTATCTCCCGCTCCTACTCTATCTACAATGTTGTGAATTTCATACTTTTTGGAAATAAGAAATTCTTTTCGATTATTAAGCACCGCTGACCATCCGTTGTAATTTGCTGAATGACTTTCTCTTAAGGTTAGGGCAATTTTTTTAATATTAGGATATAATTTGAGAATTTTATCAGTTAATTTTTTATATTTTTCTGCTTGAAGCTTTCCTGCCTCTATATCTATATCCACTTTAACACCAAGAGATTTCTGACAATCCTCCTCATTTACTATGGCAATATCAATATATTTAACCAACTCACCCATTACTTCGGGAGCAAATTTCCCATGTTTCCATAACTTCCCTCTGTAGTTAAGATCACAGGATACAGTAATACCTTTTTCTTTTGCCTTTTTCACTGCTTCTAAAGAAAGCTCTGAGGCCGAAAGAGAAATAGCCGGAGTAATTCCAGTAATATGAAACCAACTTGCTTCGGTAAATATTTTATCCCAATTAATATCACCATATTTTGTTTCAGCAATAGCGGAATGAGAACGGTCGTAAACAACTTTTGATGGTCTCTGATTAGCCCCAGCTTCTAAAAAGTATATACCTAATCTGTTTCCTTTTCTTACAATAGATGAAGTATCTACACTTTGTCTTTTTAGTTCTCCAAGACAAGCATCTCCGATTGAATTATTGGGAATCACGGAAACATAAGCTACATTTAAACCAAATCGAGCTAATCCTACTGCTACCACTCACAAAGGCCAGGAGACCTTCTATCTTTTGATAGGACTTACTTACCCGTTGGTTCCTGGTAAGGCCTAACTTTTCATCCAGGAGGTAGATGTATTTACCACTTATGTCCTGATATAACCTTTTGTAGAAGGTGATATCTCCCAAGAGGGTAGTCATATACCTTAATCTTTTACCTTGATTGGATAATATCCCCCTTTTTCTTTCTTTTTTTAATTTATCATCTATTATCTGTAATAGTTCTTCTAGTAATTCTTGGCCAATCTTTCGGCTTAATTCGAAGACTATTCTCTCCAGGGTATGGAAATTTATTTCTTTTTCTGGAATATTTAATTTAAGACATGGTAAGTTTATGGTTACTTCTAAGTTTTCCATAGGGTAGATTTACCTCCTTTTGAAAAAGAATATTCATTCTTTTTCTTCTTTGTTCCTGAGGTAAGTCTACCTTTTTTATTTATCTCTTGACAAACTTTTTTCTTTAAAACCCCTAATAAAATTTTACACTATCTTTTACCGTTTTTTATGTAATTCAAAAGTGTTTTTCTTCATTTTGTTTTTGAATGTATTGAAAATTGTCTTTTAAGAGAAGATAGCAAGGAAAAAATAGAAATTGCATAAAAAAAGATTGCAATAGGGGATTGAAAAAGTACTGTCCAATCTCCATGAGCTATGATCATAGCTCTACCAAGTTCATCTTCTGCAATAGGCCCTAATATCACACCTAACACAACTGGGGCCATGGGAAAGCTGTTTTTTCTCATAATATATCCAATCACTCCAAATAGAAGAGCAACAGACATATCGTAAACACTATTATTAAGTGAAAAGGCACCTAAAAAACATAAAGTAAATATAGCAGGAAAAAGAATAGCGTCGGGAGTTCTTAAAATCCGAGGGAATAACCTCACGCTCAATATTCCGAGTAAAAGTATCAGAACATTCGCCAATAACATTCCGGCAAAGATTGAATTCACAATTTCAGGATGTTCCCTAAATAAAAAAGGACCGGGCCTTATTCCGATAAGAAGTAAGGCACCGAGCATGACAGCTGTGATTACATCTCCGGGAATTCCCAGGGACAAAAGTGGAACCATAGCTCCACCGGTGGTTCCATTATTTGCGGCCTCAGGTGCTGCCACACCTAAAATATTTCCTTTTCCAAAGGAATCAGGATTCTTCGACCATCTTTTAGCTTCACCATAGGCTAAAAATGAGGCGATAGTTCCCCCAGTTCCGGGAATCATACCGATAAAAGTTCCCAAAAAAGAGGATGCAATAATCGTAGGAAATAGGTTTTTTAATTCTTGAAAAGATGGTAATATCTTCTCAATTTTTTGTTTATAATGAACAACTTTTTTATCAATCAGTTCTAATTGAATAAAAATCTCTGATATGGCAAATAAACCAATAAGAACAGGTAGAAGGGGGAAACCAGTCATCAAGTTAGGAATATTAAAGGAAAAACGTGCATACCCCGTAACCGGGTCAAGTCCAACTGTAGCGATAAGAAGCCCAAAAAAACCTGCAATTAGTCCTTTGACGAGTGACTTTCCGGAGACACTCGCAATAATAGTAAGTCCAAATATCATAAGAGCAAAATACTCTTCTGGCCCAAATTTAAGGGCAAATCGTGCTAATTGTGGTGCAATAAACATTAAACAAAAAGTAGAGATAATACCGCCAGTGGTTGATGCAATTGTAGCAACTCCAATTGCCTTTCCTGCTTCTCCCTTCTGGGATAAGGGATATCCATCGAGCACTGTTGCTGCAGCAGAGGGAGTTCCGGGAATAGAGAGAAGGATAGCTGATATTGACCCTCCGTATATTGCTCCGCAGAACATACCACAGAGCATGACTATAGCAGTACTTGCATCTAATTGGTAAACAAGGGGAAGAAGTAAAATAATGCCAACCGAACCCGTCAATCCCGGGATAGCTCCAACAATAATTCCACCAGCTACTCCTAAGAAAAGAAACAGAAAGCGTAAAGGATGTAAAACATATAAGAATCCTTGTATAATTGCCAACCTTAATATCTCCTTTACAAAATATATTTAAAAAAGACTAAAACGAGGAAGAGGAACTTTAAATACTATTCTAAATAAAATGTAGAGTAGGGCTGTAGTAACAATCGAAACAGCCATAACCCGAAACCACCTTTTTTCATTAAAAAGAAGCATAGCACCTGCCAAAAATGGCGGAGTTGCTAATACATAACCTATTAAAGGAAGAATTTGTGTATAAAAAAAGGCCAAAAGTATCATTAATAACAATCTAAGAATGAACGCTCTATAGAACATTGGCTGTACTTTCTTTTGTTCGGAGTTCTTTTTTACTCCGGCTATTCCCTGTATTAATAGAGCAACAGAAAGTATAAATAAACATATACTAACAAACTGTGGAAATACCTTGGGGGAGAGTGCAACGGTTTGTTGGGGAAACTGATATGTTAATATATGAATAGTTATTGAAATCATCATAAAAACAATACTTAATAAAATCTCTTTTTTACCCATAAATTCCCTTTAATTCTCAATTTGAAAGGTGACAGGCTTTTTTAATCACCCGTCACCTTTCAATCAATCCAGAATTATTATTTATACTTATCACCCAGTTTATTACTTATAATCAAATCCTTATAAAATTTATCTTGCTCCTCAATCCATTTTGTAAACTCTTCGGTTCCCTTATAGTCAAGGAGTATTCCTGCTTTTTTAGCAAGTATTAGAAAATCAGGATCCTCCATTGTTGCTTTGAAGACATCATGTATAAACTTTATCTTTGCTGGATCGGTGCCTTTAGGAGCTGCAAGACCTCTCCACTGTGATAATGCAAAATCGAAACCTTGTTCTATTGCTGTGGGATAATCTGGAAATTCCTCTAAACGTTGTTTCGAGAAAATAGCAAGACAGCGCATTTCTCCAGCCTCAAGTTGTGCTACTCCTTCGGGTGGAGAAAGATTTGCCGCATCAACATGGCCTCCTAAAACTCCGACAAGAGCTGGACCTCCACCTTTATAAGGTACATGATTAAAGTTAACACCTGCCGCCTTCTCAAAGGCTAAGGCTATCATATGTGTACCGCCACCTGCTCCTGCATTACCTAGAGTAATATTACCTGGCTGTTTTTTGGCTGCATCAACTAAGTCATTTAAAGTTTGAAAAGGTGAATCTTTTGGAACCAAAATCCAACAGGGGGCAAAGGTTATATTAATAATTGGATCAAAAGTCTGGTAATCATACGGGGTAACACTCATATGAGTTTTAGTAATTGAAGCGTTAGCCCAGGCAAGGATATAATATCCATCTGGCTTCTTTTGCATTGCTTCCGCATACCCCGGAACAGCTCCTCCCCCAGGTCTGTTAACAATAATAACTGGTACTTTTAGATTTTTGGGAAGAATGGATATAAATGTCCTAAAAGTTATATCCGTTCCACCACCAATACTCCATGGAATCATTAGTTCTATTTCACGGGAAGGGTACACTTCTTGTGCTAAAACTCCGGGTAAAATAAGCACAGAACACATTAATGTAAACATGATTAAGCAAACAATTAATTTCTTACTCTTAATAAACATTTTCATTTGATATCTCCTTTTTATTTTTTTTATCCACAATTATTTATGGATAATCTAATTATCTTTCCAGAATATCTGGTCTTATAAAAGTATAATCACCTCCTATTTTTATTTCTAATTGGGGGAAAATAATTGGTTTCGATAAGAGTATTGGTCCCTTAGAAGTAGCTAGCATTACGTCTTCACTTTTAGTCCCCGTTATAGATGGATTCCAGGAAAATCCCTGGTTTTCCTGTACGATTTCTGTAGATTGAGAATTAACTTTATAGTCCCTTCCAACATAACCAATAGCTCCCCCCTGATGATGAAGTTGGTATTCTTCAGGATATCCCATTTCTTTATATGCTTCTAACCCTTTTTTAAATGCTTCAACAACCGGTTTTCCAGGTTTAGTATTTGCCATCAAAACGCAGTCAATATAGACATTAGCTTCATATTTCTTTCTTAATTCATCAGGAATTTTACCGAATTGAACAAATCTGGTAAGAGTAACAATTAATCCCCACTTCCGAGCATTAACGCAGAGCATTGCTCTTTTTTTTATCTTCTTTTCTGTAGCAATGGGATGTCTAAAGTTAGAAATCCGTTCATCCGCAGCACAAAAAGTGGTGATATAATCTAAACGATTAGACCATAATCTTTCTGCAAGTCTCCCAACAATTTCACATTCTTTATCACCTGGTTTTATAGTTTGGACAGTTTCCTCAATAGCTTTAGAGGCAAAATGCCCAACTTCTTTATATCTTTCCACTTCCCAGGGAGTAAGAGAATAGCGGAGAGGATTTAAATATTTAGAAATATCTATCGTCCCGGGGAAACTACCGTCACTACCAATTTTCCCACCTTTTACAATCTCATTTATAATTTTTTCCTCGTAATCATTGTACCACTGAAAAGATTTGATCTTATAATTCTGATTTAAAAGTTTTTCTTCTTGTTCCATGCGTTTTGCTTCAATATTATTACAAATGACATATTCTTCATCAGAAGTAATTAGAAGGGGAGCTGACCCTATTTCCGTGGCTATACTCACGTAATTTATCCCTCCGCAGGTTAGCCAGGAAAAATTACAATGTTTCCTTAGAAGAATTGCCTCAAGATTTAATTTAGTCATTAGATTTCTAATTCGCTTTTTCTTTTCACTCACTTCAGAATAATCTACCATAATTTCCTCCTATATTCTAAATTCTACAGTCCGAATTAAGTTTTCTATATATTTATAAGGTAGTTTTTACAAACACTTAATATTCAAAATTATCAAATAGTTATGCATCTATGCTCTATGATTAATATTTTTCTACATTATAGAATTCACTTCTATTTTTATTTCCCTTTTATATTATATAAAAAATTCTAAAATTGTCAAACACTATGTACCCCACTAAATTTTACACTAACTGTGCATTTTGTAGACAGTCTAAACTAATGGAGAATCCTTTCTGTAAAAACTACTGTCTCTTCTATAGACTCTTATATTTAGAGCGAGGAGTTAAGAGGTGTCTCAACTTCAGTTCCTTTGCGTTCTGCTGAAAGATAGGCAGTATAGAGAACACTCACTATATCACTCGCTGCTAACATTCCCGACTTAGGTTCTCGATCAGTTGCAATTGCCTCCATAAAGTCTTGAATCTCCTGAGGATAACCGAACATCCAGTTCTCATCTGGTGAAGGATTAGACCAACCTTGTTTGGTTCCGATCTTCTCCATTACATAAACATCTGCAAGCTGTTCCTCTCGGGGATTGTAAAGTTCCATTGTATTGGTAGAGCTCAAATTACACCGAGTCCTATGATTATTTGCAAAGATTTCCAACCAGTTATGTACGCCTCCCATTACCAATTCTGAGGCAAAAACATCAGCAATCATCCCATCATCAAAAATTACGTGGATATTACCATAATCCTCGATATCCTTATAATCAGTTCTTAGAAAGCCTTTATCGATAAATCCGGGGTTTCGAGTTATCTCATGAGTTCGAGCACTAACTGCTTTCGGACGAATTGCTTTGCCATTACGAGCAATTCCTTCTACCTGCTTCAAATAAAGTATAGCTGATAAAGGATGACAACTTTTGCCTACAATTGATCCTCCGCCTGATAGCCTCCATATCCCATAAGCTGGAGAGAGACTCCCTGAGTGTGACTGATCTCCTAAAGCCCACAGTATCTGCCCTTTGGTTTTAGCAATAATCTCAGCTTCTTTTTGAATTGATGGTGCGTAAATCCAATTTTCTGCATAACAGATCTTTTTCTTGTTCTTTAAGGCGACTACTATGATACGTCCTGCGCTGGAAATTGCTTTTTCCAACATCTTTTCCTTGGGAAATATATTACCCTTAAAATTCTTATTGTCAGGAGGTCCAAAATATCCAGTAAAAGGTTTTTCAACTATTATATGCTTTCCTGCTTCTAAAGCAGTTATAGAAACTTCCTCATGAGCATATCCTGGAGTGCAAACATCAATGACATCTACCTCGGAAAGCATTTCTTCAAGGGAATCAAAAGCCTTTATTCCCCGTTTCCGTGCAAAATCTTTACGATGTTCTTTAGTAAGTGAGGTAACCCCCACTACTTTTACATCTATACCAGTTACTCGTTGATAGGCGGTATAATGAAACTCGGCAGCAAAACGACTACCAACAATTCCAACACGTATAGGACTTTCCATAATTACAAACCTCCCTAGACTTAAATATACAATAAAAAATTCTATATATAACTTTATTAAAATAAGGCTTGTTTAACCGCCTTAAATGAGCTTTTTTCTTAAATATTTATTTTATATAAACTCATTCACAGTAGTAATAAGGGTATGAATAATACCTTTGATATTCTCTACTACTTTTGATAAGTTAATAAACTATTATGAATAAACTCACTGTATTTTCTAACCTTACTCATCCTATATATTTAATCAAAACTTAAGGCGTAAATATTATAAAACTTCTTATTTCAATTATTATTTTCTCTTTACTACTTGAGGATTAGCCATTGCCCTGGGCAACTCTCCTTTTAAAACAGAGAGCACTGACTCTGCAACCTTGGTCTTTAATTCAATATAAGATTCCTCTGAATAAAAAGAGATATGGGGTGTAATAATCAGATTGTCTAATTTTAACAGAGAACTCCCCCAATCAGGTGGTTCTTTTTCCATAACATCCAAAGCTGCGCCAGCAATCCATCTATTTTCCAAAGCATTATAAAGAGCTTTCTCATCAACAATAGGCCCTCGGGCAGTATTTATTAAATAAGCTGTTTTTTTCATAGTCTTTAGTTCATTTTCTCCAAAGACATACTTTGTCTCCTTTGTTAGTGGGGCATGAATGGAAATAAAATCTGAATCAGATAATAATTGAGAAAATTCGACCAACCCTATTCCGCTATCAACTTTGGAAACATATGGGTCATAAGCGATAACCTTAAATCCAAATCCCGAAGCTTTTTGAGCCACCGCTCTGGCAATTTGCCCCAGACCAAAAAGACCTAAAGTTTTACCCTGAGTTCGGAAAAGTGGTTTAGCCAAGGTGAAATCCCATCTTTTTTCTCTTATTTTTCTTTCCAATAAAGTTATTCCTCGGGCACAGGCCAGGATTAAAGCCATAGCATGAGTAGAGACCTCATCAACACAGTAATCCGGCACATTCGCCACAATAATCTTATGTTCAGTAGCTGCTTCTACATCAATATTATCCACACCAACGCCATAGCGAGCGATCACCTTACATCTCTTTAATGATTCAATCACTCTTCTGGTTATAGGCGCATATTGATTAATTATTCCATCGGTATCATGAGCTACTTCTATCACTTCATCCTCTGTATGGCAGTGAGCTAAAACCAACTCAGGTTTAATTTCATTTAATACTTTCCTCTCAATTTCTACAGATGGGTGATCACAATCAGTTATTATAATTTTTTGTTTTCTGTTAAACATAACTCCTCCTCATCTTAATTTATTAGAAATAAAGTATACTCATCATATTTTCTATACTCCCGAATAAGCATTAAATCCCCCATCTATAGGAATGATTGCTCCTGTTACAAATCTCGACGCATTAGAAGAAAGCCAGACACATGCTCCAATGAGATCTTCGGGTTTGCCAAATTCACCCATGGGAGTATTAGATATTATAGATTTCGCTCGAGGAG
>Ga0208905_1001506_pt1 | contig 11710 bp, 15 predicted proteins | sample AntAceMetag02UKS_FD_184776 | JGI IMG/M metagenome (GOLD analysis project Ga0208905, IMG submission 184776) | Saline lake microbial communities from Ace Lake, Antarctica - Antarctic Ace Lake Metagenome 02UKS (SPAdes) (version 2) | ecosystem: Environmental > Aquatic > Non-marine Saline and...
CCCCTTTGGATGCCACAAACTGTGCCGCCTGAATCCCTGCCCCCCCACCAAGGGCGATATTCTCATTATCAAAGGCCTCAAAACTCATGTCGTCCGTATCCACGATAACAAAATAGGCACACCGCCCAAAGCGGGGATCTATCTGTTCACTCAAATCGCGGCCCATCGATGAAATTGCAATCTTCATAACCTCTCCCTTCATCTTATCCGACCTTCCTGAGAAAGTTGCAGTGTTCATTGATAAATGGTTTCACGGTCATTACAGAGGGTTATCAGTTAAGGGAAAGACACGAAACAGATTCTCCCATTGAACCCGGGAACGTGATCTGCCCGGTGTCAATCAAGTCTAACACCGCCTCAACAACCAGCCGATCTTCCCCCGGTTGAACTTGCTCACTAATCGCTTCAATCAATTCATACAAGGTGGTCTCAATGGTGGTTGATCCCGAATGTTCCGGTTCTGCCGCGCAAAAAGACTGAGCTATCGCTTCCATTTTATCGCCCTCCTTTAAGAGGTTTAAAAGATATCAGAGATTGATGTTATTCTCTCTTTGCTCTCCTTTAAAAGCATAAACTATGCCACAAAACCAGAAGCCCATTAAATCGCATAGATCCAATTAGTTAGGCAACTACGCTTGTCGATTAATACCTCGCTGTTGACTCAAATTAGAAAAATTGCGAGATCATTATTCGCAAAATTTCGCAAACTAAGAAAAGGGCGGAACGGATACCAATGGAGAAATACTAACCAACTGCTCCGACGCAAGCGGAAGGTATTGAAAAGCATAATGAACATATAGTATATACAACGGAGTCGAAAGGAACCGACCATATCGTTTGAATTGATTAATTTTTCTTCGGTTTTATCCCAAGTAGGCCTTAAGCTCTGGGGACGCAAATATGTGGTACACCGCGATTAAGATTTCTTATCTCTTGTCACTGCTGATTGTTCCCTCCTTCTGAATAGCGAGGGCAACAATGTTGATAAGCTCACCCACCGATACACCAAGTGCTTTCATCAGTCGGATCGTCTCTAACACCGGCTTCAGATGTGCTCCGCAAACCTCCTTGTAGAATTGATCCGTAAATGCCTTCAAGTCGATGTTAATTGCGTCCAAATACGGTCCCATTTGACGGGCCGATTCAGGGGTCATATAACCATTGCTTACAAATACGATTTTTATCCCTTCCTTCTCATGAGCAAACCCGGCGGCATTGAACCGGAATTTTCCGTGGTGGTCAGTGACATATGGCAGGGGAAAGGTATCGGCTCAACCCTGATGGCGCAATTGATGGCCATTGCCGAGGAGAAAGGCATGACGTCCGTCTGGGGGTTGGTATTGGCTGAAAACACCCATATGCTGACCTTGGCCCGAAAGTTTGATGCCAGCGTGCAAAGCGCTTCTGGAAATCAATATGTACTTAGAATTGACTTGAAGAAGCATTCCGCTGCTAAATCCGGTCAGACGATCGCCTGTTCCCGTATTGAACGGTAATCGGACAGAACTTCTTCGCTATAACTTGTCTTCAATTTCTAAAACCTTAAGGGTGATTTTCACTATTACTTGCTTGGGCCAGCATCTAAGGCTCTGGCTATCTTACTCTTGAGCTCCGACAGGTCAAATGACTTTATCACATAATAATCCGCGGCAATCGATTTGATATCTTCCTTAAAGGTGTCATAAGCCGTACAGAGAACAACCGGGAGGTCATAAAACCTGTTTCGTATATCCTGCAGCAAATCCAGACCGTTGTAATCCACCATTTTGATATCCAGCACCACAAGGTCAGGCTTTTCTTCCTCTATCTTTTCCAGCAGCAGATGACCGTTCTCCGCCGTAATGACCTCATAGCCCTCATCGCCCAGCTCCTCTGAATAAAGGTGGCGGATATGTTCTTCATCGTCCACAATCAGTATTTTTGCCATAATTTGGTCTCCAACATTTGAGATACGAATCTAACATGGCCTTAACTCAAGCCAATCGATCGCCTTAACCGGAAAGATTTTCCTTTGATAGCCTGCGTCTATTACGTTCCTGACCAGGGAATATCCAATGCTTTCCTGCCTTTCGCTGGCCCCGATAATGGCCACCGAGCTGGGTTTGAACATCCTATCCAGGTTATAAATAGTCATGGCAATTCGTCTCCAAGCAGTCCCTTATTCGGTTGATCCTTTAGTGTAAAGGAGCTATTTGCTGACGCTATTATTAACATTCAAATCCTTTGAAATGGTTATATAGAATGTGGTCCCTTTATTTGTGTTCGTTTCCATCCATGCCTGACCCTGATGCCTTTCAGCTATTTCCTTTACAATGGCCAACCCTAAACCGGATCCTGCCTTGCCTTTGGATGTTTCACTCCGTTGAAACAGCTTAAAAAGCTCCTCTTTGTCTTCCCCCTTTATACCCACCCCGTCGTCGCTGAAGGAAAAAATATGGAATACCTTGTCTTCTTTGTATCCGATTTTTACTTCGTGCAGGTTGTCGCCGCCATACTTTAGCGCGTTATCCACAAAGTTCCTGAAAACCCTCATGAGGTCCAGCCTGTCAACAGTAATTTCCGGGAGGATGTCAGGCTCTAACCACCTGATTCGGCGTTTTCTGAGTCTGTCAGAGAATTCATTTTTGATTTCTTCCGTGATCTCTTTCATATTGACATTTTCAAGATTGATGGGCGCTTCTTTTGAGGCAATGTAGGCATTGATTTCTTCCAGGAGCACCACCATTTGCTCGGCGGTCTTCAGGATTTGGTCACAATAGGCACTCCCCCTTTCATCCAGGACTTCTTTGTATTTTTCTTTTAGTCGTTTAGCAAAACCATATACTCCGATGGCCGGGCTTTTGAGATCATGGGAAACGGAATAGGAGAAAAATTTTATCATTTCCATTTTTTCTTTCAGTATTTGGCTTTTGTTTTTGAGGTCTCCGTACAGCCTTGCATTATTGGCAGCCACGGCTATTTGATTGCCAATCGCCATAAGGAGATCGACTTTGTTCTGGTCGAGCTGTATCCTCTCACTTGTCGCAAGATTCATCACACCCACGACATTGTCCATGTTGATTAGAGGCACGCAAATGATGATTTTAAACCCTTTGCCTGAAAGAAGAGACTCCCTTTTTTTGTCTTCCAATTCAGAAATATGCTGGGCGATAAAGGACTTTGTTCGAACGGCCTTGCCCGAAAAGCCATCACTGATATTCATTTTTTCAAGGCCTTCTATTTCTATTCCTTGATGAGCTGCAAGGCTCAGACATTGACCCCCACCATCCATGAGATAGATTCTACCCGCTTCCACATCAAAGTATTCCAAGACCCTGGACAGAACGCCTGCCAGAAGGTCTTTGGATTCCATGGAGGTGGACAAGAAATTGCTTATTTCCAGGAGGATGGATAATTCCCTGTTTCTCTTCTTCAGTTTTGTCTCACTGAACTTTATAGATATATACTTCTTGTTTGAAAGCATGATTCTGTCTTCTCCTTATTCAAGATCATTTCAGTTGAAAGCGGTTTCGCGGTGATTCATACCGTTGACAGGTTTAAGCAGGCCTTCCATATCAGGCCTAATCAGACGGGCAGGTATCTCTGCCTGCCCCGCTTTCCGCAAGGCTCGTATGATATCTTCCCTTGCCACAATCCCGACAACGCAATCATTTTCGACCACAGTGAAGCTCTTGTGACGAGTGTCAATCATATGTTGGAGTACCCTTGTAAGCGGCGTTTCCGGATGAACAACACGAGGATCCTTCGTCATTACCTTGGAGATCTTTTGATCCATAATGGCGTTATAGTGAGGAATCTTGCTCTTCTCGGTGAACGCAAAGGCTTTCAGAAGATCAAGCTTGCTGATCAACCCTATGAGCCGGTGGCTCTTATCAACCACCGGAAGCCCGTTGAAATCGTGTTCTTCAAAGATGGCTTCCACATCTGATAGCGTGACGTGTTTGTCAACGGCTATGGGATCCGATGTCATAACGTCTCTGACTTGATAATACATAAATTCATACATGTTAATTCTCCTTTTGTTCTTAATCCAAATCCTATCCCTCGATTGAAGACATCTATCGTTGGGATGAAACTTCCCGAATATGAAAAGAACAGATGAGTAAGCGTCAAACGTGTTACGATGCCAGCTCGGAGGCCCTTTCTCCCGTGAATACGAGATGCCCTGGTTTGCCTTTCAGCAAATGAAGATTATTTCGGAACACGCTTCTGCCAAAGGGCACAATGGACTTCACGCAACTGGTATGGATGAATATCCTTGAAGCCTTAGGGCTATTCTTGCTTAGCAGATGCAAGAGTTGATGTGCCGAGGAACCATCAAAATCACCCATTAATTTGAGATGTACGTTATCACTGTTCCTGTGGATTAGTATCTTGAAATTGGATGCCATTGAGATACCCCCCTTTTTCACCAACTACCCGTGGTTTCATCGCCGAACTTTGCCTTAAAGGCCTGGAGAACGATCTCCGCAGCCCACTGCGGCTCACTTATATAGTCAAAATTGATAACTATATCAAATTCATACGGGGATGCGTCCTTTTTGCCATACACAGTCTTAAAGAACTCCTTCTGTTCCTTGTCTATTTGATCTAATTTGCTTTCGGCCTCCTTTTTTTGCACGTTGAAAATTTTAGCCAATCGGCTGATGCGATGCCCCTTGGAACAGATACATCTCACCGCTAACACACGGCCACGCGGCAGGAGCAGATGTGCCCCCCTCCCCACAAAAATGGTGGGTTCTAAACCGGCCATAGAATAGACGGCACTGAACAGATTTCGGGCATAATCGCTTTTTATGAAAGCCTTTTCCCCGAAGACAAAGGATAAAAACTCGTTTATTTTACCTGGATAACGTTCGTCAAAAATGGCGACTGTTTTTTTACTTAACTTCGCTTGACTCGCTATGTGCTCAAGGATTTCCCTGTCAACCACGCAATATCCCATTTTTTCCGCAAGAATATCAGCCACTTCCAACGCCCCGACGCCTATCTTGCGAGAAAAACAGATCGCAGCAGGCATCGTCGGCTTAGGCGCCTCCCGTTTCTCTTTGAGCCCCCTTTCGTCCCATTCGCGGATGTACCTATCCGCCAACTCTGCGGCATTTAGCCGCGTCTTCCCGTAAGTCCCTGGCGTGTATTCCGTGTCTCCCATATATATTGTCATAGCAACCTCCTTTGATTTGGTTTTCCTTCTATCAGGTTTACAGTGATCGTTTCGCGGGCTGTAAATCATCACATTGTTGTTCATGTTTCTTCACCAACCGGGTTAAAGATTCTTCAATGGTTTGGGTGGTAAAGGGCTTCTCGATGAAATCCTGAATCCCTAACCTCATTCCCTCTGAAACAACATCCTCACTCCTGTAGGCAGTGATGAGTATTGTCATGATATGAGGCTGCGTATCTTGAATGTATCTGAGAAACTCCAGACCATCCATGCCGGGCAATCTGTAGTCGGTGATTAGAATGTCATAGTCATGGTTCTTCAGCGCTTCCATGCCCTCTTCGGCAGTCTCAAGTGCCGTTAGGTGGCATCCCTCACTTTCAAAAAACATACTCAGGGAATCTCTGATCCATTCATCATCATCGATAAGTAATATTTCCATGCTTTTTAGTTTGTTAAACAGATCCATCTTTAGCCTTTCACGCGTGAAAAATTTGGAACAATACAAACATGTATCTCAATTTATTTGTATTCCCTTAATTTTTCCCGAAACTCAGGTTCGTTGATAATCCTAGATAGTAGCTCATCCTCGCATTTGAGACAATTTTCCAAATCTCTCATGCAACAGTTCAAAAGCCTCTTGATTCCTAACATTGAGCGGAGGGGTTTCTGTGCAAAATCCCGGGCTATCCTCAGTGCCTCTTCGTTAAGTTTATCCGAAGGAACAACCTGTTCCACAATACCAAGTCTCAGGGCCTCGTCGGCAGAAATATCTTTGTCGGAGAGCAATACCTTAGATGCTTTACTTGAACCCAATATTCTGGACAGGAAAAATGCCCCACCTCCCTTTGGCACCAGCCCAAGGTCGAGATACGGATTCTGGAAGACACTGGTATCTCCTATTATCCTGTAATCACAGGCAAGGCTAACATTCATGTGGAGAGAAATGACCTTACCGCTGTCAGCATGAATAACCATCTTGTTAAAATCAACCATTTTCAAGACGAATTGGTTAACTGCATTGTATAGCCTTTCGAAATCTGTTTGACGAAATCCTGCTTGAAAATGCTGACGGTAGAATCGAATATACTCTTCACTGCCGATCTTTTTTGGTGAGCCGATGATGAGAAGAACTTTGATAGCATCACTTTTCGAAACGAGATCAAGATAATCAAGTAACAGGGCCTTCTCGTCCAGATCTGTCGTGCGATGGAGTAGGTTCTCTTTGAGGCTGAGTACGATGATATCTTCAACTCTTTTCCCGGAAAAGAAATCATACCTCACATCAAGGTTTTGATCTTTTTTCATTTTCATGCTCCTTTCACCTGCTTGTTTAAGTTGGTATTTCACTGGTTAACGAAAGACCGTAGCCCGTATAAACCGGACTCGGGGAGTTGAGATCCCAGAAAATTTTCCGGAGAGAGCCCATAATGTCAAAGAGGCCCTCTGAAAAAGAGGGATCAAACCCGGTCTAAAAATCGTGAAATGTGATATCTGTCTCATCTTTTGGCAACGGGATGATAAAAACAGGTTTTCTCACTCGCCGCAGGACCTTTTTGGTCATACTTCCCAAATATGTATCCCTTATGATGCCCTTTCCATGGGTTCCCATGACGATTGCATCGCATTCCAACTCATCCACCTTCTTGAGTATTTCATCCGCCGGGTAGCCCCGACACACCTCTATGGATTCGACCCTGTTCACGGTTTTGGGATCATTCTCAAGCTCCTTATGACAAAATACTTTCAGTCGTTTTCTGATTCGATCCAACACGTGGGTTACAGTTTCATCTAAAATCTTCTTTTGTTGCTCTTCATTAAGGTAGGTTTGTATCACAGCTTGGGCAGAGGAAAGCGACCCTTCCAATACGTGCAAGATGATAATTTTGGCGTCATGTTTTTTTGCAAAGTTTATGGCATGACGAAACGCATAGGCAGAATTGTCGGAAAGATCTGTAGTATAAAGAATCTTTTGAATTTCAGGCATCATGGCATTAGCCCCCCTGTTTTTATGTTTATTGAAAATTACGACCAACCTGTTTTCTCTTCTGCATCTACCTTTGCATAAGGCATGCCACTTAATCGTGATCCGGATAAACACTTTATATTCGGATAGTTAGCCATATAGGCCCTTATAAACAGCACTGCAAGGGCAGCAGATTTAGGAAAATTGCTAAATCTCATTTAGAATAATTTCGAAATCAAAAGATCAACACAAACAACACCAATAGGAATGGGACGTAAGGAGAATGACAAATTAAGGGGGAGCTGTTGGAGAATTGTGAATTAAGTCAATCGGGTTGAACGGGGTCTATTTTGTTTGCAGTTTTTTATGGTGGTAACGGAAGGTGTGATGATTCATGTTAAGGAGCTTGGCTGCCTTGCTTTCATTGCCAGCAGCCATATTTAGGGCCGCTTCAATATAATGCCTGTTCAGGGACTCCTGGAGCGCAGAAAGGTCGATACCTGTAGCCGGAAGGGGGGGAAATGCCGTTTCACTCTTCATCTGTTTGGGCCCTTCAGCCCCATACGATCCCTTAATGCCAAGATCCTTATCTTCTAATTCGGGTCCTTTCCCGATGAGAACCCCTCTTTCAATAACGTTTTTCAGTTCGCGAACATTCCCCGTCCAGTTGTACGCCATTAATACGCTCTCAGTCCGGGGAGAAATGCCGGTAAATGTCTTCCCGAATTTGCGGCTGAATTCGTATAAAAAATGCCTGGCAATCTGAAGAATATCATCGCGGCGTTCATTCAAAGAGGGGACCTGGACTTTAATCACTCCCAGCCGGAAATAGAGGTCTTTTCTAAACCGCTCTTTTTCTATCATAGTGTCTAAGTCTTTGTTGGTGGCAGAGACTACTCTGGTCTGGATTCGTCGTTTTTTTGTTCCCCCTACCCTGTAAAATTCACCCTCTTCAAGAAATCGAAGGAGCTTTGCCTGGGCCTCCAGGCTCAAATCGCCTACCTCATCCAGAAAGAGGGTCCCACTTGCGGCCTCTTCGACTAAGCCCTTTTTGCCTGAAGTGTTTGCCCCGCTAAAGGCCCCTTTTTCATACCCAAAGAGCTCACTCTCAATCAGGTCCTTTGGAATGGCCGCACAGTTCACGGTCATCAAGGGGCCTTTGAAATTGGGGCTTCTGTAATGGATGGCACTGGCAAGCAATTCCTTGCCTGTGCCGGTCTCCCCAAGGATTAGAATAGGGGTGTCCGGACTCTTGGCCACCATCCCTATAAATTCCATTACATCCTGGATAGCTTTGCTCTCCCCTATGAAGCATGGAAGGTTCTCCTTGAGATAATTCTCCTGTAGGTTCTGAATCTCCTTCCTCAACCTGATGGTTTCAAGGGCATTATGAATGGTAACCTCGAGGCCATCCATGTGAAGCGGTTTCACCACATAATCGTAGGCACCGAGCTTCATTGCGGTGATCCCTGTACCGATATCTTCATATGCGGTGATCATAATAACCATCATATCGGGGTAGAGGCCCTTAATTGTGCCAAGGGCCTTAATCCCGTCCATGCCCGGCAATCCGATGTCCAGCAGGACAAGGTCTGGAGGCCCATTTTCCATGGCATCAATGGCGGTCTCGGCTGTAGAAAAGGTCTCCACCTGGTAGTCTGCTTCAAGGGCCATGCTGACCCCTTCTCTTATGGTCTGTTCATCATCAACGATATATATGGAATAAATCATCTGGTTCGCCATCCTTTTTCAAAACCATCTAACGCCTCCCTGTCTTTCAAGTCCAAAGTGCCTAATACCCAGTACCTAATACCCAATACCCGGATGTTCTTTTATTGGCATTTCGATCGTAAATTTCGCACCGCCCCATTTGCTTTCAGACACAGTCAGCGATCCATCGTGATCCGTAATAATTCTGTGGCACAGGCTAAGGCCGATCCCCGTGCTTTCAGTTTTGGTGGTATAAAAGGGATCAAATACCTTTCCTCTCAAATTCAAAGGAACGCCAGGGCCGGAATCGGAAGTCCTCACCAAAATACGGTTATTCTCTACAGACGAAGTGACCTTTATTTGCTTTGCGCCATCCACATTTTTCATGGCTTCAGCGGCATTGGTAATCAGATTTAAGATAACCTGCTCGATCAACTGCGGATCTGCGTGGACCATTGGCAGGTCCTGAGCCAGGTCTTTTTCAATCTGAATACCTCTTTTACGTAAGGTGACAGAGGAAAGGCCAATCGCATCTTCAACAGGCTGATTTATGCCCGTCAAAACTAACCTTGGTGTGCTCGGTTTGGAAAAATCCATGACTCTCCTGATCACGGACTCAATTTTATTTGAAGCCGACTGGAGCTGCCTGAGAATCTGCTTTACCTTCCCTAAACTCTCCTCCTTATCGTAAAGTTTTTCCAAGGTGTTCAAATAGATATTGATACCAGAGAGGGGATTTCTTATTTCATGGGCAATGCCGGCGGCTACACGCCCTAAGGAGGACATCTTATCCTGAGTCCTCAAGAAAGTTTCCAGCTCTTTGGCGCGGGTAATATCCATCATATTGACTAATATGGCGTCTTTTCCTTGATACTCGATTGAACTCGCCTGGCATTGTACCCATTTTAAATCGAGGTTGGTTCCCCTTTTCTCCGGAGGATAAAACCTGAAGTCCGTTTCCTGGGTTTGAACCATTTTTGAAGTCATACTCCTGTAAAACGCCGCCACTTTTCCAATATCATCCGGATAGATGCTCTCAATTTCTACCAATTTTGTCTTTCGGGGTAAGGGTCCAAGGAGTTTCTCCTGTACGGGGTTTTGATAAACGACCTGGTCATTTTGAATAATGGAAATCCCAGTAATTGAATTTTCTACCAAATCACGAAACCGCTTCTGCGTCTGAATTAGCTTCGCCTCTGTCTGTTTGCGGTCGCTGATATCCTGCAGGGTTTCTATCGCTCCAATGATCTTTCCCTTTTCGTCCTTCAATGGCGCCGCCGTGAAAAAAAGCCATCGGCCCTTTTCCCCTATGGCAGGAAAAAAATCTTCAGCCTCGTATGCCCCATCAATAACAGCAGATTCACGACACTTGTCCGCGTAATGTACAGCCATTTCCTCCCCTGACGCATTCTCAACTATCAGGTCGGCCATAGACAGTCTCTTTGCAGGATAAAAAGCCATCCATTGGTTCCGGGTTCCGACAATTTCATTAGCAGAAATACCTGTCAAATTCTCGCAAGCCCTGTTCCAATGGGTGATGTTGTGCTCGTTGTCAATTACAAAGGTTGGTACCGAGCTTCTCTGAATGATACGCTCTTCAATTTTCCGCTGAGATTTCTCCATACGTCTGAGCTCAACGACTTCCATTTTTAACGTCTTGACCTTTTGTTCCAATTCTTCATAGGTTAGTTTTTTGGACATCGGAAACCCCTCCATAGCCGTCAAACCAAGAAGCTCATATGAATCCCGATTTACGCTAACGTGTATGAGCCTTTACGTCAAGGCAAAAGCCCCTGCCTCAGGTAGAGGCAAGGGCTTTAGAAGGCCGGTGTCCGGAGAAGCACTCAAATCTTTGTCAATGTTTCCTTAAAAAATCTCCCGCCTGTTTTCACGATGGTCCACTACGTAGAGCAGGGTGGCGTTTTTACGGATATCATCCTCGAGTTGCGGGAGTTTGTCGCGCTCAACGCCGAGCATCCTGATGAAGACCTTTCTGTAGCCTTTGGGCACATGCTCATAGGTGCTCAGGATGCTCACCATGCGGCCCCCGTAATGTCGGATAATATCGGCAACATCCTTAATCGTTCCGGGAAGGTCTTCGACCTGAAAGGCAAACTGAATCCCTCTCTTTCCTACCCCGGTCAGAGAAATCAAGACCCTGAACATGTCTCCCTTGGTAATAGTTCCGACAACCTTACCGTCCTGACCTACCACGGGCGCACCGGAGATCCTGTTCTTCATAAGGACCTCTGCGGCCTCCTCGACGGTGAAATCAAAGGGCACTGTAATCGGATCTTTGGTCATAATGTCTTTGACCTTGATCTTCGAGATTAGAAAAAGAAGCTCATGTATCTCAAGGGTAGTGGCGTCTGAGGCAGAGGATCTTTTCAGATCCCTGTCCGTGACGATCCCCACCAACTTTCCCTTTTTCATCACCGGCACCATGCCGATATCATACTCTTTCATGAGATCCATGACTTTATTCATTGAATCGTTCACGTCGGTGGTAATAACCGTCTTGCTCATCCAATTTTTTACTAACATTGTAACACCTCCTCTCAGCCAGGATATGGGCCAAGGAAATTTGAATTTTGCTTGCACCTATCAATACAACATATTGTAACATACTGCAACCAACGTGCCAGATATATGAAAACGAATAATAATATATAACTACTTAATTTGACATAAAGTATTAGAATGCAGCAGAGGTTAACAAAGGGAGTTCTTGAAGGGGATTTGTCGGTTTTTTTTACAGATTGTAAAGGGTGGGATAGATGAGGGGTATACGGGTTGCGAGTTGCGAGTTACGGGTTGCGCGGGTTGCGGGTTGTTTTCCTTACGCCTTGAGCCTTCAATACTCGATACTGGAT
>Ga0208905_1001508_pt1 | contig 11705 bp, 12 predicted proteins | sample AntAceMetag02UKS_FD_184776 | JGI IMG/M metagenome (GOLD analysis project Ga0208905, IMG submission 184776) | Saline lake microbial communities from Ace Lake, Antarctica - Antarctic Ace Lake Metagenome 02UKS (SPAdes) (version 2) | ecosystem: Environmental > Aquatic > Non-marine Saline and...
TATATCTCCATTTTATAACAGTGAAATATTACAGCATTTTTTTCGTGTGTGTTATACAATTTATGCATGTTTTTAAAGCATCACTTCGTTCCTCGCAAAATCCTTTTTCAACCAATCAAATCCGGTTAAAATTGAACCCTTTCTTGCTTCTCTTTAAATACTGATTATTTACTAAATATAAGAATTTATCAGCTAATATTTTGTATTGTTTGTTTTTTTAGCTTTGTATTGTTTATTTATTCTTTTATTTTATTTATTCTATGTTTATAAAAAACTTCTGGCCGGCTATTATATGGGGAATTTTTATCTTCATTATGAGCTCCTTCCCGGGTGATGACATTCCTAAATCATTTATAATTAATATTCCTTTCGCAGATAAAATTATTCACTTTTTTTTGTATTTCCTGCTTGTAATATTAATCCTCTTTGGTTTCTTAAGAAAGTCAAAAACAATTTTAACTGTATGGAAATTCCTGTTTGTTTTTTTCATTTCTCTCCTCTATGGAATTTTACTGGAGATTTTGCAGGATTTGATATTTGTTATGCGAAGTGTTGATTTACTGGACATTGCGGCTAATGCTGCCGGTTCGTTTATTGGTCTATTGACTTTTTACTACATTATGAAAAAAAAATGTAATAATTGAATGTTGCCGGCTTTACCGTCATTATGACAATATTGGTATTTTCTTTATCCTTCTTTCGTGTCTCCCACCATCAAATTTAGTATTCAGAAATACTTTCATTATGGCAATTGCTTGTGACTGATTAATAAATCTACCCGGAAGAGCACATATATTTGCGTTATTATGTGATCTTGCAAGTTTTGCTATTTCAATATTCCAGCATAATGCTGACCTTATGCCCGGATATTTATTAGCAACCATATTTATTCCATTTCCACTACCACAAATAGATATTCCATAATCATATTCATCATTTTCCACAGCCCTTACCATAGGATGTCCAAAATCAGGATAATCTACACTTTCTTCCGAATCAGTTCCATAATCTCTTATTTTATATCCCTCTTTTATAAGGAATTCCACAAGTATTTCTTTTGTATAAAATCCTGCGTGATCACAAGCAATAGCAATACTTTGTTTTTTCATTTGTGAAATGTATTAATTTTTATTGGTTATTCGTAACTATTTATTGCCTTATTCTCTTCTCTTCCTCCATGCTTACCTACTTAACTTTAGTTAACCTTTCGTGCTTTTAATTTCTTATTAACATCCTGTTCATGATTTGTTAAATAATATATAAAAGTCTATTAAATATTTCTGTTGGATAATTCAATAACAAAATAAATGTTTAATCAAAAAATAGTTATTTAATAATTAACATCATGAAATGAACCAAAATTTAAAAATTTTCATTATATATTTTTAAAATAATTACTCATAATATTCTTCTCAACAGTTGTTAACTATTATAATAATACATTGAATCACAACCTGTTTTTTTTGTAATATTGTTGAAATATTGTTTTTAACTTTTTATAAACAAAATACACAACAATTATATTGATTATTTTTGAACACAATTAACAATACATTATTAACATTATTAATAATTAAATATAATATAATATAATAAATATGAGTGTTAATAAATATAATATAAAAGAAAAAGGATTTGTTGATATTAAAATAGATAATACATTGAATATCAATGATGAAATAGATAAATTAAGAAAAAGTAAAAACGCTGTTATACTGGCTCATTTTTATCAAAACAGTGAAATACAAGATATTGCCGATTTTGTTGGAGATAGTCTTGCTTTATCACAACAAGCAGCAAAAACAAATTCTGATATAATTGTTTTTGCAGGAGTTCATTTTATGGCTGAAACAGCAAAAATATTATCGCCTGGTAAAAAAGTATTACTGCCGGATTTAAATGCCGGATGTTCATTAGCGGAATCCTGTCCGTCTGATAAATTTACTGAGTTTTTGAAAAAATATCCTGATCATACTGTTATATCGTATGTTAATACAACTACAGAAATAAAGGCTTTAACAGATATTTCATGTACTTCATCAAATGTTTTAGAGATAGTAAAATCATTACCACCTGATGAAAAAATATTATTTGCACCAGATAAAAATCTTGGTAATTACGTAAAAAATTTAACAGGGAGAGACATGGTAATATGGGATGGGGCTTGTCATGTTCATGAAGAATTTTCGTTAGAGAAAATACTTGAAATTAAAGAAAAGCATCCGAAAGCAAAGATAATTGCACACCCTGAATGTGAAAAACAGGTGTTATTAGTGGCAGATCATATAGGATCGACATCTTCTTTGTTAAAATATACAATAGAAAATAATTCACAAGAGTTTATTGTTGCAACAGAACCGGGAATCATTCATCAAATGAAAAAGAATAATCCAAAAAAAGTATTTATTGTTGCACCTCCTAAAGATTCAACATGTGGTTGTAATGATTGTAATTTTATGAAACTAATAACAGTTGAGAAAATTTATAATACTTTAAAATATGAATTACCTGAAATAAAAATTGATGAAAAATTAAGAAAAAAAGCCGAAAAAAGTATTATTAGAATGTTAGAAATAAGTAAGAAATTGGGATTATAAAAAAATCGGCAGTCGGCAGTCAACAGTCAGCAAAAATGTAAATAACAAGTAGCAAAGTACAAATAAATTGACATTAAATAATCCAGTATTCAGATTGCCGACTGAAGACTGTCGACTTATAAACGTAAAGTATAATGAGAAGAAAAATAGTTTATCTTATTTTATTTTATTTTCTGATTACAGGAAATTCATCTTTAATAGGACAGGAAAATTCATTAAATCAAAATGGGTTTAACAGGTTTTATTATCCAAATGGTCAGGTTTCAAGTGAAGGAAATATGGTAGATGGAAAACCGGATGGATTCTGGAAAACTTATTATGTTAGCGGAGTATTAAAATCAGAAGGCAACAGAAAAAATAATTTATTGGATAGTATATGGGTGTTTTATAGCCTGTCTGCAGATACTCTTAAAAAGATAAATTATCTATACGGGAAAAAAAACGGTTATTATTATACATATGACCATGAAAATATTAATAAACCCGAAGGTTATATATATTCCCGAGAACTGTTTGTAAATGATAAAAAAGAAGGGAAATCTTATTATTACTATGATAATAATAATATAAAAAAAGAGATGAATTATTTAAACGGAAAGAAGAACGGGAGAACGCTTGAATATAGTAATGAGGGAAAAATAATTACGATATATGAATATAATAAAGACAGACTTATTAACAGAGAGCTTATAAACAGAATAGATGAAAATGGAGATAAACAGGGTGTTTGGAAAGAATTTAATGAAAATGGCAAAGTAATTATTGAGAAAGGTTTCAGGAATAATGAGTTGGAGGGGTACTATAAAAAATATGACCAAAAAGGAAATTTGATACTTACTTTACGTTACGAAAATGGAGTAATTGTTGATGATAATGCAGTTGATGATCAGGAGGAAATAGAAATAAGAAAAATATATGATAATGATGGGAGTCTTAAGTTTAGCGGACCATACAGAAAAAATACATCTATTGGTATCCATAGGGAATATTCAAAAGACGGTGAGGTTATTAATTCAAAAATATTTGATAATAATGGCAACGTAATTTCAATTGGAATTGTTAATGAAAAAGGAGAAAAACAAGGAAACTGGAAAAATTATTATACAAAAGAAAAAATGCTTTCGGAAGGACAATATGTGAATAATAAAAAAACCGGGATATGGAAGTATTATTTTAAAAATGGAAGAATTGAGCAAACAGGGAAATACAGAGACGGAAAACCTAATGAATTATGGAAGTGGTATTATAATAATGGAAAATTAATAAAAGAAGAAGAGTATTTTAATGGTAAAAGAGATGGTATTTACACTGAATATTCTGAAAACGGAGATGTTGTTTCGGAAGGTTATTTTCTTGATGGAGAAATGGATGGAGCATGGAAAACAAGCGTTGGGGATCAGAGCGAAGTGGGTAAATATATAGTAGGTTTGAAAAACGACATATGGAAACATTTTTATGAAGATGGATCGTTAAAATATAAGGGGAAATTTATAAACGGGAACGCCGAAGGAAAACACCAGATCTTCTGGCAGAATGGGAATATGAAAGAAGAAAGATATTATAATAACGGACGTAGAGAAAAAACGTGGAAAAAATTTAACGAAGACGGAAACCTTATATTGACAATAACATACAAAGACGATAAGGAATACAGGGTAAATGGTGTGAAGCTTAATTTGCCGGAAAGCGATGTGAAACTTATAAAATAAAAAGATCCTGATGGATGAAAAAATAAATATAAGAAAAGAAAAACTTTCACAGGGAGAAAACGAATATGAACAAAAACTTCGCCCCCTGGAATTTAATGATTTCAAGGGGCAGAATAAGTTAATCGACAATCTTAAAGTATTTGTAGAAGCAGCCAGCCAAAGATCAGAAGCATTAGATCATGTTTTACTGCACGGTCCGCCGGGACTTGGTAAAACAACCCTTGCTTATATAATTGCAAACGAGATGAATGTAAATATGAAAATTACTTCTGGTCCGGTTTTGGATAAACCCGGTGATCTTGCGGGCTTACTCACTAATCTTGAAAAAACAGATGTGCTTTTTATTGATGAAATACATCGTTTAAGTCCTGTTGTAGAAGAATACCTGTATTCAGCAATGGAGGACTATTTTATTGATATAATGATAGATAAAGGCCCGGGAGCAAGATCGGTTCAATTAGAGCTCAATCCATTTACCCTTGTGGGCGCTACAACAAGATCAGGATTACTTACAAGCCCGCTAAGGGCAAGATTTGGAATTAGTTTTCACCTGGAATACTATGATAAAAATGTTCTGACAACAATTGTAAAAAGATCAGCAAAAATACTTAAGATCAATATTAATGAGAATGCTGCAGTAGAAATTGCTTCAAGAAGCAGGGGAACACCAAGGATAGCAAATATGTTACTAAGAAGAGTAAGAGATTTTGCACAGGTAAAAGGAAGTGGCGATATAGATATGGAAATTTCCAAATATTCCCTTAAGGCACTGAATATTGATCAGCATGGATTGGATGAGATGGACAATAAAATTTTATTTACCATTATTGAAAAATTTAATGGTGGCCCCGTAGGAATATCTACTATTGCAACAGCTGTTAGTGAGGACGGTGGGACCATTGAAGAGGTTTATGAACCATTCTTAATAAAAGAAGGATATATTAAAAGAACACAAAGAGGCAGAGAGGTAACAGAGAAGGCATATTTGCATATTGGAAAAAAAAACACAGGAAGAGCTGGATTGTTATTCAGATGATTTTGTTTTGACTGGCAAATTTGTATATATTTGAAGCATAAAAGATTTATATTATTATAACCATATTATATTGATTGTTAAAACCATAGAACACAAAAACTAATAAATTAAAAAATCATCAGATGAAAGAGTATTTTAAACGTTCTGGACTTCTTTTTATTATTGCAGGAGTTGTCACACTTGCAATATCCGAATTTAGCAAGGCGGAAAGCAATAAAATGTTGATTATTAGTGGAGGACTGGTAGTATTTGGTTTAATTGTTTATGTAATACTAAATAACATACTTGATTAAACAAATGCAGGAAAGTAAAAAAATGGACAACTAATTATAGGATAAGAAAAAATATACGTTTAATTAAAACAAGTTAACAATTCTATTAAGTTCTTGTTCATCAAGAATTTTAATTTGCCTGCCGTTTAACTCAATTAACGAATCAGATTTAAATTCAGACAATAATCTTATAACAGATTCTGTAGCCGTTCCAACAATATTTGCAATTTCTTCACGAGTAAGAAAGATTTTCAAAACATTATCATCATTAACACCGAATTCATTTTTGAGATGGAGAAGGATTTCGGCAAGTCGTGCCCTGACTGTTTTTTGTGCAATATCAGTGATATAAGAATTTGCTTCGCCTAACTCAAGACATATTAATTTAATCAATTCTAAAGAAAAATCACCATTATTCTTTATTAGGGAAACCAGCGTTTCACCTGAGATAAAACAAAATACCGCATCCTCAATTACCTTTGCAGAAGTACATGCAACCTCATTGCTTAATACAGAACGATAAGCAATTATTTCACCCCGTTTTGCAAAACGGATAATTTGCCCCTTACCGTCTATACCTGTTTTGTAAATTTTAATAATACCCTTATTGATACAATAAAAACCGTTAATACGATCCCCTTCATTATATAATATCTTTCCTCTTTTGTATGAATAACATTCTTTTTCATAGTTAACACGGTCGAGTTCTTCCTTGTTCAGATATTTAAATACAGAATGATACATCAAAGAACAATCATTGCAATCTGGTATATATGAACTATTATTCATTTGTAGATAGTTAGGATAATTACAAAGATGGAAATAAATATGAAATAAAAATAAAATAGTTATAAAAACTATCTTTGTAGAAATTTAATAATAATAAAAAACAGAATTGATGAAAGAGACTGTAAATGTATTACTTAAGGAAAAAATGGCTTTTGAGGTTGAAGTAAGCGGACATAAAATAATTATTGATGCCGAAGAGAATGTTGGGGGTGAGGATATGGGACCCAGGCCAAAACCATTAATGCTTGCTGCCCTTGGTGGATGTACCGCTATGGATGTAGTATCTATTTTAAGAAAAATGAGAGTAAATTTCGAAACAGTTAATGTAAAAGTTGATGGTGAATTAACAGAAGAACACCCAAAACATTTTTACAAAATACACATAACATACGAATTTACAGGAAGGGATTTGCCTTTGGAGAAACTGGAAAAAGCCATAAATCTTTCTCAAGACAGGTATTGTGGAGTAAGCTATAGCTACATGAAAGCAATGGAAATAACATACGAAATAGTAATAAAAAAGTCGGCAGTCGGCAATCGGCAGTTGGCAATTTAAAGACAATACTTTTTTTATTTCCTCATTACCTCATCACAATTTTCTAACCCATAACAATATGAAAGTTGATTTGTAAGATTTACAGGGCTACCTAAAATAGATATGTTCCCATACTTCTTAACTTCTAAACTTATAAACTCTTCATTCTTCCTTACTCACCCACTTACCCTACTCAACTAATCAACTTCTTTTTATATAGAGGCATGAAACTGTCTGAGAAAACGGATATCATTTTCAAAGTATAAACGAAGATCGTTTACTTTATACATAAGTTGTGCAATCCGTTCAACCCCCATACCAAAAGCAAAACCGGTATATTTCTTGCTGTCTATGTTGCAATTATCCAAGACATTTGGGTCAACCATCCCACAACCCAGAATCTCAACCCAACCGGTGTGTTTGCAAACCGCACAGCCCTTACCACCGCATATCAGGCATGAAACATCCATTTCTCCTGAGGGTTCCGTAAAGGGGAAGTAAGAGGGTCTTAAACGGACTTTGGTGTCCTGTCCAAACATTTCCTTTGCGAAATACAATAATGTTTGCTTAAGATCAGCAAAAGAGACACCGGTGTCAATATATAAACCCTCAACCTGGTGAAAAATACAATGAGCTCTTGCACTTATTGCCTCATTGCGAAAAACCCTGCCAGGAGAAATAGTTCTGATTGGCGGGCTTGAATTTTCCATATCCCTGACCTGAACAGAAGAGGTGTGAGTTCGAAGAAGTATATCTGATTCTTTTGTGCTTTCAGATTGTTCCTTTTCTATATAGAAAGTATCCTGCATATCACGGGCGGGATGCTCGGGGGGAAAATTTAATTTTGAAAAAACATGATTATCGTCTTCAATTTCAGGACCTTCAGAAACAATAAAACCAATACGGGTAAAGACATCTATTATATTATTTCTTACAATAGATATTGGATGACGAGAGCCAACCGGAAAAGAATCTCCGGGAAGAGTTAAATCGATATTTGATACTTGATAAGAATTTTCTTCAAGAATAGCCTTTAAGCTGGTGATCTTTTCAATAGTTAAAATTTTAAGATCATTTATAAGTTTTCCATATTTACGTTTTTGGTCGGGGGGAACAGAAGCAAAATCAGAAAAGAGAAGAGGAATAAAACCTTTCTTCCCGAGAAACCGGATCCTGAAATTTTCCAGATCATTAAGCGTGTCCGTAGTAAAGTTATCAACCTCAGATTTTAATTTATTTATTCTTTCCTGCATGGATTTGTGGGTATAAAATAATAAAGTGTTAAAAAAGCTAAAACCAGGAACCGGACAACTTCATTTTAGTAATGTAAACATCTGTCAATGGTTTATCGCTGTCAGAGGTTTTTACACCGGCAATTTTATCGATAATTTCAATACCCTCAATAACCTCACCAAAAACAGTATAAGAACCATCAAGATGTGGTGTTCCGCCAAGAGATTTATAAACAGATCTTTGCTCAGGGGGAATAGAAAAAACGGGTAAATTATTGATGTCTTTTTGAAGCGAAAGTGTCGCTGCCTGTTGAATTTTTGCATAATCAATTGGCTCTTCATTTTCCATCGCCCTTTCTTTTTCTTCATTGATATATTTAAAGAATAAGGCCTGCTTACTTTGATCGTTAATGCGCTTTTCAACTTGATCAAGTTCGGCGTCACTAAAAATTTTACCCTGAACAATATAAAATTGTGAGCCGGAAGATCTTTTTTCAGGATTTACAATATCGCCCTCTCTGGCTGCAGCAATAGCCGCTTTTTTATGAAATAATGAGGGATTAAACTCTGCAGGAATAGTATATCCGGGCCCATTATTCTTTTTTTCTTCAGGAGTAGAATTTATTCTGGTAGAGGGATCGCCTGCCTGTATCATAAAATTGTTAATAACCCTATGGAATAATTGTCCGTTATAATAACCATCTTTAACAAGCTTAATAAAATTATCACGATGTAAAGGTGTTTCGTTATAAAGCTTTACCTTGATAGTACCCAGGGTTGTTTCAATAATAATAATTTTTTCTTTTGATCCGTTAAGGGAAAAAGAACAGGAGGTGGAGAGAAAGAAAATGGTTGAAAACAATAAAAAAGCGAATACAAATCTTTTCATTATTTTTAAAGTTTTTATTAGTAGCGCAAAATTAAGATATATTAGAACATGGTTTCGCAAATTAATTAAAAAAACCATAATTTTAAGGTTTCATAAATAATTACTTAATAGTCGGCAGTTCACAATCAGCAGTCTGCAAGAAAGGAAATAATAATAAAGCAATTATAACACAATAGAAACGGGATTTTTAAGCTTAATTGTATGTATACCAAATGAAAATTTTAATGATTTCAATAAACAATAAGAAGAAATCTGACGATTACTTAATCACATGATTCAAATTACTAAAAAGTTTAAATATACCAGTCTTCAGATTGCTGACTGCCGACTGAAGATTGCCGACTTAATAACGAAAAGTATAATAAAATTAGCCATTTTCAAATTATATACATTAAGATAAGATAAATTATTAAGTTACTATTTTGGAGCAAATACGTAAACTGGTAGGGCAAACTGCTATTTATGGCCTGGGAACAATTGTACCCAGATTTCTAAACTATGCTCTTTTGACGCCTTTTTATACAAGAGTGTTTGAAACGGGAGAATATGGTATAGTAACAGAGATGTATGCCTATATGGTGGTTTTACTTGTTATTCTGACCTATGGAATGGAGACCGGATATTTCAGATTTGCTTCAAAGGAAAATCAACCCCAAAAAGTTTACAGTACAGCTCTGGGTTCTATTTTAATAACATCATCATTATTCATTTTGGCAATAATACTGTTTAACCAGCAGATTGCTGATGTTATGGAATACCCTGATAATAAAGAATATATTTTGTTGTTTTCATTGATAATAACAATAGATGCCTGTACTGCAATCCCCTTTGCAAAACTAAGAAGAGAAGAAAGAGGTTTAAAATTTGCCACAATTAAAATTATTAATGTTGTTGTAATTATTGGACTGGCATTATTTTTCTATGTCCTGGCTCCTAAAATTTATTCAAAAGACCCCAATGGTATTATAAGCCTGATCTATTCACCCGAAGTGGGCGTTGGATATGTGTTTATAGCAAACCTGGCGGGTAGTATAATAACAATTTTACTATTGTTACCTGAAATTATAGGCATTAGAATAGTTATTGATAAAATTTTATGGAAAAAAATGATAAAATACTGTTATCCATTGCTAATTGCGGGTATGGCAGGAACAATAAATGATGTTGTGGATAAAATAGTTTTGAAACACCTGTTAACAGACCAAAGTACAGCAATGAATCAGCTGGGAATATATGGCGCAAATTATAAAATTGGAGTTATAATGGCATTGTTTATACAAATGTTTCGGTATGCTTTTGAACCATTTGCATTTGCAAATTCTAATGAAAAAAATGCGAGAGAAATATATGCTGTAGTAATGAAATATTTTGTCTTGTTTGGTCTGTTTATTTTCCTTGGTGTTATGTTTTATCTGGATATTATTGTAAAATTATTACTGGGAAAGAATTTTATTGTGAGCCAGGCTCTGGGGGTGGTGCCGATTATTTTAATAGGATACTTGCTCTATGGAGTTTTTGTAAATCTTTCCGTATGGTATAAGATAAATGAATTAACAAAATATGGTGCAATTATTACAGGGGTAGGTGCATTAGTTACAGTGGTTATAAATGTAACCCTGGTGCCTGTTTTTGGATACCATGCTTCCGCATGGGCACACATTGCCTGTTATCTTACGATGGTTATTATGTCTTACTATATTGGTAGAAGATTTTATAAAATACCATATGAAACAGTGAAAATTATAATATATTTTATGTTTGGCCTGATACTGTATTGGATTTCGAAAAAAGTAAAAACTGATATTGAAATAATTAATCTAATTATTAATACAGGATTTTTAATATTGTTTGTTGTTGTTGTTTCACTGAAAGAAAAAATTAAATGGAAAATCAGGCAGGTTAGTTAAGTGGGGTGAGGGAATTGAGTAAAAAATAAGAACCTTTAATAATAACACTAAACAAATGAAAATTAAAATAGTAAATAAGTCAAATAATAAACTGCCGGAATACAGTACCGAACAGTCTGCAGGAGTGGATTTGAGGGCATATATAATAAAGAAGATTAATCTTAAACCGCTTGAAAGAACATTGGTGCCAACAGGTTTATTTATTGAACTGCCAGATGGATATGAGGCACAAATTCGACCAAGAAGCGGAATGGCAATAAAGAAAGGAATTACCGTATTAAATACTCCGGGAACAATTGACGCTGATTACAGAGGGGAAATTATGGTAGTTCTTATTAATCTGTCGAATGAAAATGTAGATATAAATAATGGAGACAGAATATGCCAAATGGTTATTAACAGGCATGAGAAAGCGCGTTTTGAGGAGGTAATTGAGTTAAATGAAACAAAAAGAGGTAAAGGCGGTTTCGGACATACCGGGAGCAGATGAAAAAGTAGTTTGGAATTAAATGATAACTAATTAATCGACAGTCGGCAGTCAACAATCGAAAAGAAATTAATAATTTTAAAAGAATGAATAAAATAGTAGTTGGAATAATGATTGCGGCTGTTTTAATTACAGGGTGTTCGACAAAGAAAATTATTACTAAGACGAAAGGAAATACTGAAAAAGAAGAAATAAAGAAAAGAGATACAGAATACAAATATTATTTCGTTGAAGGGGTGAAACAAAATATGC
>Ga0208905_1001510_pt1 | contig 11694 bp, 9 predicted proteins | sample AntAceMetag02UKS_FD_184776 | JGI IMG/M metagenome (GOLD analysis project Ga0208905, IMG submission 184776) | Saline lake microbial communities from Ace Lake, Antarctica - Antarctic Ace Lake Metagenome 02UKS (SPAdes) (version 2) | ecosystem: Environmental > Aquatic > Non-marine Saline and Alkaline...
TTTACCCTGAGTGTCGCAGGGGGTATCTCATTGCTGCTTCTGCATAGCTTACATGTTTCTTCAGCACCGAACTTTTTTATCCACTTTTTCACAAGCCACAAGGGATGGGAATGATAAACGGAGATATGCCGTTCCGGATCTTCGTCAAATTGGGGATACTGTATTTCATCCATTTTCCGTATAGCATTTCGAAGGATACCGTTTACCAGGCGGTCGCGCCCGGAATATTCTTGCTTTGTTATCTTGACGGCCTCATCGACGGCGGCATAGGAAGGAATCCTGTCGGTAAAGATAATCTGATAGAGGGCAACCCTGAGAATATTTTTCAATCCCCTCTCCATCGATTCGTAATCACCTTTATAGAGAGACCTCAGTATCCAATCAATACGGCTCCGCATGCGGAGCGTTCCATAGACAAGCTGGGTACAGAGATTCTTGTCCTTTTGCAGGGCAAGGCTACTTCTGGAGAGGAAGGAATCGAGAAGCGGTTCCGCAAAGGCCCTTTCTTCCTCAATTCTCGTCAATATATGAGCTGCAAGACTGCGGGGACTGTTTTTCACATTTATATACCTTTATGATCCACGGTGAGACCCATAATTACATTGATAACTCCGGGCACGGAAAGAGAGATCACTCCTTCATCAGGACGATGCTGCTGAAGTATGCCTCAACACCTTCGTTTGTCTGATCGGTGTCGGTCAGTACGGCAATTCCGGCAAATCCCGGTGGTTCATCGTCGAAAAGCTCTTTGAAGTCTTCATGGATATTTCGCTTTTCCCATATCCAGCGACCTGTTTTTTCCGGCCCCTGCTGAACCACCATCATCTTATGATTCTTTGAGCCGGGATAATCGATGACGTCACCCTTCCGAACATTATTTCCCCATATATAATCAATCTTGAAACCAGACGGTTCAATACCCTCCGGCACGGTAATTCCGAAATTATCAAAAAGCTTTTCGATCAGGGGATTTTTCTCTATCGGCACCGCTTTCTTCTTCCCGAAAATGACACGCACCCTTGCGGCACAGTCATTCCTGTCCTTTCGTGACTCGACGGCCATACCGATGACCCGGTCGACCTTCCAGCGCCACACAAGGAGAGGGTAGTCTTGGATATTCACCTCCGGTCTCGCAAGAAGCGCGGAGACACTGTGAAGACTTTTCATCCGGACAACGGTCTTCTTCCCGTCTTTCTCAAGCGAGACCTCGTTTTTTGCCCTTCCGAGATATGGAACGTGCTTCCATCCCGCCGGAATCGTACTTTCATCCTCGCCCACGGCCTTTTCAAAACCTATCAGGAGCATCGTCTTATTTCCCTGAGCGGCAAAACCGGGGGAAATAACAAAAATCAGAGAGGAAAGGGCAATGAAAAGTATCGGTGATATCAACACTTTCAGGCTACAATCTTTTGCAAAACGACCGATGATCATCATGAGAAATCTTTTAGTTTTTCCATTATAGGGTTGAAACTTCCCCCGCCGCATAAAACGGGGAATGCTCCCTTCTCAGTTCAAAACGCTGTGCTCAATCTCTCTTTATTCTGCACACGATTCAGACGCCTTACCTGATGCTACACGTCATTAAACGCTTCGGGATACTCAACAATTCCCGTCTTCCCTTCAAGCTCCCCGAGAACGATTTCAAGAGCCATAAAAGCATTGTCGGGCACCTCAAAAGAGGGACGCCCCAATCGCTTGCCTTTTTGAAGGCAAATCTCTGATAGTATTCGGGATATCCAAGTACAATAACTGACTTGTGACCAAACTTTTGTGCTCTTCTCAATCCCCCGATCACCAGTGTGCTTCCTATTTTTTTCTTCTGATATGGAGGCATTACGGACAATGGAGCCAATGCCAGTGTGGGATATTTTTTTGCGCTTGAATTTATATCGACGGGAAAGAAAAGGATATGGCCCACGGGAACGCCGTCAAGCTCGGCCACCAGGGATAACTCGGGAATGAATTTATCCATCTTTCTGAGCCTTTCAACGAGCCTTCCTTTATCCGGCCTTTCAAACGCCTCATTGTGGATTTCATTAATGACACCATAATCATCAGGCGTTTCGGATCTGACGCAGAGCTTCATGTTTTTCCTTTATCAATCACGCGAATTGTAATTCTCTACTCCAGGACATCATCCTGAGACAAACGGAACCCCCTCAGAAAACTGTCAATCGACAGCCTCTTTTTCCCCTCGAGCTGGACATCCTGGATATAGACGTGACCGTCCGCCGTGGATACCTGGAGACCTGATTCCATGACTTGTCCGATTGTGCCGGGCTCTTTCTCCCCTGTGGAGAGAGGACCGGGGGCGGCATGAAAAATTTTCAGCTTCTTGTCCCTGAGGAATGCATAAGCCCCGGGAATAGATGAAAGCCCCCTGATCAGGTTCACAATTTCATGGGCATTTTGATTCCAGTTTATATAGCCCGTATCCTTGGTAAGCTTGGGTGCATAGGTGGCATGTGTTGAATCCTGCGACTTCCTCTCTATAGTTCCATCGGCAACGCCTTTCACCGCCTTCAAAAGAATCTCCGCACCCAACTGCGACAGTCGATCATGGAGATTGTCAAATATTTCATCCGGTGCAATATCCGTTTCTTCCTGAAGCAGGATGTCTCCCGTATCGACCCCTTCATCCATCATCATTATCGTGACGCCCGTTTTCTCTTCACCACTTATCAGGGTCCAGTTAATCGGGGCAGCTCCCCTGTAAAGGGGAAGAAGTGATGGATGCACGTTAAGACAACCCATTCGCGGCAATTCAATAATCTCCGTGGGCAGTATCTGCCCAAAAGCGGCAAGCACAACCATATCGGGCGAAATCTCTCTGAAGACCTCCAAAAATGTTTCATCTCTCACACGTTCGGGCTGGTAGACGGGGATTCCCGCATCCTCTGCAAATATCTTGACCGGTGGGGGAACCAGTTTCTTTCCCCTTCCCTTCGGTTTGTCGGGCTGTGTGACGACACCGAGGACCGTATAGTCATTCTTTACCAGTATATCGAGTGCAGGAACGGCAAATTCCGGTGTTCCCATATAAAGTATCTTCGGTTTCATGATTTGTTTCTCAACTTTCCTTTTCTGTGTACGGTCTTTTATACCCTTTTGCAGGCCTTTAATCAATCGGAAGCCCCGTCCACTATTTCTATTACCGAACCCGCACCGGACTCCAGAAAATTCTCTCCCCAGATCTCTTTGAAGATATCCCTGGCAAGGGACCCACTGCAGTGACTCGGCGCGACCCTTTCAACACCGAGTTCCTTCAGGCGGTCGGCAATTTTTCCTATCCTTTCGCCTGATGCACCGACAAGATGAAAACCACCCATTACAAGATAGACATTTTCGTCACATATTTCCTTCGCTTTTTCCACAATATCCACGATGCCGGGGTGGGCACAGCCCGTGATAACAACGAGGCCCTTTCGGGTACGGATCACCAGTGACTGCTCCTTCACCGATAAACCCATCTCTCCCGTCGTATAAAAACTGCCAAAAAGTCGCCCCGAATCCCGTACCTCTTCATACCGGGCACCAGCACTTTTGATGCGCCCTTTAAATGAAGCCGGAAAAGTGGCCGGGAGATAGACGATAACATCAGGGTTCTCCTGAAGAAATCTCCTCAGCCCTCCCACATGATCCCCATGGATATGGGAAAGTACAATCACATCGACGGTGCCCGGATCAATCCCCATTTTTCTCATATTATGAAGAAGGATGTCTCCGTCACCTCCCGTATCAAAGAGGACTGTTTTTCCCAATCCTTCCACAAGACAGGAAAATCCCCAACCGGTCTTAAAACCGGCGACGGAAGAAACATTATTGAAAAGGCCCCGTATCCTCAAAGAGGCTTCCTCTGCCTCTGAACTTTCCGATACAAAAGATAATAGGACAAAGAGGGTGACAATGAATGTCAGAATTTTTAAATCGCCATTTCGAAAAGGCATATGTCTCATCCTTACAAAAAGACGTACGGCACAGCTTATTTCTTTTTTTTAAATGGTACCCAATTTTATGCTTCCATTCAACCACGTTCTTTGCTATATGGCCGAAGGCAGCACGCCTTTTGTTCTTTTGTCAGCATTAAAGTCGGCGTCGTTTACCTGAAGATCAGGAAACCAATTTTCCACAATCAAAACGTAATCGTCCGAATGGCTCAACGTTGTTCAAATTGTGTCCGGGAAATCGGTGCGTCTTCTTTCTTCACAGAACGTCACGAGAATCTTTAATATATCTCGAAGATTTAAGGAGTGGATATGAATGCTTTTACCGAAGAGGATAAAAAACGATTCAGCACTGTCACTAAGGAAAACATACAATTTCTGAGAGATCGCTACAACAGGGTAAACCGGTGGGTCATCGCAGACACGATCCGCAGGAGCAGTTACCACTATCCCGACAAAACAGCCCTTATCTATGGGGACAAACACCTTACCTACAAAGAGATGGAAGCGGATTGTAACCGCGTTGCCAATGCCCTCATCGACCTCGGGGTCGAAAAGTATGACCGCATCGCCATTCTTGCCCATAATACATGTCACCATGTCCTGACATGGTTTGGCTGCTGCAAGGCTGGGGCAATTTATCTGGCAGTCAATTATCTCTTACGGGGTGAAGACATCGCCTACTGTATCAACCATTCAGAGAGCAAGGTCTTCATTGTGGAGGACGATCTCTACGACCTGGTAAAGGATGTCCTCGACGAAATGCCCAACGTCACAACCTTCATCTGGTCAAAGGACGGTAGCGGGAAATCCTCGACCGATGAAAGATTTATAGATTTTGACGAGTGGTACACGAAGTATCCCGCCACCGAACCGGATGCCATTTTGCACATCGAAGATCCCTGTCAAATGACCTACACAAGCGGTACCGAATCACTGCCCAAAGGGGTAATCATCGGAAATCAGGCGCTCATGGCCGAATATATGGGGTGTATCATCGACGGGAACTATGACGCCGATGATGTATGTATCAATGCGCTGCCTCTCTACCACTGTGCCCAGCGGGACTGTTTCATGAACCCGGTCTTCTGGGTGGGGGGAACAAACATACTGATGAGCCCCGATATCGGACAGATTCTCACAAATATCGAAAAGCACAGGGCCACGATGTTTTTTGCACCCCCCACGGTATGGATCGGTCTTCTGAGGCATCCCGACTTTGAAAAGTACGACCTTTCGAGCCTTAAAAAATGCTACTACGGCGCATCAATAATGCCCGTGGAAATTCTGAAGGAAATTATAGAAAAATTTCCCGGTGCAAAGATCTACAACTATTACGGCCAGACCGAACTCGCCCCCTATCATACGGTCCTCAAGGCGGAAGATGCCCTGAAAAAACTGGGTTCCGCCGGCATGGGCGGTATCAACATGGAGACAAGCCTCGAAGATGACGACGGGAATCCCATCGATACGATTAAAACCCCCGGCGAGATCTGCGGCAGGGGTCCACACGCAATGATCATGTACTACAAAGACCCCGAAAAAACCGACGATGCCATGAAGGGCGGATGGTTTCACTCGGGTGATATCGGCACCATGGATGAGGACCGATATATCGAGGTGGTCGACAGAAAAAAAGACATGATCAAAACGGGCGGTGAAAATGTCCCGACAAGCGAGGTAGAAGAGGCGATCTATAAAGACCGACGTGTTCAGGAAGTAGCCGTGGTCGGTATTCCCGATCCCAAGTGGGTTGAAGCGATCACGGCGGTGATAATCCCGCGCCAAAATGAAAAGATGACAGAAAGAGAGATTATCAAGCACTGCAGGGAGGAACTTGCCATCTTCAAGTGCCCGAAGCATGTTGTCTTTGTCGAAGAGCTTCCCAAGACCCCAAGCGGAAAGATCCTCAAGCGTGATCTGCGCGAGACCTGCAAAGAGATCATATCAAAAAGAACGGCCGACGCCGCTTAGACAAAAGGGGCGGGATCTTCACCCATGAGATTCCGCCCTCTCATTGTTATTATTTTTCAGTATCATATAGGTTGCAAGCCCCTTGGCAATGAGATCTCCCTTGGAATTTCTCACCTCCACATCACCCAGGGCTGTTTTGCTTCCCTTATAGACTATTTTAGCCTCGGCAATAATCTCACCCTCCTTGAAGGGAATCAGATAATTGATCTTCATCTCAACGGTGGTAAAGATCTCGTCTTTTTCCACCAGGCCAATCAGGGCCATGGCCACCGCCGAATCCGCCGGCGAAAAGATCGCACCCCCGTGGGCGATACCAAGGGGGTGAACGAGTTTCGAGTCAAAGGGGAGTCTCACCTTTGCCCATCCCTTTCTGACGTCAAGGAGTTCCATCCCGAGAAGCGACCAGAATGGCGATTTCGTCTTCATCGTATCAATCAGTGCATTTTTGAAATGAGGCTCAAGCTCTTCGAATTTCATCATCTTCCTTCTCCTTTTTTCCCATCTGTCTACGAACTTCTCATCAGATAGTCCGCTTCTTCTTTCCCCTTTTTCTCATCAACAAATACAAAAACAATGCCCCCCGCTATAAAGAGGAGCGCTACCGACGATATGCCAATGCGGGACGCGCTTTGGCTCGCAAAACCCCAATTTCTTGCCAGAAGGGCAACCATCCCGATAAGAACCGGTCCCAGTACAACGGAAAACTTACCTATCATATTATAAAACCCGAAATACTCGGCAGATTTATCGACGGGTATGATCCTGGAATAAAAGGAGCGGCTCAGCGCCTGGACGCCCCCTTGCACGAGGCCGATGGCAACTGCAAGCATGTAAAACTCTTCCTTTTCCCGTATGAAGGCACCCCACAGGGTAACGACAATATACACGGAAAGGGCAATCAATATAGCGCGCTTTGTCCCTATTTTCCCCCCGAGATAGCCGAATCCGAGGGCAGCGGGAAATCCCACAAACTGCGTCAGAAGGAGGGCAAGGATAAGATCCCGGTGATCGAAGCCTATCGACATTCCGTAATCAACGGCCATACGAATAATCGTGTCCACGCCGTCCATATAGAGCCAGTAGGCAATGAGAAAAAGGAAGATGGTCTTGAGGTGACGCACTTCCCGGAATGTTGTTCTTATCTGATCTATCCCCTCTCCCACTATTTTCGGTACCGATTTTTTCTTCTCTGACCCCGGCTCTCTGACGAAAAGAAGAATCGGCATCGAAAAGACAAACCACCATATCCCCACACTGATAAATGAAACCCTGACGGCCTCGGTACTATTGGCAAACCCGAATAGTGTGGGGTTCAGGGTCATCCACACATTGAAGGCGAAGAGGATTCCGCCCCCCAGATAGCCGAGGGAAAACCCGAGGGCCGAGACAAAATCGACCTCCTTTTCGGAGGCAACAAAGGGGAGGAAGGCATCGTAGAAAATATTCCCCCCTGAAAAGCCAATAATCGCAATAATATAAAGAATTACAGCAAGGTACCAATCTCCAACAGACACGAGGTAGAGAGACGAGGTGGCAACGACCCCTGTTAACATAAAAAGAATGAGGAGTTTCTTCTTTATGCTCCCCCTGTCCGCTATCGCCCCGAGGACCGGTGCAAAAAGGGCAACGAAAATTCCCGAGACGGAGTTTGCAATTCCCAGCCGTGCCGTACTGGTAACAGGATCAACCCCTGCGCAGCAGACCTTTTTGAAGAAAACGGGGAAGAACCCGGCCATTACCGTAGTCGCGAAGGCCGAATTGGCCCAGTCGTACATGGCCCAGCCTGCGATCGTCTTTTTATTATCTCGCGTTTTTGTCATCTATTATAATTGAAAGGAATCTCCCCCCGAAGAGCTGTCAGTGACGGAGCCAGTTTGCCGTTCTATTCAGGATTCGCTCGTAGACCTCGACCTCTTCGGTTTCGGCAGACTTCGGCAGGTGAAAGGAATGGTCTCCCCCCTCAATAACCTCGAGATCCCAGGAAGCGTCCAGTTTCCCAAGCACCCCCTTGAGTTCTGCAAGATCGCAAAGCGTATCCCTCGTGCCGGCAAAAAAGAGCATCGGTACCGAAATCTCGTAAAGATGTGCATCCCGCAACTGTTCTCTTTTCCCCGGCGGGTGGAGGGGGTAGCCAAGAAAGACAAGACGGTCTGCGGGCAGGCTCCCTTCAGCCACCATCTGCGATGCCACGCGTCCTCCCATTGATTTCCCGGCAGCTACGAACCTGTCAGGCCTCAATCCCGATTCTTCCATCAGAAATCTGAAAACGCATCCCCAGGTATGAACAAGTTTCTTCTGGGAATCGGGAGCCTTTTGCCCCCTTTCTCGATATGAAAAATTAAACCGCAGTGTCGCAAAACCCTCCCCGGCCAGGCCATCGGCCAGATATACAATGAGAGGGTTTTCCATATCGTTGGCCGCACCGTGGGCAATCACCACACAGGTTGACGGGCCCTTCACATAATCATCCGGGAGAGAAAGCATGCCCGGAACGGTTTCATTTTCACCGATGGAAATTGCCACCTTCCTGACAGTCATGCTGACCGGCCTCCTCCCCTTTTTTTTCAGGATTCCGCTCTTATTTTCTATAGGACGGAATCAGATCGAAAACCCTGCCCGCGATATGATCGACAATAGACTGCAGCCAGACCGTGCCTTTTTGCTTCTCCTCGGCGCCGAGAGATTGAATCGTCGAGAGATACCCCGTCTCTCCTTCCGCTACCCTTTCCCTGATAATCGCACAAAAGGCGTCCCTTTCATCGAGGGCAGTCTGTTCCTCGTATTTTCCGGCAAAGCACTCCTCAATCCCCGACCAGTTATTCGAGAATTCCCGCTTCAGCCCGATGAGATCTTTGGCAGCCTCACCATCGAAAATACGACCTGCTATCGAAATCGATTGCTCCATTTTTTCGGAAAGTGCCGCAAACTGCTTCAAACGCTCTTCGATCGCCATATCAAGCTTTTCTCTCACGCCCTCGTAAAGCTCGGCGCCGAATTCCTGCAGCTTGAAAAAGGGCTTTCTCACATGAATGTACCACTCTTTCAGCGCCAGAAGATTGGCAAGATAGAAGATATTGTTGCTGACCCTTCTTTGAACATCGCCGTAGAAACCGGGATGGAAATTCTTTTCAACAATACTGTTCCCCTCACTCAGAAGTTTCCCCCCTTCGGGACAGTCCCCCCGGTAGACGCTTCCCGCCGCAATGACCGTTCCGTAGCCTATTCGAGCCGGCCCAACAAGTCCGCCCTGACCACCGAGGAAAATGGGAGACTGATCGAGCATGACACCCCTCGGCACGTCACCGATCAGCGAGGCCGTCGCTTTGTCCTGATTCGGCGTGTAGTTGAAATGGATATAGGAACTCCCCACTTCGCTGTGATTTTTCCTGCTCGTACCACCGGCCATAAAACAATCACAAAAATTGATTAGGCTTCCCAGCGTTACAAAGGGAAAGAGTATGGTCTGCTTGATCCCAACCGTATGACTGCCGTTGGCCTCCTCTTCAAGTATGCACCCTTCTCTTACCTGTGCCCCCGAGGCCATATTGGCCTTTTCAAGAAAGACCGACTTTTTGAAAAATCCCCCCTTCAACTCCACTCCGGGACCAATCTGACAGTCAGAAAGGGTGACCGGCGCCTCATATCCGAGCCTTGTCCCCGCACATATGAGTGTCGATGATCCGTAGATCTTCGTGCCGCTGTAGAGTACTATTCCATCCCTGGAAATTCTCTCAATTTCAACATCATCGCCAATCTCGACTGAAGAGGGATTGGGGATTGACACCCCCCTTTCCATCAGCCGAATCACTGTGTCAGAAAGTCTCTTCTCATCTCCCATGTACCGTCTCCTGTCGTTCGAAAATTTCTCTGGTTTTATCAGTTTTCCCTGGAAGCGCGATTGTTTTCGAGCTCCATTTTCTTCGCATGAATGAGGACGGCCGTCAGGGCTGCCTGCGTCATACCCGGAATCCTCTGGGCCTGGCCAAAGGATGCGGGTAAAACGGCCGCCAGTTTCTTCTGCAGCTCGCTCGAAAGGCCGGGAATTTCGGAATATTCTATTCCCGGGGGTATTTTTTTCTCTTCCAGGTTCCTGAATTTCTCGACTGTCTCTTTCTGTCGTTTGATATACCCTTCGTATTTCGTTTCTATCTCTATCTGCCTTTTTACCTCGCCGTCTTCTATCTCCTCCCACCCCTCGAAGACACTGAGATCATTATAGGTAATCGCCGGCCTTTTCAAAAGCTGGTAGAGCGTGGCGGGGTTCTTGATCGGCGCGGTGTTCATTTTCTCAAGTATCGCGTTCGTCCCGGAAACGGGATAGATTTTATGTGAAGAGAGATTCCTGATGCCCGCCTCAATCCGGTAGACCTTTTCCTTCAGGTCCCGGTAATCGTCATCCGGTATGAGCCCGAGTTCGTGCCCCTTTCCCATGAGTCTCATGGCGGCGTTATCTTCCCTCAATATGAGGCGGTACTCCGCACGGGAGGTAAACATCCTGTATGGTTCATCAACACCGCGTGTCACGAGATCATCGACAAGGACTCCCATATAGGCCTCGGAACGGTCAAGGATAAAGGGTTCCCTCTTCTGGACCGCACAAGCGGCATTGATTCCGGCCCACATCCCCTGCGCAGCAGCTTCTTCATAACCGGATGTTCCGTTGGTCTGACCCGCCAGATAGAGACCTGTGATGAGCTTCGTTTCAAAGGTCTGTTTGAGTTCGGTGGGCTGGACAAAGTCATACTCTATTGCATAGGCGTTCCGCATTATCTCTGCATCTTCAAGGCCGGGCACTGAATGGACCAGTTTTTCCTGAAGATCCAGGGGAAAGCTGTTTCCAAGACCCTTGGAATAGATCTCTTCCGTTTCAAGGCCCTCAAACTCCAGAACGACGGGGTGGTGCCCCTTGTCTTCAAAACGCATCACCTTATCTTCCAGGGAGGGACAGTACCGGGCGCTCACCCCCTTGATTGCACCTGAATAGAGGGGGGATTGCATGATGTTTTCCCTGATTATTTTATGTGTTGCCGCCGTCGTTGCGGTAAAATAGGAGGGCAATCTCTCCTCGCGTAAAGTCTTCGTAGTATAGGAAAAAGGGGTTGGATCGGGGTCACTGTCCTGTCGTTCGAGGATTGAAAAATCAATGGATGAGGCCCGGAGCCTCGGCGGTGTCCCCGTTTTCATGCGCCCCATCTCGAATCCGAGTTCTTTGAGATTCTCCGCCAGGCCGATCGAGGCGATTTCGCCCGCCCTCCCCGCCGACTGTCGGGACACACCCACATGAACGAGGCCGTTTAAAAAGGTCCCCGCCGTAATGATCACGGTTTTCCCGTCGTAATAAAACCCCGTATTATCCGTCACCCCTTTTACAACACCATCTTCGATGACGAGTCTCTCCACGAGGGCCTGCCTGATGTAAAGATGTTTCTCGCGTTCCACCACCTCTTTCATTGCCAGACGATAGAGCTGTTTGTCGCACTGCACACGAGAGGATTGGACGGCGGGCCCCTTTGAACTGTTGAGGAGTCGGAAATGACAGGCCGTTTTGTCGGCAATCTTTGCCATTTCACCCCCGAGGGCGTCAATTTCCTTCACAAGCTGCGCCTTTGCAAGGCCGCCGATGGCGGGATTGCACGACATCAGCGCGATTGAATCGAGATTGATGTTAAAGAGGAGCGTTTCGCACCCCATCCTCGCCGCGGCAAGGGCCGCTTCACAGCCCGCGTGTCCTGCCCCGACGACGATTACATCAAATTTCTTTGGCAAGCTCATACCC
>Ga0208905_1001511_pt1 | contig 11687 bp, 2 predicted proteins | sample AntAceMetag02UKS_FD_184776 | JGI IMG/M metagenome (GOLD analysis project Ga0208905, IMG submission 184776) | Saline lake microbial communities from Ace Lake, Antarctica - Antarctic Ace Lake Metagenome 02UKS (SPAdes) (version 2) | ecosystem: Environmental > Aquatic > Non-marine Saline and Alkaline...
GTATGAAATTATCAATGAAATGATCAATGATTATGCGGAAGAACATAAGGAAACTTTAGAATCTTTTTCATCCGGGTTGAGGTCACAAAAAAGAGATAAAGGAGAAAAATGAGAAAAAAAAATATCCTAAGACAAATAGGGGTTGTAACTGTTCTATTTCTTTTTTCTTTAATAAGTTGGGGGACCGTGGCATCAGCAGCCGATGTTACTCTTAACGTAACTTCTACCTATGGGATTCCGCAGTGTGACCCGGCTGACAATGCTGATAAAGACACCGGTATAGGAGATTATGTATATACTGACGGAACAGTAGTTACTTGCTCTGTAGATTCCACTACGGTTAGTGGTGGAACAGGTATTCAATATGTATGCACCGGCTGGACAGGAACTGGTTCTATTCCTGCTTCTGGGACAGGCACCACTGTTACTTTCACAATAAATGTGAATTCAACAATTACCTGGAACTGGAAAACGCAATATCAATTAACCACTCATGTTGATCCTAGTGGAACTGTAACCCCAGCGTTTGGTTCCTGGCATGATGCCGGAAATATTCAGGTTGAAGCCATTCCTGCTGATAACTATATATTCAGTGAATGGACTGATGATCTTTCTGGCACTGACAACCCTGCTACTCTCACTATGGATGGCCACAAAACTGTCACCGCTAACTTTGTTTCTGGCTGGAAACTTACCGTAACCTCTCTCCATGATTCCTGCACTCCTGCCGTTGGCGTTAATCCTTATGCACCTGGAACTTCAGTTGATTATTCTGTGGCTTCCCCTGTCAGTGGAGAAGAAGGTGTTCAGTATATCTGCACCGGTTATAAACTGGATGGTGGGGCTTTAGTTGAAGAAACATCGGGCAGTATAACGATGGATGCTGACCACACTATAGAGTGGAACTGGGAGACACAATATCAATTAACTACTGTAATTAATCCTGAGGGTGGTGGAACTATAACCCCAGCGTCTGGTTCCTGGCAAGATGCCGGAGATATTCAGGTTGAAGCCATTGCAAATTCCGGCTATACATTTATTGATTGGGGCGGAGACCTTTCTGGTTCTACAAACCCTGCTACCCTCACTATGAATGCCACCAAAACCGTTACCGCTAACTTTGGGCATACTCTTACTGTAACCTCTCTCCATGAGTCCTGCAATCCTGATTCTGGTATTCATCCTTACGTAGATGGGTCCTCAGTTACCTGCTCTGTTGTAGTGAGCCCGGTTGCTGACGGAACAGATAAACAGTATATCTGCACCGGTTATAAACTGGATGGTGGGGCTTTAGTTGAGGAAACATCGGGCAGTATAACGATGGATGCTGACCACACTATAGAGTGGATTTGGAAAACGCAGTATCAATTAACTACTGCAGTTGACCCTGTAGGTGCAGGAACTGTAACCCCAGCGTCTGGTTCCTGGCGTGATGAAGATACTGTTGTCACACTCACCGCAGTTCCTGCTGCCGGCTATATATTTAATAATTGGACTGGAGATACGGTTACGGTTCCTGACCCGATGATTCCTACGGTGGGTACGATTACGATGGATGGCGCAAAGGATGTTACTGCAAACTTTATTGAAGGTGGCTATACTCTCACTGTAAGCTCTGACCATGATACTCCTGACCCTGCTGTTGGTATTCATGGTTATGTTGATGATGAAACTCTTGATTCCTGTACCTTGACAGATACGACAGTTACATTTCCAAACACACCCAGACCTGGCACGCGGTATGTATATACGGGTTGGAATGGCACAGGTTCCTTTGTCGCTCCGGCTAGTGGAACGAAAACTATAGTTGAACGCATAATACACGAAAATTCCACCATTACCTGGAACTGGAAGACACAACATCAACTCACAACAAATGTTGGTCCTGAAGGTGGAGGAACTGTAAGTCCGAGTGATACAACCTGGCAGGATGAAGGAGATGTTACTATTACCGCAGTACCTGATGTTACTGGTGGATATGTATTTGACCATTGGGGCGGTGATTTATCTGGTAGTACTGACAATCCTGCTACCCTTACTATGAATGAGCCCAAGAGTATTACCGCCCACTTTGTTGAGGGCCAGAAACTTACCATAAATTCTCCCTACGGTTCTCCTACTCCTGCTATTGGAATTTATACCTATGCTACAGAGCCGGTTGAGACAGTTACCTGCTCTGTAACTTCTCCAGTCAGCGGCGGAGCGGGTATTCAATATGTTTGCACCGGCTATACGCTTGATGGAATTCCAGTTAATGATGTTATCTCGGTTGATGTAATTATGGATGATGACCATACCCTTACCTGGAACTGGAAAACACAGTATCAATTAACTGGTAATATTGTTCCTGCAGATGCAGGAACGATAGAGGACGGAGATGAAAACAGTATAACCGAGACGCCTACCTGGGAAGATGAAGGAGATGTTACCATTACCGCAGTCCCTGCTGACGGCTACACATTTAGTAGTTGGACTGGAGATGTTGTTAGCAGTGATAATCCTGTTACCTTTGATATGGATGGAGCAAAAAATGTTACCGCTAATTTTACCAAAAATCCTATTGGTGGAACTATAGAAAGTTTAACTGTAGAAAATCAGGGAATTTTGCCCATGAGTGGAAAAACCGCAATCTCCTGGATTGGGGTGAGCAGTAGTGCTGATGGTGATACCTTTGCCGGGTGTAGTATAGATTTTACCGATGTTAATCTTAATGCTAATTTTTCGGCTAATGGTACTCATGGTGTTGAGGGGGACCTTTTAAAAATTGTAAGTTATGGTGGTGCAACAGATATTAATGCAAGTGCTTGTGGTCTTGCCCTTTATCGAGAAAGTGAACCCAATGATGCAAACCCTGTATTTGATACTTCTGATAATGCTCTTTCCTGTGAGGTTAGCGGAAGTGGTAATGGCTATACCCTTACTCTGAGTCCTGCAATTCCTCTCGCTAATGGCGTTCAATATTACTTCTATGTTGTGATTAAGACCTCGGATAGTATTTCCGGTGAATATTATGAGGGTGGAGATAATAGGGATAAATTTAGTACTACCTGCACTGTTACCGATGCCAATGGTGCTACCACAGCTGTCACTACTAATACTATCACCTGTGAAGCAAGGGTGGTGGATTTAGTGCCCTGGAGGAGTGATGCAAATAGTATTACTAAAGCATCAAATCATTACTTCCCAGGTAATGAAACCTTTGATTCTGCTAGATATGGATATATTCCCGAAATAGAGGTTGACCCAGAGGATAGATATCCCTGGGCCTGGGAGCAGAGGCAACTTCTTCCTTCCTATACACCAACCGCTGTCTTGGGGATTGACTGTGCCGCTGTCCAAAAATATGGTAGTGACCTTGAATATTTAGATAGCGTTACCGTTACCTTCACTGATACAAGCACGGCAAACTTTAACCCTGAAGACGATTTAGTTCCTCTTCACGATAGTACGCACAGTGGGGTTACCTTATGGCGGGATGATGATGGAGATGGAATATTCGATGCCTCTAAAGATGCATATCTTGGCTATGGAGCAGGTTGGTTAAAAATCAGCGATGATAAATGGAAAATTACAGTTTCCCCTAAATCACCTGAAGCAATAGACCCAACCGTTGATAATCTTGTTGATTACTTCATCGTTATCTGTAGTGAACCCTCTGGACAAAGCACAGAAAGAAGCATTGCCTATGGCGCGGACTTCAAGGCCTGGATTGAAAATGATGACATTGAATTTAGAGCGGCAAAGCCAGATTATGGTCTCTGGAGGAGTAAAGAAATAGGTGGTGAGGATGCACCACCAAATCCTAATAGTGTCCAGAAAGGCGTAAAGGAGATAAAGGCAAACTTTGAATTACATAAATATACCTATTCAAGTGAGCGTATTGATGCTACAAGTTCCCCCATTCCCATATTTGGTTTGAACCTCTGCGATGGAGCAAGCAAAGAGGATGTATTGAAAAAAATCAAGGTTACCTTTCTTGATAAAGATGGATTTGCTCCTTCTGATTTAGCAGATTTATCCGATGATGAAAGTTCGGGTATATCCCTTTGGAAAGATAACAAAAGCAAGGGGAATAGGGGCACCTTTGACCCTGAAGGTAGTCCTGATACCTTAGTTCCTTTAAGCACGGAAGATTTAGAATGGACAACAGAGGATTCTAACCACTTCGTATATCTGAAGCCAAAGACGCAAATTCAACTCTACAATGATGATACCTATACCGATAGCAACAAAGGGGATGATTATTTTATCTGTATCAGAACCAGCAGCGATAAGCATTATAATGGCACAAGGGGGATTGATTACAAGGATAAAATTAAGGTAGAAATTGGAGATGGAGATGTTGCATTTGGAAGTCAAAGTTCTGCGTTAGGGAGTGCATTGAGTTCAGATGAGATTGAAAGTAACGTTCCTACTTTTTTGAGCAATCTGGTTTCTGTTGACCAGGCAATTGTTGCCAACAGTGCGGCTACGGCAATAATGGGAATAAATCTGATTAGACCAGATGATGATACTAAGAAGGTTTATTTAACATCCCTTGTAGTTCAGATTATAGATAATGGGAAGAAAAACTTTAATATTACAGATTTGGCAGAGTTGTCGGAAGACCCGGAAACAAGTGGAATTGCTATCTATAAAGATGATGGAGCAGAGAATTGTGCATTTGATGACTCTGATAGTGGACTTATCTTAATGGCAAAACCGGCAGAGATAGGCAATCCTGACGAGTCATTTTTAAGAATTCAATTAGTTCTAAATACCCCACAGGAGATTCCTATAAATGATGTCGGAGATAACGAAGGAAACGATTACTTTATCGTAATCAGAACAAGCGAAGGTATAGAAAAGGGAGATGATTTCTCTTTTCGACTCTGGGGGAGTGAAGTTCAGAGAATTAAAAGCAAGGCATTAGGTTTTTCTTCTGTTGATACCGTCTCTCCTGAAGGAAGTGTAACTCTTGTAACTGCAAGTAACACCATTACTGTCTCTGGTCTGGATACTACCGACTATACCGATTGGACACTAGTATTTACTTCTGGATTAGCCAAGGAAAGGGCTTATTGTATAGATAACTATGATGCAGATAAGGGTGAGATAACCTCTAATGGGATTAACTTCGCTGGTGAGGGAGTGGAAATTAACGATACCTTCAAGATATATAAAGCAGATAATAGAACATACGAGAGGTTGGAGACAAATACCTTGACCTGTCCCAGTGTTACGACTACGGTTTTAACAGATGAAGTAAAGGTTAATCAGAAAATAGATGCCACAAGCAAGCCGATTCCTATGATTGGAATTAATGTTTACGATGAGGAAGGAACAGCAACCTTAAATGGTCTTCGGGTCTATCTTAATCCTTTGCTGAATTTTGACCCGGAGATTGACCTTGCAACTTTGTCTACAGATATCAATAGTGGGGTTCTTGTCTATAAGGATGCAGGAAATGGAGAATTTAGTTCTACTTCAGATTATCTTTTGCCCATTAAATCAACAGAGTGGAAGAGTGATATAACGGAGAATTGTATAGATACCGATGGCACAACTTCAGAAGGGAAAGGAGATTCTACCGATTCTGTAGTTCCTGGAGATATATTGAAATTATTTGATGATGCAGATTTAGTTTGCTGGTATGATGCTGATTCTTCAAGGGATTGGACAACCGGGGACGGTCTCTGGATGGATAATAATGACAATAATATCTATGATGAAGGAGAAAAAATAATCATTAAAGGCGCTCTGGCAAAGGATAAAAAAGGAATTCTCTTAGACGGAAATAGGGGATTTGGTTATAACGATATTGATGATGATAATTTCTATGATTCCGGAGAGGATATCTATTTCTTAGGGAGAGGGAGAACTACTTTAGGAAAGTATCTTGATTTAACATTAGGGTCTCCGGATACTTTACCTTCATCGGATAGTGGCGATAGTTCTGGAGATGATTACTTTGTTGCGATCAGAACAAGTGCGAATATAGAGTATGGAGATAAATTTTCGGCGAGTTTACCCAGCAACTGTGTAATTTATAGTTCCGGCAAATCATTTGCCAATACAAACCTGACTACAAATTACCTTATCGCAAATATTCCGGTTTCTGTTTCAGATTTGGTGAATTCGGGGAATACAATTAGTAAAAATGAGAAGAAGGCAGTTATTGGGATAAACTTCAGTGATTCGGGAAATGGAACAAACTATTTAATCAAGCTAAAAGTGTTATTTGGAGGTTCAGGTTTTGGCATAGAAGATATTGCAACTCTTTCTACAGACGCTGATGGTGGAGTGGCAATCTATAAGGATACCAACGGAAATGGTGCATATGATGAGGGAATAGATGAAATTGTTCCTCTCACATCTGCTCCTTACTGGGAGGGGAATAGTGTAGTCCTGATAATTCCAGAAGGGAATGCTTCCGTTCCTGATACGGATGATAATTTCGGAAATGACTATTTTATCGTTATTAGGAGTAGTTCAGCCATCAGAGAAGGGGACCAAATTCAGGTAGGTATTTCTGATATCACATTTAATACCGGAAGTTCGGGAGAATCTTTATTCTCTTCAGAAAGTAATTATATAAGTTGTGTTACCAGCAGTTTAACCGAACCGCAAGAAAACACCCTTTTGGATGGTTGTCTGGATACCTTTGTTATAGGAACTTCAGGAGAATCCCTTCCCCTGGGGACTAAGTTGACCAGTTTCAAAATTGCAGATTTAGTTTATTGGGTAGATAGCGATAGTTCGAATGACTGGACTGATGGTGATGCTTTATGGATAGACAAAAATTATGATGGCAGATACGATAGCGGTGATTCCCTGATTATTGGCTCTCCAGCCCAGAATACCATCGGCACAATTTTAACCGATAATTATCACTTCGTTTATTATGACAAAGACAAAGATAGTCGTTATGATTACGGAGAAGACATCTATTATGAAGGAGGAGATGGGAACCATTATAATTACTATTCTTCCAAATATATAATTTCGTATACATTTGCGGAAACAGATTCTTCGGCTGTAATCAACCTTTATGCGGACTCTAATCAGGACAGTTCCTCTTTCGATGTAACAATTGCTACTGGTTTAACTAAAGAGCAAGGGGAGCAAACTTACGAATGGGATGTGTCTTCCCTCCCCAGTTATACCAAAGGCACTTATTATATCTGCTTAAATATTTTTGGTGGGGCAAATGAGGTCTATCGTTATTCTTTGAATACGATAACAATTAACCATTATCCCTATATTAAGATTTCCACTCCTTCTACCGATACCTGGACCTGGGCCGATACCTATGCTATTAGTTGGATAGATTCTGACCCAGATGATAATGCCCTTATTTCGCTTTATTATGATAGGGATGCTATTTGGGATAATGGAAATGAAACCTTAATTGACACCACTACCGAGGACAGCACCACCGATTTCTATAACTGGAATATAAGTTCTATTCCCAATGGTGGTTATTATCTTGTGGCAAAAATCGATGATGGAACCAATGAACCATACTACAGTTATAGTAAAGGAAAATTAACCGTTACGGAGACCCCTTCGGTAACCCTTGAGGCGGTGGGTAGTTATGCTGGGGTTTCCCTGAATTGGATAGATAATACCCCTGATGTTGATGATAAAACAATAGAGATTTACCGGAGGGATTTAAGAAATGGAGTATGGAGTGGAGAGATTCCGATTGCCGATATTCCTGTTTCTCCTTCGAAGACCTCCTATTCCTATTTAGATACGTCTCTGGACTTGGGAGTGATCGGTGGCTATTTCCTCCAGATTACCTGCCCCAGTATAGACATTTACCTCTCCAATTCAGTGGAGGTGCAAAGATTGGCTTTCTCGGATGAGGAAACACCGGATGGTCTCAAGATAGTCCCCGGGGCGAATGTAATTACGCTGCAGTGGACTGATAATTCTGATGATGAGGATAGTTTTGAAGTCGAAAGAAAGTTGGCGACCGAAGAAATAGATAAGTACGTCGTTATTACCACAGTTCCTGCAAATAGCACCAGTTATGATGATTACGATGTTATCGCTGATGTAACTTACTCTTACCGGGTGAGAGCACGTAAATATTACCCGGAGACAGGCAATTACGGCTATTCCAAATATACCGGGGAGGTAACGGGGAGTTGCTATACCTTTAATCACGCAATTGGTAGCCCCGGTGGAGGTGGTTGTTTCATCGCCACCGCGGCCTATGGAACACCGATGGCAAAAGAGGTGAGAAGTTTATGTGAGTTCAGAGATGATGTTCTCCTTAAATATCCTGCTGGTAGAAACTTTGTTGAGTTTTACTACAAAACTTCTCCACCGATTGCTGACTTTATCCGAAATAGACCAGACCTAAAAGCAATGGTGAGAGAGGCGCTAAAGCCATTGGTTCGCTGGAGTAGATTCCTGCTTTCGCAGGAATGATAGAGAGAATGCCGGAATGAAAATTATAAAGAAAGGAGAATTTTTGCTGGTGATTTTTTTATCCCTCTTTTTACTTTCTACTCAAGGGGAAACTGCAGAGATAAAGAAATACAAAGGAGTTTTGGGAAGCCGAAATTATAAAAGGTCTAAAGAGACAACTAAGAAATCAAAGTTAGGGATAAAAGCGGCATCTGTTTTAACCTTTAATTCTATCCTTGAATTTCCTCAAGCGGAAAGAATAAAGATAAAAGCAAAGATTACACCTCGTTTTTTTTCAATTTTAAAGAAAGGGAAAATCTCGCCTGATTTCCCGGGAGTAAATAAAAATAAAAAAACGATAAGTTTAATTGTTCGTTTGAAAGAAGGAGCAGAAAGAAGGAGCATAGAGCGAGAAGGAATAAAGGTCAGAACTAAAACCGGAAATATTGCTACCGTTACGATTAAACTTTCCGAACTAAATAGGTTTGTTCGAAATAAGGATGTTGTCTATATCGAGCCGGTAAAGAAATTGAAACTTCTTAATAATATTTTAACCGGTTCATCCATCGCTCTTTTTGGATTCAGCCATCTGGATACCTCTGGTAGCGAAGACAATTATACCCTTTCTGCCAAATCCGGTGAGAATCTTTTAATTCGTGCTTGCCCGGGAGCATATGGGCTTGACCCTTATTTGCAACTGAAGGACTCTTCGGGAAATATCCTTGCTTTTGACGATAATTCTGGACCAGGGAATAGTGCCGAGATAAATTGGACATTTCCTTCATCCGGAAATTATCTCATTGTCGTTAAATCAGCCAATCCAGGAGGTTCTTCTATCCTTGTACAGGATTATCAACTTCTTCTCTCCTCTACCAATACCAAGATTAATCTTTTTGATGTCAGTGGAGGGGAGCTGGGGAATGCTTTTCATCTGGGAACAAATGCAAAAATTTTCTCCAATGGGGGAAAAGGGGTAATCGTCGGAATAGTTGATACCGGAATTGACTATAAACATGAGGATTTCATTGATGACACAGGAAAATCAAGGATCCTTTATATCTGGGACCAGACCGATGCTGGAGGACCTAACCCATCTTATCCCTACAACTATGGCTCGGAATGGACTAAAACTCAGATTGATAATGAGATTGATGGAACTCCAGCCGGTATAGTCAGAGAAGAGGATACCAATGGCCATGGAACCCATGTCGCCGGCACCGCTGCTGGAGATGGTTCAGCCACTAATGGGGATGAACTCGCAGGAAAATATAAAGGGATGGCTCCTGAAGCCGAATTAATCATTGTTAAGACCGACCTTACCTCATGCCATATTATTGATGGAGTTAACTATATCTTCAGCAAGGCAAATTCTCTGGGAAAACCAGCGGTTGTTAACTTAAGTTTGGGGACTCATCAGAGTCCGCATGATGGAACAGGTTCCTTATCTCATGCGATGGATGAAAGCATCAAAACAGGTGGTTCTGAGACAAAGGGACGAGTTGTTGTGGTGGCAGCGGGAAATGAAGGAAGTGATGAGATTCATGCCGAGGCGAATATTTTACCTGGTTCTTCTGAAACAATAAAATTCTTTAATAATTACAACTGTTTAGGGATGAATGCCTGGCACGATGGAGCTGATGAGTATCGAGTATCATTTTTTCCTCCATCTAACTCAACTCTACAGGATTGGGAATGGGGAATGGCTTCTTCTCCTGGTCCAACCGCTGGCTATGGAGGAATTGGTAAATGTTGGGGAACAGAGTTAGATAACACTTATCAAAATAATTTAACTATTAATCTGGAAAGTCCCGTAATTGACCTTTCCCTAACTGTTACTCCTATTCTTACCTTTAAGCACTGGTATAAAACGGAGAGCAATTGGGATGGCGGAGTAGTAAAGGTATCAAAGGATAACGGAATAACATGGGAGAAGATTTACCCGGAAGAGAATGGGGGGGATTATCCCGGATACGATGTTCTTGACCAGGAAATTTATAATGCGTCTGGGTATGAGGTTGCTAAGGATGGCGCCTATTCTGGTGATTCAGGATGGACTGAGGCTACTTTTGATCTCTCCGATTTTGTCGACGAAACAATTATTATTAAATGGACTTTTCATTCCGATGCAAGCACAGTTCATGCGGGCTGGTATATTGATGATGTAGAGCTTAAGGATGGAGTAGCCGTTATTCTCTCAGAAGATTTTGAGCTGGACAATGGAGATTTTACTACCTCCATCAATAATTCCCTTATTGCTGAACCAGGGACTAATGATTGGGAATGGTTAGGGGATGGGAATGGTGGAGTCCTTTATGAGAATTATGTTTTACACGACAACTACGACGACTGCAATAATGACTATGAACTTTTAATCTATAATTCTTGCCGGAATAGGGCAACCTGGCAGATGGGTTTTCAGAGAATAGCGGCTTTTGGAGACGGGCATCTCGATGCCTGGATCTTTGGGGGAGCTGGTAGATTCTCCGACCATATCTCATTTGCAAAAACGGTTTGTGAGCCAGGAACGGCAAATTCGGTAATTACGGTAGGTGCCTGTGCAACAAAATATATGTGGGATGCTATCGATGGGAATACCTATTATTCTCCTTCCACCATAAGTAATTTTGGTGAAATTGCCTATTTTTCCAGTTTGGGACCAACCAGGGATGGCAGGATGAAACCGGATATCGTTGCTCCTGGTTTTTCTATATGTAGTTCTTTGTCTTCAGATATTGATTTTACTGATACCGATATTTCAGTTAGTTATCCCGGTGGTGTTTCTCCTGATGATCGCCACTGCCTAATGGCGGGGACAAGTATGGGTTCCCCTGCGGTAGCGGGAGCAACTGCCTTTTTGCTTTCGGCAGAAAACAAAACCGCCAGCCAAATTAAAGTTCAGTTACGACTCCTTGCCGCATCAAGTCCGGATAAATTTACTCCCTCTGCCAAGATTCCTAATGATACCTATGGCTACGGAAAGTTAACTCTTGTTGTAGATGGAACGGAGTCAGGATTGAGTGGTGGAGGAGGTGGTTGCGTTATTGCTACCGCTGCTTTCGGCACACGAATGGCTGAAGAGGTCCGAAGCTTATGTGAATTCAGAGACCAGGTTCTTCTTAAATATCCTGTGGGTAGAAACTTTATTAGGTTCTACTATGCCACCTCTCCACCGATTGCTGAGTTTATCCGAAATAAACCAATCCTGAAAGCTATGCTTAGGGTAGGATTAAAGCCGTTGGTCTGGTTCAGCAAAGCAGTAACAAACAAAGATTAGATGCAATGTTATC
>Ga0208905_1001514_pt1 | contig 11679 bp, 9 predicted proteins | sample AntAceMetag02UKS_FD_184776 | JGI IMG/M metagenome (GOLD analysis project Ga0208905, IMG submission 184776) | Saline lake microbial communities from Ace Lake, Antarctica - Antarctic Ace Lake Metagenome 02UKS (SPAdes) (version 2) | ecosystem: Environmental > Aquatic > Non-marine Saline and Alkaline...
AATCCAAAAACTACTCCTCCAAGTATTGATGCGGGAATAAAACCCCACTTTAATTTTCGAAATAGAATTCCAAACAAAAATCCTCTAAAAAAGTATTCTTCAAAAAATCCAGCTAAAAAAGTTTTATGTAGCAAAGTTCCAAAATCAAGATTATCATCAATCTTTCCAATTATTGCTGAACTTACAATCATTGGAAGCACAGTTATTATTGAAAATAAAAATCCGATTATCAGTCCTTTGTTTAGTCCTAAGTTTTTGGGTATATTTTTAAATCCATATAAAGCTCCAAGAACTAATAAAGTCGGTAAAATCCACCAAGAATATGAATAGGACACTCTCAAAAAAATTGTCGAAAAAGATAATGAGATATAAGAATTCAATATACTCTTCCCGTAAAAGGCAACTATAAAAGTTAACACTATTAATATTGAATTTATTATTATCTTTTTTATCATATCATTCCTTTAATAACAGCTAACTACTGCATAAACGCAATATGTCGTATATGCCGCCATATTGGCATGCTAAACGAATATTTTATTCTTTTATTTCTCATATATTACCACATGTCTTGTACGAACGTGCAGATGGTGTTGTGTAAACTGTTGGATAATACTTTTTCCGCTTCTTTATAAAAACTGTGTGAATTTCTTTGAGTCCCTCAAAAATAAATGCTATTTATTTTGTCAAATTTAATCTCTCGTGGTCGCACTTGTCACAAGCTCTGCGACTTGTGACAAGTACTTATTGAGCAGTCAGTGACCGCTCCCTAACTTGTGGGAGTGTCATGGAATGGTCCATGATACCTCATTAATAAAATAAAATTTTAAGATTTAACAATTATTACGTTTATACTCCTCTGCATCCTTTGCGTGAAATTCTTTGCTTTTTCGTGTCCTTTCGTGCTTTTTGTGGTTTAATTAAAATCTGCTAATTTAGCGTTGATCTGTGTTCTATTTGGGCAAGAACTTGACACGAAAAACTATGTTTGCTTAGAAGCTAATCAAAATAATATCAGTGGTGAACAAGATGGCAGACAAGCTAATCACAAAGGAGATGTGGATTGAAGAAATTCTGGAGAAATATCCCACAGCTCAGGAATTCCTCTCAAAAAAGAATATCGTATGTGTAATGTGTGGTGAGCCAGTGTGGGGTTCTCTAAAAGAACTGATGCAGGATAAGGAATTTTCCGACGAGGAAATCGATACAATTATTAAAGAATTAAATGAATTTATAAAGGAATAAGGAGGTATTTTCATGCCTAATGCAAAATTGCAGGTGCCATACCCCGAAAACGAGCCGATACTCGGTTATCGGGCTGGATCGCCTGAAAAGAAACTTCTTAAGAAAACGCTCACGGAAATGATGAGCAAAGAGATCGAGATTCCCATCATAATTGGCGGGAAAGAGATCAAAACCGGCAACCTTGGTGAATGCAGAATTCCTCATGATCACAAGCATATCATCGGGAAATATCACAAAGCAGGACCCAAAGAAGTTGAGATGGCTATCGAAGCTGCGCTGGAAGCTCGAGAAAAATGGGCATCCATGCCGTGGGAAGACCGAGTCGCGATTTTCCAGAGAGCTGCACAATTGCTTGCCACAAAATATCGTCCCATCATCAATGCTGCAACCATGCTGACGCAGAGCAAAAATGCATTCCAAGCAGAGATCGATTCTGCGTGTGAACTCATTGATTTCTTCCGCTTCAATACTTATTATGCGATGAAGATATACGAGCGACAGCCGAATTCTGCTCCCGGAATGTGGAATACTCTCGAGCATCGTGCATTGGAAGGATTCGTCTTCGCAGTAACATCTTTCAATTTCACTTCAATAGCAGGAAATCTGCCGTCAGCACCGACACTAATGGGCAATGTTACGTTATGGAAACCAGCGTCATCAGCAGTGTATAGCGCCTATTATCTTATGAAATTATTTAAGGAAGCAGGTGTGCCGGATGGTGTGATAAACTTCATCCCCGGTTCCGGAGCGCAGGTTGGAAATCCTGTTCTGCAAAGCCCTGATCTTGCGGGTGTGCATTTTACAGGAAGCACAGTAACTTTCCAGAGCATGTGGAAAACTATTGGCGGAAATATTGAGCATTATAAAACCTATCCGCGCATTGTTGGAGAGACAGGCGGTAAGGACTTCATTGTTGCTCATACTTCGACAGATATTGATGCCCTTAGAGTCGCAATTGTTCGAGGTGCCTTTGAATATCAGGGACAGAAATGCTCTGCTGCATCGCGTGCATACATTCCAAAGAGCGTGTGGGCACAGCTTAAAGATCCGCTTGTTGAGGATATCAAGTCCATTAAAATGGGTGATGTTATGGACTTCAGGAATTTCATGAATGCAGTCATAGACAGAGCTGCCTTTGATTCCATTATAGATTATATCAAATATGCAAAAGCTGCAAATGATGCGGAGATTCTTGTTGGTGGAAAATTTGACGACTCAAAAGGTTATTTCATTGAGCCCACTGTCATTCTTACAACCAATCCAAAATTTAAAACAATTCAGGAAGAGATTTTTGGACCAGTCATCACGATTTATATTTATGATGATGATAAATACGAAGAAGCGCTTCATCTCTGCGATGAGACCTCGCCTTATGCATTGACAGGTGCCATCTTTGCAAATGATAGAGAAGCAATACTAATGGCAAAGGACATTCTGCGAAATGCCGCCGGAAATTTCTATGTGAATGACAAGCCCACAGGCGCAGTTGTCGGACAGCAGCCATTTGGTGGAGCGCGTGCTTCAGGAACAAATGATAAGGCAGGGGATATGGTCAATCTCCTCCGCTGGGTATCGCCTCGTACTATCAAAGAGAATTTCAATCTGCTCACGGATTATCGCTATCCCTTTATGGAAGAAGAATAGAAAGGAATTAAACCACGAAATGCACGAAAGACTCGAAAAAATTAAATTGATGTTTCGAGAGAAACTTTCTATTGAAATCTGTTATCATGTTTTCGTACTTTTCGTAGTTAAAAAATATGGCATAGAAGAAGAATAGGGTGAACCACAAAATGCACGAGAGTCACGAAATTAATAAAATAGCTTCAAATATAATATTGATTTCGTCCTCTTATCGTGCTTTTTGTACCATTCATAGTGACAAAATCGGATAAAAATGAATATTAAAAAAGAATCACAAAATTCCTTTAATTCACGGAATATGAAACAAATTTTGAGAATTAAGAATTTTCTAGTTTTGTTTTCTAAACAGTGTATGGCTTATTATTGCGTTTCCAAGCAGGGGCTTGGGAACGAGTGTACGTTTGACTTGTCCATAGTTATATTTTCGTGTTTTTTCGTGCTTTTCGCATGCAACGGCGTAACGAAGTGAAGACGTGTGGTTAAAATTTAGGAGATATATGAAAGAGATACTTGAAAAACTCGGTATTAAAGAAGTAAATCATGGAGCATATTGTGGAGAATGGCTGCACACAAATGGTGAAGAAGTAACAGTCTATTCTCCCATCGATGACTCGGTTCTCGCGAAAGTGAAAATTGCAACTGCCAAGGATTATGATATCGTCGCAGAAAAAGCTCATGAAGCATTCAAAATCTGGAGAGATATTCCTGCTCCACAACGCGGTGAGATCATTCGATTGATCGGTCTGGAGCTAAGAAAATATAAGGACGAACTGGGCAGATTGGTAACTATGGAAATGGGAAAGATCTACACAGAAGGTCTGGGAGAAGTTCAGGAAATGATCGATTTGGCTGATTTTGCGGTTGGACTATCACGCCAGCTTTACGGTGCAACAATGCAATCCGAACGTGCAGAACACAGAATGTATGAGCAGTACCATCCCCTTGGCGTGATCGGTATTATTTCTGCCTTCAACTTCCCTGTCGCAGTATGGGCTTGGAATGCCTTCATTGCAGGCGTATGCGGCGACACAACGATATGGAAACCCTCGACTTCTACACCGTTGACTGCTATTGCTGTGACGAATATCGTCCACAAAGTTCTTGAAGAACAAGATGTTCCAAAAGCGATCTTTAATCTTGTCATCGGACGCGGAAGCGAAATAGGCGAGATGCTTATCAATGATAAAAATATTTCTCTTATCAGTGCGACCGGAAGCTGTCAGATGGGTAAGAGAGTGCATCAAGCTGCTGCGAAACATTACGGCAGAGTGATACTTGAACTTGGCGGCAATAATGCTATTATTGTTATGGAAGATGCGGATATCGAACTTGCACTCAAAGCGGTACTTTTCGGTGCAGTTGGAACCGCAGGACAGCGCTGTACATCCACACGCAGAGTGCTTCTTCACGAAGATATTTTTGATGATTTTGTTCAAAAACTGGAAAAAGCTTACGGCTCTGTTCCAATTGGCAATCCACTTGATGAAAGCGTACTCATGGGTCCGCTCGTTGATCAGTCTGCAGTAAGAGCGTATAAAAATGCTCTGAAAAAGATCGAAGAACAGGGCGGAGAGATCATATACGGCGGAGAAGTGCTGACTGAAGACGTACCCGGAAGTTGTTATGTGCTTCCAACTATTGCGATAGCCAGAAATGATATGCAGATCGTGCAGGAAGAGACCTTTACACCGATCCTCTACCTCATCAAGATCAAAAATATTAATCAGGCAATTGAGCTTCATAATGATGTTCCTCAGGGACTTTCTTCAGCAATTTTCACCAACAACTTGCAGTATGCCGAGCAGTTTCTCAGCGATAGAGGAAGCGATTGCGGTATTGCAAACGTGAATATCGGAACAAGCGGTGCTGAGATAGGCGGAGCATTTGGCGGAGAAAAGGAAACAGGCGGCGGACGTGAAGCCGGAAGTGATGCATGGAAAGCGTATATGCGCCGTCAAACGAACACCATAAACTGGGGCAAAACAATGCCTTTGGCTCAAGGTGTAGAATTCGATATTTAATAAGAAAAATGATATGTAATAAAATTCTTGAAATAAATCTGAATGTATTTCAAATTGGGGCATAAAAATGTCCCACTTAAATTTTTTAAAGAAAAGGAGAAACATGGCTAATCAAAAACAACAGCAGATCAAGATCAATATACCCAAAGAAAATTCCGAAGGTATCTATTCAAATGTTGCTTTTATGAATTTCAATCAATCGGAATTTGTGGTAGATTATGGAAGAATTTTACCTGGAGTACCGGAAGCAACAATCTATTCCAGGATAATACTGTCTCCACAGCATGCAAAACGATTTATGCAACTTCTGAATAGAAACTTGAAAAAGTATGAAGAGCAATTCGGTGAAATAAAATTACCCGAGCATGGAACAAAGAAGAATATCGGTTTCCAACAGGCAACTGTAAATAGTTAATACAAGTTTTGTAGTTGTGATAAAAATTTTCCAACTTCATTATTTTGAAATATGGTAACAAAAAAATGAATATCGAACAAGGATTAGCGATTTAAGATTTTCGAAGTGGCTTAAATCTGAAATCATAAATCGATGTTAGGTGTTCTTAAATCAAATTAATAATTAGACTTTTCAAAAAACTCAGCAGAGGATGGCTATGAATAAAAGAATAATAGTTACCGCGATTTTTGTGTCAATTTCTTGCTTACGATAAACTTCTGAGAGAGTCATATTTGGTGTATATAATTATGAATAAAAATCGGTATGCACTTGTTGTATTTTGTATAGCGTTATTGAGTCTTTTTAGTTCACTATCTGCTGATCAGAAATGGAATGAATTCATACTTGAACTGCGAGCAGGAGATATTCTTCATGTTGGTGATTCTTGCTGGATAGTGCCACAGGACACGACATACATCATTACTGATTCAATTCCTTTCTTCGTTCAAAAAGATAAGACAAGTACAGACGAATTATATGACACTGCTCAGAGTGAAACAGATAAATCCGATTTCACAAAGCAACTCTTCAATCTCGCATTTAAAAAAGGAAAAGAGGATAGAAATCCTTTATACCGGCTCGAAAAAAGTGAATTTAAATTTTATCCTTACAAGAATAAAATAATTCGGAATATTTACATAGAAAACATCCCGATTTTCCAATCCTATACAGACACAGATATCAAAATAATTCAGTGGGCAAAGAAAACTGCTGATAAGCTGCACATCGATACAAGAAAAAGGTTTATCAGGGATATTCTGCTATTCAAAGAAGGCGAACTCCTTGATCCGGCTTTAATTGCAGAGAACGAAAAAATTCTATATGAACTCCCTTTTATCAACGAAGTCTATTTTAAAATTTATCACTGCTATAATGAGCCCGAGTATGTTGATGTTGTAGTCATAACAAAGGATAAATTCCCTCTTGGCGTCAATCCTGGCATCTCTTCGCTGGACTCCTATCATCTTGAAATATATGATCTGAATATCGTTGGACTAGGACATAAAGTTAGTGCATCTGTTGCCTATGACGGAGAAAATAAGGAAAAATTTTCTCTTCAGGAAGCGCTCTATAAGCTGTATTTTATAGGAAATACATTTATTTCAGGAAAATTGTTTTATTCAAATCAGGAACATGAAGAACGCTATGGTTTCTTATTTCACAGAGATTTCATTCCTCCCAAAATAAATATTGCCGGAGGTGTTGGGCTGGAGAGGGTAAACACATCCTACACTTATGGTCCGGTTGACAGTACGTTAACTGAAAATCCGCTTGAATATCTTAAGGGTGATCTATGTGTCGGTGTCGCAGAGCCGCTGAGGATATTCAATAAATCAAGCTCTGATTATCTTGTTGAATTAATACGGTTTACGCACTATGATTACTACAAATATCCTTCGATCGGATCTTTATTCAATTCTTTATTCGATGATAAAACTGAATTGTTACTTTCTTTAAATCATCAGAGAAGTAAGTTTTACAAAAGCAATCTTATTTATAATTTTGGTGAGATTGAATATATACCATACGGGCATTTGATCGAGTTTATCGGGGGAGTGGAGTATCCTGAATTATATGACAAACGATATTATGCGGGAATTCGTTTTTCCCAGGGCAATTTTATATTTGAGAGAGCTTTATACTACTATTTGCAATTTGGACTTGGAAGCTATTTTGAAAAGCTCTTATTGGGAGATTTTGATGAAGGAGTTTTCTCTTTGAATGCTCATTTTTTCACAAAGCATTATAAAATTGGAAATTACGGACTCAGAAATTTTATAGAATTTGATTATATAAAGGGATTGAATCAGCCCGATTATTTGTATATTGATCTTGATAACATGCAGGATATTCGGGGGTTTGATGACACTAAGGCACGGGGACTGCAGCGGTTGGTAATTAATTTTGAAAGTGTTGCTTATACTCCGTGGGATCTTGTTGGTTTCCGTTTTGCGATGTTTGGTTTTTTTGATATCGGTTTTATTGGAAAAGCAAATAGTAACATATTCACAGATAAGAGTTATGTGGGTTTTGGTGCTGGTGTACGAATGAGGAATGAAAATCTTGTGTTCAAAACAGTTCAGCTTCAAATAACCTATTATCCTGATATTGACGGAAAAGATAAAATTTCCATCTCTCTCTCAGGTAAGCCGAATTTGAATCTGCCGGGTTTTGGTGTGAAATGTCCAGAGATCATTAAGTTTGAGTAACTAGACCCTGTGAATAGTCGGATTAAAAATAGTACACAGACCCACGCAGATTGGGCAGCAGGCGAACAGGCTTGAACTGATCCTCGCAGATACAGATATTGAAGTTTTTATCACCACAGAGAACACCAGTCTCCGTTTCACTACGCCTTGGCAAGCAGAGGCCACAGAGGATTTTTTTAATTTTAGATTTTAATCAGTGTTAATCTGCGTTCTATTCTTTTATTCCCGAGTCGTTCACTTCCCGACCAACTCATGATTGCATCGAACCATTGCGAAATCATGTTTTTATTGTTACAGGCATACCCCCAAAAATTCGAGGAAGATTCTCAGGACAGTGCATGAATAAAGGGATTGCGGGGAAATCTTTGTGGAAAATAACATATAGCACACTGTTGATTTTTATCCACCCTTGCTGTTGTCACCCTGAGCCTGCCTGCTTGGGCGTAATGAAATGAAGACCAGTCGAAGGGTCTATCGAATGAATTGTCGCACTTCGAGAACCTCAGTGTGACAGTACTTTTAACTATTATGTCTATCCTCTATTTTTTGTATTTATTTACCCAATATTCTGTGAGTTTATTTGAAAGTACTACTCCTCTAAAAATTTTTGGGGGTATCCCAAGTTTTTATTGTTATACTTGACTTAAAATTCTGCACTAAAAAAATTCAATAAATTTTTCTTAAAAATAATTTACGTATATGAAAGGGTTTCCTCATGAAGAAAAACTGGTTTAGGACAACAGTCATTATTGTTGTTTTTCTTGTAACGATCTACTATCTTTTACCACTCATAGCGAAAAACCAATATGCGATCGTGAACATCGATGTCTATGATCAGGACTCAACTCTGATCTATGAAACCAATGAGTATGAATATAAAATTGGAAGTAATCTTTTCGGACAGGAATTCGAAGATCAATTAACCATGATAGACCTGTATGATTCCATTTCTGTAATAGGTAAATTGCCTGATTATATGCTCAGAAACATGGAAGGGGAGATTGATTTTACTAAGGATCAATTGATAAAAGCTGAGCTTGTGGAAAAGACTTCGAGAGTAGAACTGCCCACCTGGTTCAGCAGGAAAGAACTCAAACTTGGTCTTGACCTGCAAGGTGGTATGCACCTTGTGCTTGAGGTTGATACAGAAGGACTTCCACCAGAAACCGCAGAAAATGCTATTAAGAGTGCCCAGCAGATCATCACAAACCGAATTGACCAGTTCGGTGTGGCTGAGCCGACCATTCAAAAGATAGGGAAAAAGAGAATTCTTGTACAACTACCCGGACTTCGAGATGCAGGCAGAGCAAAAGATCTTATCGGGAAAACTGCATTGTTGGAATTCCAACTTGTTGCAAAAACCGAGGATATTAGAAATACAGTCGAAGCTATCGATGAATACCTCAAAAGCAATTATGATAAGTATGACTATTTGAAAACTCTTGAAGCAGAACAGGCAACTGCGGTTGAAGAAGCGCTTTTCGAGAGTGAAGATGCTGATTCTCTTGCAGATTCTACTGCCGCAGCCCTCGAAGAAACATCACATGATCATTTATTCTCCAGTCTCGTGGCTGTATATGGGCAACGTTTGATCGTCCGTCCGGAAAATCTCGATCTATTCAGAAAAGTCATCAATCTTCCTGAGATAAAAGAGATCATGCCCGAAGGCGTGGTCATACTTCTCGGAAAGGTCGATAAGGATAATATTCAAGGAGCTCGTCCCGTTTATTTCTTGTATGATAATGTCGAGCTTACTGGTACTCATCTGAAGAACGCAGATGTCCGTATAGGGCAGGGAATGGATCCCAAGATAGCAAACAAACCCTACGTAAGTCTGAAATTTGATAACGAAGGTTCGCGAATTTTCGCAAATGTAACAGGCAATCATATTAACGAACAACTCGCGATCGTACTTGATGATATTGTGCATTCTGCACCGGTCATAAATGATAAGATCCGGGATGGGAATGCTATGATCACAGGTATTGGTGAGATGGAAGAAGCAAAAGACCTTGCGATCGTGCTCAATGCTGGTAACCTTCCTGCTCCGGTTAATATTGTCGAAGAGCGTACTGTTGGTCCCACACTAGGATCGGATTCCATTAAAGCCGGTTTTAAGGCGGCTATCATCGGTCTCATAATTGTCATGTTATTCATGATCATCTATTATAAACTTTCTGGTGTGATAGCGAATATTGCACTTATCGGAAATATTCTTATTATTCTCGCAGTTCTCACGATGCTCAATGCGAGTTTGACCATGCCGGGTATCGCTGGTATCATCCTCACGATAGGTATGGCAGTCGATGCGAATGTGCTTATCTTTGAGAGAATTCGGGAAGAGCTGCGTGCAGGTAAAACGGTGCGATCAGCAGTAGATAACGGCTACAAGCGAGCGGTTATAACCATTGCTGATGCTAATATCACAACGCTTATTACTGCGATTGTGCTTTATCAATTCGGAACCGGTCCGATTAGGGGTTTTGCAGTTACATTGAGTATTGGTATTATTGCTTCCATGTTCACAGCGATTGTGGTAACCAAAGCTATTTTTGATGGTGTGATTACTCGCAAACCCAGAAAACAACTTAGCATTTAAGAGGAGATCAACATGCAATTTTTATCAAATACTAATATAGATTTTATAAGCAAGCGTAAAATTGCTTTCGTTATTTCCGGTCTTTTGATCGTCGCAGGTATCGTGTCCTGGATCATTCATGGCGGACCTCAATATGGTATTGATTTCACAGGTGGAACACTTTTTGAATTCGATTTCACGCCTGATACGATTGAAACTCCTCCGATTGAGATCCAAGCTATTCGTAACATAATGGGTTCTGAGGGATTCAGCGATGCGGTCATTCAGGAATTCGGAAATCCAAATATTATTTTGATAAAGATCCAAACAAGCGAGAATCCACGTGAAGATGAAGAAGCTCTGATGAGCATCCTTCGCACTAATTTCCCGAATTATGCTGCAAATAAAACTGAAATTGACTTTCTGCGAAGAAGTGAACATGTGGGTTCAAAAGTTGGTGAGGAGCTTCGAGGAAAAGCCATTATAGCGATATTGATATCGATGCTTGGCATCATTATTTATATATGGTGGAGATTTGAACTCACCTTTGGTTTTGCTGCAGTGCTCGCCCTCTTCCATGATGTGGTGATCACTATCGGGCTTCTCTCCATTTTAAACATTGAAATAACGATCAGTGTTATCGCTGCGTTGCTGGCAATTGTGGGTTATTCGTTGAACGATACGATCGTGCTTTTCGTGCGGATTCGAGAAGATCTAAAAATATATCGAAAAGAGAACTACGAATCAATTATTAATCATAGTATTAATGAAGTGCTCTCACGAACCGTTATTACTTCATCCACGACACTTATCGTCGTGGTGATCCTGTTCTTCTTTGGTGGTGAGGGTATTCGAGCATTTTCAACCACACTTCTCATAGGTATTCTTATTGGTACATACTCATCTATCTTTATTGCAAGCCCTGTTCTTGTTGCTTATAGAAATTGGAAGACAAAACATTCGGAGAAGAAACGCCGAAGAGTGTAACGCAACTTATATAACTAAAGTTTAGCAGTAGATATTATAAAAGGTTAAATATGATTTTTTCAAGTAATTTCCATCCTGTGAAATATGAATACCTAATTACTCCCGATGTATCGGGACTAATGAAATTTCAAATGACAAATGGCAAAAAATAAGAAATTCGATTTAGAGGAGAGAACTGCAAAATTTGGTGAGGATATTATCGAATTTGCTAAAAAAATCCCCCAAAATCCAATCCGCCAGCTGGCGGACCTCTAATTACTCAATTGGTTAAAGCGGGTACAAGTGTTGGTGCTAATTATTCTGAAGCAGATTGTGCAGAATCAAAAAAAGATTTCGAACATAAAATAGGTATTTGCAAAAAGGAGTCTAAAGAATCAAAACATTGGTTGAGAATGATTGCAAAAACAGTTCCACAATTAAAAGATGAAGCCAAAATTTATTGGAAAGAAGCTAATGAACTTAACCCTGTTAGATATTTATGCTATTAGATATTCTTTCTGATATATATGAAATTATCTAACGGGGTAAATTTAATTTTCT
>Ga0208905_1001518_pt1 | contig 11669 bp, 5 predicted proteins | sample AntAceMetag02UKS_FD_184776 | JGI IMG/M metagenome (GOLD analysis project Ga0208905, IMG submission 184776) | Saline lake microbial communities from Ace Lake, Antarctica - Antarctic Ace Lake Metagenome 02UKS (SPAdes) (version 2) | ecosystem: Environmental > Aquatic > Non-marine Saline and Alkaline...
ACAAGATAAAAACGCCCTGTAAACAATAAAGCGTTCGGGTGGTAGGTACGACCAAGCCTGAACGTGGTGTTGACGAAACCGGAATCGGAGCTTCCTGTTATGGCTAATGATTGATTTTGTGAAAGGGGGGAGATATTTTAATATTACTTTCTGTATTACCAAAGCTAATAGAATTAATGGAGCCTATCGTGATGTCAAATTTAAATGCCGATAGGTGGCAAACTTTACTAACCGCTTAATCATAACATAACTAGCAAGTTATCTTAATATCTTTCTCACAAAAGCAACTGTAAAGTATGACATCAGGAACAATCCGACAAAGCCCTCAATTCCTGACATCCAGCGTATTACTCCGGATGGATAATAATCTCCATATCCGATAGTTAGAAACGTAATAGCACTGTGATAAAGCGCTTTCTGAATTGTTGATAAATGATCGGGATCCCCTACTGATGAGGTTATGCCGGCAGCAGTATATAATTGCAATACAACATAAATAAATGAGAAAAACAAATAGCTAACTACCATACTGAACAAAACCCTGATTGGATTGGTTGCATATAATCCAGCCTGATCAAAAACCAGCCATTGAAAAGCTTTTGCAGGGTATTGCCAAAATACATTCATTGGATTTCTTTTTATACTCTCTTGCAAATCGGCTTTTGCTTCATGTCGTTTAAACTGTATATAAGCCAGGTCTTCATCACCATACTTACCCGTCAGACTAAAATTCTCTTTCAGCATTCTGAATTGTTCAGCCAACTGGCGATAGGATGATCCTTTCTGCTCTTTTATCATTTTTTCAACCCTGTTACTTCGTCAGTCAAGATTGATCCTGCCTAACAATCGCATACCGGTAAGGTCAAGCAATCTTATATCAACATCAAAATCATATGGTTGAATATCTATTATATCTCGTGCTATAGTATCTGAAAGATCCAAAACATCACACTTTGCTACCCTTAAATCAAGATAATGATCAAGATGACATGACTTCATTGACAGACTTTTGAACCTGGAATTATGAAAGGAAATATCTCCTTCGCCAAAATGTGTATTGTCAAAAGTAAGTTCACAATCATCATATTCAGCAAGTTCAAAATTCAGATTACCCTTACCAAACTTTGCTTTTTTAAAGCTAAACTTTCCTTTCCTAATCTGACTGCCTTCAAAACTTACATTACAATTACCAAAAACAGATCGGTTAAAATTTATTCTTCCATCATTAAACTCAACTGTTCTGAAATCAACATTACTGTCTCCAAATTCAGCGCGCTCAAAAGATATGCTTCCCTTTCCAAATTTTGAAAAATGGAAATCAATACTTCCCCCTTTAAACCGGGCAACTTTAAAACTTACCTCACCATCATTGAAGTTCGTATTTATAAATGAGACCTGATTGCCACAAAATTCAGTATTAACGAACGAGACTAATCCCTGACCAAAATCAGTGTATTGAAAATCTATTTTACCATCATGAATAATAGAATTCTTAAAAATAAAATCTCCTGAACCGAATATTGCATTGGCAAAGTCAATATTACCATCACGAAACAAAGTATTGGAAAAATTCACCCCTCCATCGCTAAACTTTGCAGAATTGAATGAAACATCGCCTTTCGCAAAATGAGTACCTTCAAAAGATAAATCTCCTTCACTAAATTCAGAAAAGGAAAAATCAGTACCAAATTTAGATTCGAAGAATGAATGATGAGCACTTAGCCCCTTAAGTTCAACATATTCCTTTTTACCTAATCCACGTTCACCGCGATAAACCGAAAGAGAGAAATTTCTAACCAGACAAAAATCCAGATTAAGATCTTCATTTTTATCAATCATCTTATACAGCTTCTCAGTTTCAAGATATCCGAATAGTTCAACTGCAACCGATTGATTATTATTATCCAGTAAAGTAACAATGGCCGTCTTAGGAAAAACCCTTCCATCATCTGTTGTATATTTAAGGTTCTTTATATCAACCTTATAATTTGTATACTGAAAAGTCATATGCTATAGAAAAAAGCTATTCAACAAAAATATTAATATGGTTTCGCAAATTAATAAAAAAAATGCTAATTGGTAACTATTCAGTATTTTAAGTATGTAATGATAAAATGATTAAATTGTTACGTGTTTCGGGTTAGGAGTTTTTTTTGTTGATTGCCGACTGCCGACTGTAGACTTCTTATTTATCCCTGCTACATAATTGTTTATAAGGACAATATTTACAAATTTCAGGCTCATCCACCTGCTGGAATGGAATAGTTGTATCGTAAATTTCCTCAATTGTCTCTTTTATTAACTCAACCATAGACAATTCAAAGTCAGATATATCCATAACCGGACTTTTGGATTTTTTACTATCCTTAATAAAAATCCGGTAATCAAAATTCTTATTATGAATATCTCTAACAGAATAAATTCCTGGAATAATCGCTGTATCTGATTCCTTCTTCTTCAGCATTAAAGCGTAGATAAAAGTTTGCAAAACGGCTCTTTTTCTTTTTTTATCTCCGGCTAAAAACAGGTCACTGACCATATTTATTTCATTCTCAGTTGCACCGGTTTTATAGTCAATCACCCTGATTACCCCATTAACCATGTCAATCCTGTCGATCCTTCCCCCTACCCTGATTTTTTCAGGAATCCCATTAAAGGAAAATGGAATATCCAACCAGTGATTTTTCTCTAACTCAATAATCCGAAAAGGGGCATATTTCAGATCGGTTTCCAACATTGTTATCACATATTTTAATAAAACATCACGGATAACCATACTTTTTCCGGATATTTCAAGGTTATCCATCTTTTTATTATCATTTTCAAACCAGATTTCAATAAAGGATTGGTTTACAAAATCTTTTATTTTACCACGATTTTTTATTAACCCTTTAATAACTGGCAAATCAATGATTTTGCCTTCATATGGCTTGTATAAAAGATTAACCGAATGGTGTAAGAGGTTCCCAAATATCATTGGATCTATCTCTTCAATCACTTCGTCCGGTTCCTTAAGTTGTGCAACATATTTGAAATAAAATTTCAATGAACAATCCAGATATATATTTAGTGCAGTTGGAGAAATGTATCTATCCACCTTATTATTTTTAACTAAATATCCTGATAATATTTGTAAAGTTTTTTTATTTTTAAAAATCCGGATTGGATCATTTTTTTCAATATTAATTTTATAATCAAGTATCCTTTCTGTTATTTTAATCTCCTTATCATACTTCATTTGAGTAAGAAACCTGCTCATCTCTCCTGTTTTTAAACCTCCCGAACTTGTATCATAAATTAAAGATATATTACGCGCTCTCTGAATCAGCCGGTAAAAATAATATGCATAAATAGAGTCCTGATGTTCAATGGTTGGAAGACCAAATCCCTTCCTGAGGTTAAATGGAATAAATGAGTAACGGGGACTGGATCTGGGAAATATACCTTCGTTCATTGAAAGAATAACCACATTTTCAAAATCCAAAGTCCTTGTTTCCAAAATACCCATTATCTGCAAACCACTTAAAGGCTCTCCACTAAACGGGATCTTCATATCACGCATATACCTGTTAAGTAACCGGTAATAAATATCAAGGGATAATCTTATTCCTTTGGCTGCCTTTATTATATCATCAAGCCGCTTTATTAATGTATAAACATTATAAATATACTCCCTTTCTATTATTGAAAAGCGGGTGTTTCCCATTTCCTCATCAGTATCCTGTTTATGAAAATATTCCAGTATCTTAAGCAAATATGGTGACATATCCTCAACTTTTTCTACAACAGAAAATATTATTCGTAACAGCTTGTTCTTAATCTCTTTTCCGGGAGACCAGTATATAATATTTTTTGAATTGATATTCTGTTCGATTGTTTTTACTTCTTCACCTGCAACATCTTGAATATAATGACTATATAATATAGGAAGAACATGTTTGAAATAAAAAACCGGGTTCGTACCTGATTTATTCCTGAGTGATCGCTGAAGTTCAATCAAGTTGCACACCAATCCGTACACAGGTGTGTTCTTTACGGGATATCCCATAGTAATATTGACATTACTAATTTCTTCAGGTAAGGAGTAAATTACCGGCATTAATAAATGTTCGTCAGGCAGAACAACTGCCGTTTTATGATCAAGATTTTTAATTTCCCCGTGTGATTCCCTGAAAACCTGTTCCAATATTTTTGCCTGACCAATTTCTGAAGGGACACCAATAAATTCAATTTTCTTGCTCTTATCCAGCATATAATTGAAAGTAAAATCCAATTTTGCAGAAGGGTATTTCTTTCTGTTCTTTGAAATGAAAAAACCTGCCTCCTGAAACTCCTTCCCTTCATCTAAATAATATTGATCCCAATCCCAATAAAATTCGACTTTCCCACTATCTCTCAAATATTCAAACAACCTGTCTTCTGCTTTACTCAGGGCATTAAAACCAACAATAATGTATGATGAATACTTCAATTCCAGGTTCTGTTTATTTAATATTTTTTCTGCAACCTGCTTGTAAAGCATACCCTCATACGCAAGTCCATCATTACTGATCTTATTCTTGAACCCGGAATATATTTTGTACAGCACCTCCCATAAGCTGACAAATTCCTCCTGGTGTACAGATTTTTTTTCAGGTTCAAACCATTTCCAGAACTGTTTAATGACTTCTATTTGCTCCTTTTCCAGAACAGAAAACCGGCCTTCAATTTCCTTTAAATCACTAAGATTCCTAAACAATTCTTTAGCCGAAACAAGATATTTATCCACTTCATCAAAATCACCAAGAAGCATTTCTCCCCAGTGATAAAATTCATCAAAACTCTCTTCTGATTTAATTTCCTGCCGGAAGCTATTATAAAGTTCAAAAATCAAATATAATGGATCGGCTAACTGAAGACCGGAAAATTCCTGCATTAACTCTCTGATTGTCATAAATACAGGCGACCAAACAGGTTTATCAGTAATCTCACTGAGATATCGGCTAAAAAACAAACCCGCTCTTTTATTTGGAAAAACTATACAAATATCACCAAGCTCATTTTGATGACGTTCATAAACCCTTTTTGCAATCTGGTATAAGAAGTTGTTTTTCAAAATATCAAAGTATTAACGCAAGATTAAAAATTAGTTATTAATTCAAGGTTACTGGTCACTGGTCACTGGTTACTTTATTATACATTCCATATTCTACATTTTACATTTTTAGTTTTACAATTAATATTCTCCTTTACTCCGTCTCTTCGTCTCTTTGTCTCCCTTCGTCTCTTTGTCTCCCTTCGTTCTATCGTACTATCTTCTCTCATCTTCTCATCTTCTCACCTTCTCACCTTCTCACCTTCTCACCTTCTCACCTTCTCACCTCTTCTCTTCCTCTTCCTACTCACCCACTCTCCTTACTCACCTACTCACCTTACTTACTTCTTCGTCCTTGCCATGTATCCATTTCTTCCAGCTTTTGTTCAAATAAACTGAGTATCTGATCCGTTCGTTTCATATTCCATCGTGGACCTGTCAGATATCGGGGCGGTGCTTCACCGGTAATTCGTTCAACCACAAACGCAGGATTGAGTCTTTCAATAAAACTTACAATAAACTCAAGGTATTCTTCCCATGTAAATATTTCGAATCGTTCAGGATGCTCCTTGTATTCCAATGACATAGCCGTATCCTTAACAATTTGTAATTGATGAAATTTTACATTATTTAATGGCAAACCGGAAATGATACCGGCTTCATCAAGCATTTGCTTCCTACTTTCACCAGGCAGACCAAAAATAAAATGAGCTCCGACACGAATACCTTTCCTGGCAGTTTTTTCAATTGCCTCAACACTTTGTTCAAATGTATGTCCCCTGTTAACCCGTTGAAGAGTTGAATTGTAAACCGATTCAACACCATATTCTAAGATCACATAATATTTTTCAGCCAGTTTACTCAAGTAATCAAGTTTTTCATTATCCACACAATCAGGACGAGTTCCAATAACCAATCCAACAACACCTGGAAATTCCAAAGCTTCCCGGTAAACCTTTTTTAAGACCTCAAGTGAAGCGTATGTATTGGAATAAGCCTGAAAATATGCAAGATATTTTGTTGCTTTTCGATATCGTACTTTATGAAATTCTATACCCAATTTAATCTGCTCACTTACAGTTTTTTCAGACTTGCAATAAGATGGATTAAAAGCATTATTGTTACAATAGGTACAACCACCTTTTGTTATAAAACCATCTCTGTTAGGACATGTAAAACCGGCATCAATACTTACTTTCTGAACTCTTTCTCCAAATATTTTCTTAAAATAATTCGAGTAAGCATTAAACCTTCTCTCATGTCCCCAGCTATAAACCTTATTGCCCATAAATTATCAAATTATATACTAATTAGTTAATTGGTTGATTTTTTAATTTGACTCACTTAATTAAACACTCTCCAGACAAGACATACCTTGTCTCTACAAATATTTTCTCAAAAACTTTTCACCTCTTCTCATCTTCTCATCTTCTCATCTTCTCATCTTCGCCCCCTCACCTAGTCGCCCAGTCGCCCAGTCGGCTCTTCGCCCTCACACTTGAACAACTTCATCCATTTCAACATACCAGAGATATCCCTCAGTATGTTTGTACCCCATTTCTGATAGATAATTCATATACTGCCTGATCTGTGACCGATGTTTTGGTTCCTTAATAGCTCCGAACTTGTAATCGATAACCACTGTTTTCTCGTCATTATAAATCACCCTGTCAGGACGTTTTATCTTTCCATCCTTCAATAAAATATCAGCTTCTGCTTTCACTTTCCACTTATCACTGAACCAATCTCTTACTTGCTCTTTTTTCAATTTTTTGAAAATATTATTGCTTATAACATCTGTTTCACCATTTGAGATTTTCCCGGCATAAACCAATTTTTTCAGCGAAAATTCAATATCCTCTAAAGTGGTAATATTTTCAAATATTTCATGCATAATCTTTCCATAATTTACTTTTGATCTTTCACCCATTGCAGCAGGTTCAAAATAGTCATCCGACTGAAGATTAAATCGTAATCTCGCAGAATATTTATTTGATGGATAAGTTCTTACTGCCATTTCTCCCAAACCAATCTCCACGGGAACATCTTCTGATATTTCATTAACACCTATTTGAAAGGTTTCTTTTTCTGTATCCTGAAATTTCAAAAAATCTATTCCCTGATTTTTCACTTCTGTGTTTGAAACTTCTGTACAATAATTAATCGCCTTTCTAACCAGGTGTCCTGTATTTGTAATCCCCCCCGACTTTGCCGGTAAGGGGCACATCACAAATAAGCTGTCCATTGCTCTGGTAAAAGCAACATACAACAAATTGAGGTTATCAATAAACGTATAAAATTTTTCCCTGAAATAATCCTGGTCAAATTCTGTTAATGCTAAATCCTTAACATATTTTACCGGAACACGATCCAGCTTGTTAAATGGAGCAGTTTTGGGTTCACACCATATCATTGGGCTTATTTCATGATCAATTTTCCAATTACAGAAAGGTATTATTACTGATCTGAATTGCAATCCTTTAGCTTTATGCAAAGTAAGAACACGCACAGCATCCGGATTTTCAGATAACTGTATGTTCTTTCCCATTCCTGTTTGTTCCCACCATTCCATAAATTGCATGATCCCTGAAAATTCTGTTTTTGAATATTCAATAACCAAATCCTGGAAAGCCTGGATAAATGGGATTTCATCTTCTATTGTATTCAGCTTAAAAATTCTGATAAGGTTTTCTGTCAGTTCAAATAATGGGAGATTCTTTAAATCATTTAGGTTTTCTTTGAATTCAGCCGGGAATAATGATATCAGCATGGCATCGCGATCATCTTTGTTAAATAATTCACTTACTTCACTAACATCCTTCCGGGCGATCTTATCCTTTCTATTAAGATAATATAATAGCCATCCCCTGTTTATATCGTCATCAGGATTAAGAAAATACCGAAGCATTCCCAGTAAAAATTGAACAGCTTCTGAATTCCTGATAAACAATGAATCGTCTGAAATCAGGTTATATTTTTTCCTGTGTTCATTATTTTTGTTCATATAACCAAGCAGACTTTCCATAACCTTAACAGCCTGATCCTTTTTCCTGACAAGTATAGCAATATCACCTGGCCTTAATCCTCTATTAAGCAAATCATTAACCAGACCGGGTAATTTTTCCAGTACCTTACTTTCCCAATTCTCCTTTCCTGAATCAATAAATGAAATCTCAACATATCCTCCTTCCCTTTCTTTACCGCCGGGTAATTCCTGGATATGATCACTAAAAATACCAGAAACAGGGGTATCAATACTCACACCTTTTATCCCCTGATCCCTTTCACTATTCTCTTCCAAACTGCTTACAAAAAGATCATCAAGCAGCTTCTTTGCTGCTTCAAATAGTCTGTTGTTAAAATCAACAATATTTCGTTTGCTTCTCCAGTTTTCCTTTAATGACTTCTTAACCACATCAAAAACATTTTGATCTCCTGAAATAAGAGAAGCCAGAATGTTCCAGTCACTGTTTCTCCATCGGTATATCGACTGTTTTATATCTCCAACAACCATATTTTCATATCCCTCTGAAATGCTGTTGATTATCAATGGCTTGAAATTTTCCCACTGAATTGTTGATGTATCCTGAAATTCATCAATCATAAAATATTTAAAGTAATTACCTGTCTTTTCATAAATAAATGGTGCTTCATTCCCGTTAATGATCTTATTAAGAAATCCGGGAACATCAGATAAAAGAAACAGATTTTCATCATGTGTAATTTCTCTGATTTGCTGTTCAATATCTGCAAGAATCCCAAAGGAGAACAGATTTTTATTTATACTTACTGCTGTAAAATATTCTCTGAAATTTTTATTGTAATATTCTATTATCCGTTTTAATACTTCATTTAAGCCACCATTTACCGCTGCTATAATTTCATTCCTTTTCTCAGATGATTTATTCACCCATCCATCCTGATTATCAACAGCATTTATTTGCCGAGGACGGGGAGATATTTTTTTTATGTCTTTTTCAGCCAGGTAATTAAAATAGCGCGGAACACTATAGTCTCCATACTTAAAATCTCCTATCTCAAGTAAATGTTCTCTAATTATCTTCAATCCTTCACTTCCATACTTCTCTAATGTGTTTTCAAATAAGCGAATTATCTTATATAGTTCTTTCTGATATTCATTCAGTTTCTTCAAAAAAGAGGCAGACCCATCAAGTTGAAATTTATTATCAATACCCTGGTAGTTTTCTGCAAAAATTTCCTTACCCAGATCAATCAGACTATCCCTGAAATTCCAGTTTTTGCCTTCTTCAACTCTGTTTTCTGCAAATCTTATCAGCCAATCAGTTAATTCAGACTTTCCATCCAGATTATTAATAAGGTTATCAACAGCTTGTTCAAGTATCCTTCTATTATCGAGCTCCAGGTTAAATCCAAATTGCAAACCTGTTTCCCTGGCAAAAGAAGTAAGTATCCGTTGAAAAAAATTATCAATTGTCCCAACCGAAAACCTCGAATAATCATGTAGCAAATAGTCTCTTATCACTTTTGCTTCCCTGGTAATTTGCTCAGGCGGCAAATCAATCTCCTTAATTAATATATCTGTTGCCGGTGATGGTTCATTAATTGCAAGATTATTCAGCTCCAGGATTATCCTTGCTTTCATTTCGGCAGTAGCTTTATTGGTAAATGTTACAGCAAGAATGTGCCGGTACTCATATCTTGATTTGAAAAGTAATTTTATGTACTCAACAGCCAGGGTAAAAGTTTTCCCTGATCCCGCCGAAGCACTATATACTGTTAGTTTTGACATAAAGCAAAGAAACAAAACAATAAAAATTAAAAGTACGAAAATATTCCCTTCCTCCACTAAGTGTTTAAATAATACTACTTTTGCAAGCGAAGAGCTGGATGATATTGAAAAAATACTTGCGGTATAGAGAATTATGAAAAAAATATTTATCGGATTGTCTGGAGGTGTTGATTCCAGTGTTGCAGCATATCTTTTGAAAAAACAGGGATATGATGTGGAAGCCTTATTCATGAAGAACTGGCACGATACAACAGGCTTGCTTAAAGGTGATTGTCCATGGGATAACGATATGATGTTTGCTGAAATGGTTGCTAACAAACTTGATATACCTTTTCACCATGTTGATTTAAGCAAAGAATATCGTAAACGTGTGGTTGATTATATGTTCAATGAATACAAAGAAGGTCGAACTCCAAATCCTGATGTACTGTGCAACAGGGAGATAAAATTTGATCTTTTTGTCAGGGAAGCGCGAAAACTTGGCGGAGAAATGGTAGCCACAGGTCATTATTGCCGTAAAGATGAAATCAAATCAGACAATAAAACAATATACAGATTACTTGCCGGTGTTGATAAAAACAAAGACCAGAGCTATTTCTTATGTCAGATATCCCAGGAACAATTAGCATCTGCCCTTTTTCCCCTGGGAGATATTACAAAGCCCGATGTAAGGAAAATTGCTTTGGATCTTGGTCTGGCAACTGCACACCGCAAAGATTCTCAGGGTATATGTTTTGTTGGAAAAGTTGACCTTCCCCTGTTTCTCCAACAACAACTTGCTTCAATAAAAGGAGACATTATTGAAATTCCATTGGGTTATTACGACAATATTATCAAATCCGATTCTCTTGAAGATATTACTAAAGATTATTTATACAAACCACATGACGGCATAAAGATAGGGGAACATAACGGCGCACATTTTTTTACTATCGGACAAAGGAAAGGGTTGAATATTGGTGGTAAAGCCGAACCGATCTTTGTTATTGATAATGACACAATTACAAATACTATTTATACCGGAATGGGGAGAAATCATCCCGGACTATTCCGAATGGGATTATTTATTAAACAAGACGAAATACACTGGCTTAGAAACGACCAGAAAATGAAACCCGGTATGAACCGAAAAATGCTGGTTAGAATTCGTTACCGCCAACCTTTGCAGGAAGCAACTCTTAATATGAAAAAGGAAGGTATGTATATTTTATTCACAAAACCTCAAAGAGGAATAGCCCGTGGACAATTTGCTGCATGGTATGATGAAGAAGAATTACTTGGATCGGGTGTGATCTCTTGATTAAGAAAAAGGAATCACCATATTTTCATTTTTTTATTAAACCTGTTAATTGCTTCATACAAACCGGTTTTTTCATCATCCCCAACAACCTCATATTTCTTACACAGCTCATCCGCTGAATTGGATACAATAAAACTGTTTTCAGCCCAGTCAAGCATGGTAATGTCATTATAATCATTACCCACAGCCATAATATCAGGTAAAGAAATATTAAGTTTATTTGCAAGGAACAAAGAACCTGATCCCTTCGATATTCCCCGTGGAAATATTTCAGTCCATATAGATTTGCCATCTAAAGGGGAAGTGGTCCTTTCAACATGATAGCCGGGAAACATTTGCTTAACCATTTCATGAACACCGGAATTATGCTTAGATATAATCAGAAACTGGCATGCTTCACCAAATTCTGCTTCGGGATTCTCTAAAGGCTTTGCATACTGAGAATAAAGCTCATTCCTGTAATAAAAATCAGGGGTTGTATTATCAATATCCGCATATAAATATTTATGGTTGTCCGGGATAGG
>Ga0208905_1001519_pt1 | contig 11664 bp, 5 predicted proteins | sample AntAceMetag02UKS_FD_184776 | JGI IMG/M metagenome (GOLD analysis project Ga0208905, IMG submission 184776) | Saline lake microbial communities from Ace Lake, Antarctica - Antarctic Ace Lake Metagenome 02UKS (SPAdes) (version 2) | ecosystem: Environmental > Aquatic > Non-marine Saline and Alkaline...
CTTATTACCTTATTAGAATCCATTATTCGATCGCTGCTATTATTTTTATATTCAGGGGATTATCCCTTAACTAAATGACATTGCCCTATACCTTTATACCATATACCCTTATACCTGAATAGTAATAAAAATTTTAATACCTGAATAATTACATTCGTGATATTGCTCCGACTTATCAAAATTAGTAATAAAATCCCAAGGAGTTTTTGTTTAGATAGCTTTCAGAGAACAGAGTTATATTTGTTTTCATTATTTTGTTAAAGATTTTTAACAGAAATAAAAATATTATTGCCTCTACTGGAAATTTAAAGAAGTTTAGTTTGATTCTTAATATAGCAATTGGGTAGAACAGTTTGTTTACTATAAAAGCAACAGGTCTTATTTTGTCAGGCGCATATTTATACAGTAAAGGGTCTGCAATAGGTATATAAAAATTTACAAATGTTTCTAATTTCCATCTATAGTCCTTTTTTATCCAAGGCGTTTTTAGTTCACTAAGAACAGAGTTATATTCATCTAATTTTTCAGGTATTTTAAATCCTTTATTGACAGCAATTTCATACATTTTTGTGTTTGGTATAGGGACAAACAGATGTATTCGTGTTTTCAGAGATTTATTAATAATTTTTGCTTTTCGTATCATTTCAAAAGTTGCTTTTACATCTTTATCAGGGTTAAAAGGAAATCCTATTATTGTAAGGAATACAGGAGTGATATTATAATTTTTGGTAATTTTTGCAAACGCAATATTGTCTTCTACTGTTAATTTTTTGTTTAACATGTCCAGTATTTCCTGGCTCCCTGATTCAGCACCTGTAAAGAGCTGCCTGCACCCTGATTTATAAAAAAGTTCAATATCATAGTCTGAAAAATATTTTATAAAAATACCTGCATGGGAACCGGCTTCCCATAATAAATTTAGTTTGGAAGCAATAAAACTTTTGCATAAGCTGATAGAAAATTCTTTGTCTGTAAAAAAGTTGTTATCACAAAAACTAATACTTTCTATGTTTGCAACTTTTTTAAAATATTTCAGGTCTTTAATAATGTCATTAATATTTTTATGATACCATTTTCCTTTGTATATAGTTGCCGAGCCACAAAAAGAACAATTAAAAGGACATCCCTGACTGGTATAGTATTTTATGCATCTTTTTGAGAAAGAATTTTTAAAAACATAATTATTTATATCAATAAGCGTATAATCAATTTTTGGAAATTTATTAATATCACTAAATTTATTATGAGGAACAGTTATTATTTTGTCGTTTTTTTTATATACTATCCCATTAATTTCTGTTAGATTATGAAAATTATTTTCAATAATATTTTTCACCAGTTGTCTGAAAGGTATTTCTTCCTGACCGGTAATTAAGAAATCAATATATTTTTCATTTATTGTCTGATGTTGCAAAAAACTTGGTTGCCATCCAGACCATATTACATAGCTTTCGGGGCAATAATTTTTTATAAGTTTTGAAAAGGTGATTCCTCTGTTAATTTGAAGATTTTTTAACAGATTTACAACAACTAATAATATTCTGTCTTTATATTTATAAACTATTTTATTGTAATCTTTTTGAATTTGTTCATCTATTAATATTGTTTTAATGTTTAAATCTCTTATCATTCTTTCCATTCTGAGTATTCCATAAGGAAAGTATTTTTTTTGTCCAAAGCTTTCACCAGGAAAAAATAAAATGATAATATCTTTTTTCATTAATATTTTAATTCTATATATTTAGAAATTTGTATTTATTTACATTGTAGAAAATTCTTAATCGGGTAAAGGTATAAAAATTTATCATTACTGTCCGACTAAAAATTTAATTCAAATGTATATTTTTTGGAAAATTTTTCTTATATTTTTTAATTTTGTTTTAATTAAAAAATCCCGAAAGGGATTTAATTTGAATAACCATAGGTGAAACCTATGGTTACAAACTACGTAGTATTCATCTTCAATCAGGCAACTGCCTGATTGAACAAAAAACAATCATTATGGTAACTTATACACAAATATTGTATCAAATTGTTTAGTTGATTATCATTTACTTACTCCGCATTTACTCACAAAATTGTTTATTTTTAAGGTGTTCGTGAGAACGCTTCGCTTAGTTTATATGGAGTTATTCATATTTTTTCCTTTCAGGAAAAATATTTTAAACTGAGTAGTTTTATTTTTAACCATTAATGTTTGAATTGCTTAGAAGCACAAAATCGGATATATAACAATGAAATCACCTCCTTGTTCAATGCAATTAAGTTTATTTAACAGATAAATATGGAGAGGTCGTTTTTTTAAATAAAATAGATAGCCCTGTTTATAAGCAATACAAATTAAATATTAGAAAAAAAAATTTTTAGTCGGATAATAGTAAAAAGTTATCATTATTTTTCACTAATGTCTTATCAATTTTGTAATGTTGTTACGCCTTAGACGGATTAATTCTGTCAGAGTTTAGCTTTATACGAATCTTTATTAATCTTTTATCAGTAGTGATTATTTAAATCAAAAAAAAGTTAAATCAAATTTATTGTATTTTATGCAAAAAAAAAATTTTTTTTATTAATTATTTTTTTATCTTTGCAATTAATTAAAAAATTAATCTAATTATTAACTAAAAATTTAAAAACTTATGAAAAAAATTTACATTTTGTTTGCAATACTTTTTATTGCAGGTTTCTCGTATGCACAAAATCAAATTGTGCAGCAAAAGGTTAAAGGAGTAACTCCTATGCAAAAGACACATTTTAATGCTTCTGACACAAAAACTCCAACAGACACAATCTTTATTGATGATTTTTTTAATTTTGGACAAGCTACAATTTATGGAAATACAGGTGGCGGATTTGTTTTTGGCAGCAATTGGTCTGGTACTCCAGCTGTAGTTGGGTCACCTGAATGTGCTCAGGGTTATATCATTACAGGATTAGGATATGAGGTAGAACAAGTATTAATATGGGTAGGCGATATATACAAAAATTCTGCCAATGGGTCTTCTTTAACTGTTACTGTTAATGCACTTGACGATTCAAGTCATTATGGTGGCGGTGGAACAGACTATGATATTATATGTCCTGGAACAGTTTTAGGAACTACAACAGTTCCATGGGCTGATATTGATACAACTGATTTTACTGTTGCAACTTTTGCAACTCCAATTAATGTTACTACTGACTATGCTGTTGTTGTAAATGTTGAGGATTTTTATACAAATAATGATACTATTGGGTTTGTATCTAGTGCTGATGGTGGCGCAAGTGGAATTATGGGTGTAGAATATACATGGTGGAAATATCCTGCTGCTCCAGCTTTTTGGACCGAAGCAGACCATGTTTATGGTGTAGATAATTCAATTGCTTTCTTTCCTGTTGTTGATGCCTCCGGAGCTGGTATTGATGGCAATTATTTTATCTCAGGGATGAAATTAAGCCAAAATCAACCTAATCCTGCTAATAACTCTACTTTAATTCAATATGAAGTTGAAAATAATTCTGATGTTACTCTTGAAATCTATGATGTAACAGGAAGAAAGGTCTTTGTCCAACAACAAGGAAAACAATTAGCCGGAAAATATACAATAACAATAAATGCTAATGAATTATCCAATGGGGTTTATTATTATTCCTTAATAGCTGATGGCAAACGATTAACCAAAAAAATGATTGTCAACAGATAAATAGAAATTATTTTTATAAAAATAAGATTAAAAAAAACCCCTAAAAAATTTTTAGGGGTTTTTTATTTAAAAATATATTTAAGATTATTCTAAAAAGTGATAGTATTTACTATTACTATATTTATTTAATCCGTGGTTGACTGTATGAAATGCTGTATATCAATTAGAGGGAAAGGTGATATTATTACTAAACACAAAAATTTGACTTTTGGGATTACATTTATATTTCATTTCTTGTCCGCCTCATGCAGATTACAGGTTTTGCAAAGTGATATAATAAAGTAGGTTAAAAGACGACTTGCCTTGGTGATGTTGCCATGTCTGTTTTATAGACCTGTTGCCTTTTACAAAAAAAAAGCCCCTAAATTTTAGGGGCTTTTTTAAATTAGAGAATTCTTTTTAGGGAAAAATTTATTTAACAATAGTCATTCTCTTTATTAATTTTTGATCATTAGCATTTAAAGAGTAATAGTAAGTTCCGTTTGCAAGATTTGTTACATCTAAATTTATTGAATATATTCCTGCTGTTTTATTTCCCTGTTCTTTTGTAAGAACTGTTCTTCCGTTAGCATCTATAATATCCAAACTAACATCACTGGCATTATTTTTAAGTTCATATTCTATCAAACATTGATTTGAAGTTGGATTTGGATAGTTTTGACTTAATTTCATTCCGAAAATGAAATTATTACCATCAACACAACCTACAGTCATATCAACAATTGGGAAAATGGCAAGGTCAAAATCTAAAGGCCATGCTTGCAGTAGTGTGTACCAGGTATCATCGCTCCATTGTTCCCATGTAAGTTCTCCGCTACCGCCTTCGCCATCAGTTGTACTAACTAAGCCAACAGTATCAGTACTTATCCCTGATACATCAAATCCAATAACATAATCACCTGATATTGTTATTGGAGTTGCAAAAGTTGCAACAGTATAAGCAGCTGTATCAATATTTCCTATAGAAGCAGATACAGTTCCTAAAACTGTTCCTGGGCATGTCTGACCAGTACCTGCTGTAGTAGTACCGGTAGTTCCATCCATATCCCATACTTTGAAAGCAACATTACCACTGCCAGAGACCGCTTCTTTAGCACCAAACCAGTAAAGTGCTCCTTCAATTTTATAACCAGTAGTTACAAGAAATTGTTGTCCTTTTGCAATATCTCCATAACTATTGTTTCCAACAACATAGCCACCACCAGTAGCACTATATAATGTTGGTGAGCCAGAAAGAAATTGACCAGGTTCTAATGTGTCTGTTGGTGTTTTTACAGAAAAATTTGGTTTTTCCAAATTTATTACACCCGATATACTACGTTGCTGCCCGTAAGTATATCCTGCAAAAATTAATACAGCAAACAAAATGTAAATTTTTTTCATAAGTTTTAAAATTTTTAGTTAATAATTAGATTAATTTTTTAATTAATTGCAAAGATAAAAAAATAATTTGATAAAAAAATTTTTTTTCCTTTTTTTTTGAAAGTGAATGAATTAAGCCAAAATTAACCTAATCCTGTTGATAGTTTTAATTCAGATGAAAAGTATTTTTTTATTCCGATTCAGGCGAATAAAAGAAACTTGATGATTTTGTTGTAAAATCTCTTTTAAATTCATTGGCAGAAAATAAAAGCATAAATTCATGAGAACCATTACTATATGAACTAAGGTCATTAGCATTTATATCATAAGAATAAGCTAATCGTAAATTTTTTGTGATATTAAAACCTATCAGTCCTATATATGAATCATTAATTCTGTAAGAAAGACCTATCCAGAATTTATCATTATAAAATGTGTTGGTATTTATTTCATATTGAGTGATAAATGTGCTGCTTTTTATAAATATTGATGGAATAATATCAACTTTATCAGAGGTCTTTATTTCATAAGATGAAAAAATATAATAATGCCTTGGCGTTTTGTATAGAGTAGATTTATCTAATGACTTGGTAAGATGGGTTGAAGATAAAGCAACCGTAAAATTAGAAGTATTAAAAGTTAGTCCAAAACAAAAATCAGATTTTGTCTCATCATTTAAAGCTTTTGAAGCATTTTGGTCACCTTGCTCTTCAAATATAAGTTTTGAATAGTCAAAAGATTTGTTTGTAAGACCTATACCTGCCCCGACTGAAAAGAATGCTTTTTCTGATAACATAAAATTTCGTGCATAGATTAAATGAGCATTTATTGAATTTTCATAACCTAACTTGTCATTTATTACAGACAATCCTATGCCACCTAATTTTTCAAAAGTTGTATGAACATTTAACATTTGAGAGCAAGGCGGCTCGTTTAATCCTGTCCATTGCTGCCGGACTGTAAGTGAACCGGAAAAATCATTATAACTTGCTGTAGCTGGATTAAATGATAATTTGTTAAACATAAAATTACTGAACTGTATGTCATTTTGAGCTGACCCAATAAAATATTCCAGTAAAATAACAATTAAAATTAATGTTGTTTTTTTCATCTGTTTATATTTTTGTATTACGTTATTAGTAGAGACAAGGCGCACCTCATCTCTACTGTAAAATTATAATCATTCTTCTGTATAAACCTATAAGTTATCCGTTTTAGAAGGATTATGGAAGTTTAATAAATTTATATTTTTTATTTTTCATATAACCTGACAGGTTTATTTTGCAAAAATGAATTTATCTATACTTAAATTAACAATGTCCTTAATTTAAACTTTATACCTTCATAAAATTAAACTTGTTGTATATTATCTTATAACTGTAACCGGTCCGTTTAATTTAATTTCATTATCTTCATTGTCTTTAATAATAATAACATAATAATATGTTCCGGGAGACACATATTTTCCGTTATATTTTCCATCCCATCCATCGCTGCCTTTATACAATCTTTGTCCCCAGCGATTTACAATTGTTAAATCCAGTTCTTTAAATCCCTTAATAAAAATGTCATTTACTCCATCACCATCAGGGGTAAAGGCGTTTGGTATAGGTTTTACAGCAATTATCATTTCATCTTTTACACTTTCGCAAATATCTTCTGTTGCAATAACAGAAACAGTGTCTCCATCCTGAATAGTATTTGTTATGTAAACATTACTTGCTCCATTTTGAACCGAAGAACTGTTAACAAAGAACTCATAATTATCATAGGCCGCAGGATTAGCCGTAAAAGTAATTGATTGTCCCTGATAAGCAAAATCATTAGTTAAGTCATTTGTAAGCGTAATAACAGGCGAAGAAATTACAGATATATTTTGTGTAATAGTATCTGAACAGCTCGTTGTCATATCAGTATAAGTATAAGTAATAGTGTAAGTTCCAGGTCCGGATATTTCCGGGTCAAAGATTCCATTATCTGTTCCATCACCGGAATAAGTGCCTCCGTCAGGAAGACCTCCTGTTAATGTAAATGCCTGAGTATTATCACAGACGTTTGATAACGGATCAAAAGTAACATTTGGAGAGTTAAGCACAGATATATTTTGTGTGCAACTATCAGTGCAGCCATTTACGTCGGTATAAGTATAAGTGATAGTATGAATGCCCGGTCCGGCTGTTTCCGGATTAAAGATATTGTTATTTACCCCATTACCTAAATAAGTGCCTCCGTCAGGATGACCTCCTGTTAATGTAAATGCCGGAATATTATCACAAACATCTGATAATACATCAAAGGAAACATCAGGAGAACTAAATACGGCTATATCTTGTGTTTTACTATTTGTACATCCATTTGCATCTGTGTAAGTATAAGTAATAGTATATGGACCACCTACTATACCTGTTGGGTCAAAATAATTACCGGTTACGCCTGCACCTGAAAAAGTTCCCCCTGATGGTGTAGCTGTTAGTTCTATTGGTCCTGCATTTTCACAAACATCAGATTGTAAAGAAAAAGTAATTACAGGCAAAGGATTTACTGTTACTGTAACATTATCACTTGCAGTGTTAGATCCGTCATCAACAGTTACCGAATATGTTGTTGTTACTGTTGGTGAAACGATAGGGTCAGCAATTGCCGAATTAAATCCCGGGGGATTTGATGACCATGAATAAGTATAAGTTCCTGAACCGCCACTTGCCAGTGCGTTTAATTGTGTTGCATCGCCTTCACAAATAGATGGAGGATTAGCACTTGCAATTACACTTAAAGGTCCGCCTGTTATTGTTACAGTTACCTGATCTGTCCCCTGACATCCGGCACCGTCTGTTACAAATAAAGTAAAAATCGTGCTGGTTGTAAGATCTACTGTAGTTGGATTTTGTTCATCAGAATTTACTAAAGAATCTGCTGGCTCCCAGTGATAAGAATATGGTCCGCCACTGCCACCCGAAGCATCTCCGTATAATATAGTATGTGTTCCATTTGGAATATTTATATCTGTGCCTGCATCAGCTATTGGCAAAGGATTTACTGTTGCTGTTACACTGGCACAACTTGTATGTTCTCCATTAATTCCATAATTACAGTAATATGTTGTTGTTAAGGTTGGATTTACTGTTATAGTATCTCCTGTGCCTATTAAAGTGCCATTACATGCACCTGAATACCAGAAAACAGTTGTCCCGGTACCGCCTCCACCGGAACAAGTAAGCATTACAGTATCACCTGAATCATAACAAATAGAAGATGGCACTGCTGATGCTGATATTGGCGGGTTAATGCAATTAATTTTTATTGTAAAATTTCCGGATGCACCATTATAACCATCACACGAGACAAAATAATTATCTGTGCTATTTATAGCAGCAGTAACTCCTGAACCACCATAAGCACCATTATAACAACTGCCTGAGCCGGATGAATTTGTTATAAAATAATCAAAATCAACAGAACTTGATACCTGCTGAACATCTAATACTTGTCCGGCGGTCATATTAATACTAAACCAGTAGTCCTTTCCGCTCTCATCCCACCCAATACAATCATAGCTTGTTACAGCATTTACCAAGCAGATATCAGTATTTGAACGAGAGTATAAACCTCCACAGGAAGCTAATTCAGGATTTTGATAATGACCTAAGGGAATAGGATTAACAGTAATAACAGCATCGTCTATAGCAGACAGACAATAAATATTAATTCCTGTTACTGTTGCAGAGTATGTTGTTGTTTGCACGGGTGATACATTAATTGTTTGCTCACTTTCCTGTCCGGATAAGCTTGGGTCAGCCGGCAAAGCGGACCATGAGTAAGTTACACCTCCCGAAGCTGTTAAAGAAGCAGTATTTCCTTCACAAATTGTTTTATCAGGACCAGCATTAGCGGCGTTAACACCCATACTTGCAGAGAAAACATAATCGCAATGATCTGCTCCCCATCCATCAATCATTATTACATAAGGATTGCCAGGTGTTAAGCCCGTAGCTGTTATCTCTCCATCTGCTTCTTTATTTGGACTCCAGCAATTTGATTTAGGAGTAAAATTACCGTAACTGCAATCAGTTTCGTATATCTGTATTTGAATACCGTGTATTTTACCAAGTGGTGGTATTCCCGTACAATTACTTACCCATACATCTAATACTGCGGTAGTAGAGTCAGCTATAAATGATAGCCAGGAATTATTTTCAATAGTTCCACAAAAAATTCCTAATGAATCAATATTTAATTCTGTATGATCATCTGTATATGAAGAACTTGTATTACCATAATATCCATTTAGATTACATATTGGTGTATATGTATCACAGTTATCACTTGCAGTATCACTTGGTGAATAAGCAGGGGCAACACAATTATCAGGGCAATCTATTTTTATTTTCCAGCCCTTATCAATAATGGCTCCATCTGAATAAAAGCGGAATGTGATACAGCCGGACTGTGCATAATATGCTGTGCCATTGTCATCTAAAGTGTATTGAACAGATGGATTTGTTGAAGACCCTGTCAAAGTAGCAAGTAAAGGGTCAGATGTAGAAATACCATCATATATTGAAAGAGAATCCAAATCTGATTCAATTTCATAATAAGATATCACAGCTCTTATACAAGTACTGTTTACCGAAGCAAAACAATATGTAATTGTATAATCTTCATTGTTTTCATAGTTTCCCAATGCTCCACCAGTATCATAAAATACATCATCACAGGTATATATTACAGTATGAGGAATATTATATTCATAATTAACTTTTACATAAGGTTCTTTTCCTGAAGTATTAAATCCTCTAAAATAACTATAATATGGACTATCATCAGTATATTCATGTCCTACTTTAAATCTGTTATCACCATTTATAGATGCTTGCATATCAGAATTAGCATTGCCACCGAGTATAGTATTTTTGTATGTATAAGGTGTATCTATACACCAGTATTCATTATACCTTGCACCTGTGGTTATATCATTCCATAATTGTAAACCGGTTGCGCTGGTAGGGTCGTGTGCCAGATAAGAGTTGTCGTTATATGCACAATATGTCCCACCATGATTATACAGATTAAGATAAATATCAACATTGTTTACTGTTGAGTTGTCGGGTATTGAGGATACATCATACATAGAAAATCCGTGAGTAATGCCCCAGCTATATGTGCTTAAAATATTTCCGCTACCTTTACTGGTATCTTCACCGCATACATATCCTGTCCAGTAAGAACTAAAAACAGGATAAAAATCATTTGTAGGGTCAAGAGTAACAGGATAGCCAATATTATTTTTAAGTAACCAGCTACAGGATACAGCAGTTGTAATATTCAAATTATTGCCGTTTAATTCAACAAAATAACGTCCTGTTGTGTTGTCATAGACAGGCACAGCAATGTATGCATTATCTTTTCTACTCCATACCACGGTTGTATCAGGAATTGTTTCTTCAATAAATGGTTGAGGAAAAGAAACAACGACAGTTCCTTTCTCATCAACAATGGCAAGATCAGAATCTATCCATATATGAGATGTAATCTGTTTGCCAGGTTTGTAATCTTTAAATGTCCATACAGTCCAATTTTTAGGTAATTCTATAGTTTCCTGAAATCCAAGATAAGATTCTGAAGAGACATTATTTAATATTGATTTTTGTATTATAATATTATGTTCTAAGCGGTCAGCACCAAGAGTAAAAATATCTTCTGTCTCTGAAGATGATTTATATTTTATTTCATTTTTATTACATATACCATTGATATTTGATATTTCTGAAATAAGTTTTGTGTTTCCTTGCTCATCTAAAGCAACAATTTTGTAATTTTTCCATTGATGTAATATTGCGCCATCGAAATTTGAAGTAAATCCAGTATTAGGATTATAAGTAACAGGCATATTTACAGGCACTTGTATCTTGTCACAGGTATATTTTTTTTGTTTTTTTACAAAGTCAGTATAAATATTCTGCCATAATCCATTTTTATCTTTATAATGTAAAGCTCCGCCGGCATTGCCAAAAAAAGTGAAAGAGCCATTATCATTTTTAAATGTCTTGCTGGTAAGATTCCTTTTTGACAGCACTTCTTTTTCAGGAGTAAAGCCCTCAAATATTCCCCCTTTTTCAAATCTCTTATCAGTTATTTTTGAATTAATATTATATAAATTTTGTTCAATATCCTTAAATTTATGTCTTACCTCAGAGCCGGATAACAAAATTATGTATTCTTCACTGCTTGCTCTTTCATTTATGTTTAAAGGAACTTTAACTCTTTTATTTTTTTCTCTGTATCCACTGTAATTTCTAATATCTATTTCTTTGGTATTAATAATATTTTTAAATTTATCAGGAATAATAAAAGATTTATTATATAAATAGTTTAGTTGTTTTATTTTTATTAAAGACATATTATTTATATCTTCGGATGTATAATAATTTAATGCTTTTTTATCAATCAACAGGCATTTGTTTGTTTGAGAATAAATATTATTACTAATAACAGATGCTAAAAAGATTAAAAATATTTCATCATATTTTATTCCCATCCTGATTAGCCTTTAAAAAATTAAATGAAATTGACCACATGAAACATACTGATTTTGTTCATCTTCATCTCCACACGCAATACA
>Ga0208905_1001525_pt1 | contig 11650 bp, 10 predicted proteins | sample AntAceMetag02UKS_FD_184776 | JGI IMG/M metagenome (GOLD analysis project Ga0208905, IMG submission 184776) | Saline lake microbial communities from Ace Lake, Antarctica - Antarctic Ace Lake Metagenome 02UKS (SPAdes) (version 2) | ecosystem: Environmental > Aquatic > Non-marine Saline and...
ACTTCCGGAGAAAGGAGAAATTTGTTAGGAGCTTTTCTCTTCTCCGGTGATGCTATTTATAAACTGATTAGCGTTCTCTCCGGAGGAGAAAAATCCCGTCTGGCTCTGGCAAAAATTCTGATGCAGGAATCTAATTTTCTAATACTCGATGAACCTACCAATCACCTGGATATAATAACTAAAGAATTGTTTCAGCGAGCTTTATTGAAATATTCGGGAACCATATTAATTGTTTCTCATGACCGTTACTTTCTGGACAATCTAATAGCTCGAGTAATTGAAATACGTGACGGGCGGATTTATAATTATCCCGGAAGCTATTCCTATTTTATAGAAAAACGAAATCAATTGTTAACAGAAACTAATGATAGCGGTTTACCTACTAAAAAAGTAGAACAGCAGAAGCTAAAGGTAAAAACTTTAGGTAAACTGAAAAAACGGGAAGAAGCGGAAGAACGAAATCGTACCTACCGACAGAATAAAGATATTCTGGATCAATTAAAATCGGTTGAAGAAGAAATAAAAAATTTAGAAAAAAATAAAACTAACACAGAAGCCCAACTATGTGACCCGGCAGTTCTTAAAGATTCAAAAAAAGTCCAGGAGCTGATGATTAATCTAAAAAAATCTAACCAGGAACTGGCCATCCTGACTAAAACACACAAAGAACTAAGCTTAAAAATTAAGGAAATCTAATAATATCTTTTTAGTACCGGTCCTTTAACAAATTTGCAACTAAATAATATTTTACTTGCAAAAATGTGTAATTACTAGTAGTTTCATTACCTACTTCAGCACTTTCTCGCAAGTCCTATTATTCTATAATACAAGCAAAAAACCTCTTTTTGTGCCCTCCTGAAAGCCTTATGCTATAAGGGTTTCAAGAGAAAAACGCCGTAAACGCTCGTAGGTGCGTTTCTTTGGGTTGACCTATACTTTACCCCTCGAAAATCGCCCTTTTTTAACTAAAATTTCACTCTTTCAAAAACTGAAAATGGCTATTTATAAGGTTTTGGTGATTTTGGAAGAGCAAAAATACCCCAAAATCAGGGTACTTAATTGCCCGATTTTTCGAAAATTGAGGCACGTCTAAAGATACTCTACGTGCGTTAAAAGGGCATTCTCTTAAAAACTATATTTTCTCTATCTAACCATTGCTAAAACTAATACATAAAGAAACAATTATCCTGTATATTATTTATTCAAGTAGTAGTTATAATATTGTCTGGAATTTCACCTTGAAATACTTGAATTATTTTTTTAGCTGCTTCTTTAGCCATTTTAATATTCGTTTCTACGGTATTTGTACCCATGTGAGGAGTTAATACCACATTAGGAAGGCAAGTTAATTCTTCAGGAACATATGGTTCAGTTTCAAACACTTCTAAAGCTGCTCCTTTTATTTTCTTCTCTTTTAAAGCTTCTATTAATGCATTTTGATCTACTACCGGTCCTCGAGAAGCATTTATTAAATAAGAGCTTTTCTTCATCATATCTAATTCTTTTTTTCCAATTAAATGATGAGTGTTTTCCATGTATGGAACATGTAAAGTAATATAATCCATTTCAGTAAGTAATTTTTCAAAAGTTAAGAAATTAACTTCTAATTCAGATTCTCTATCTTGTAAGACATCAAAATAATAGACATCCATCCCAAAAGCCAATGCTCTTCTTGCTACTGCTTTGCCAATTCTTCCGAAGCCAATAATACCAAGAAGTTTGTCAAAAAGTTCATGGCTATTAAATAAAAATGGATGCCAATTTTTATCATTTCCGTACCTAATATACTTATCTGCCTCAATTAGCCGTCGGCTTACTGCTAACATAATCATAAATGTTAACTCTGCAGTACTTTCTGTAACTACATCGGGTAAATTTGTAACCATAATTCCTTTTTTATTAGCGGCCTTTACATCTAAATTGTCATACCCGACGCCATAATTACTAATTATTTTTAATTTTTTTGCCATCTCTATAAAATCCGCACTAATTACATCGTTAACCGTAATAATCGCGTCCAAGTGAGGTGCTAAACGAAATAATTCTTCCCGAGGAAATGATTTACCTTCAACTTTTGGCATATAAATATGACTGTACTTTTTTAATTCTACTAAACCTTCCTCTGGTATATTTTTTGTAATCAAAACATTGTAAGCCAAAATTCCTTTCTCCTAATATTCACTTATTTATTATCGTATATTCTTTAATATTTCTTCAAACTTTCTTTTAAAAAATCGAGTGCTTGCAAAATATGCGCTTTAATCTTTTCTTGAGCTTGTTTAACCTTCCCTTCAATTATTAAAGAAAGTAATTCCCTATGCTCAACCGCTAATAATTGAAAGCGTTCATAAAAGCCACTTTCTAAATTAATTAAAACTTCTATTTGCGTTTGAAATCCGTCCCAAATATCAATTAATTTTTTATTGCCAGAAAAAATGCAAACATTACGGTGGAATTCGATATCTTTGCTAACTAAATCTTTCAATTGTTTTTTTTCAACATCTTTTTCTATATCTTCAACATTTTTCCTTAAACATCTTAAAATTTTCTCATTTTTGTTTTCTATCACTTTTTCTATTGCATAAGCCTCCAGCAATCCTCTTATACTATACATATCTTCAAGATCTTTCTTCCCAAGCAAGTTTACAAATATTCCCTTATAAGGAATGCTTACCACGACTCCCTCTTTTTTCAGCATATGCAATGCTTCCCTAACCGGAGAACGACTAATGCCCATATCCCTTGCAATTTGTGTTTCATTAATTCTTTCACCCGGTTTAATCATACCATTTACTATTGCTCTTTTAATATCAGTAGCTACTTCCTGAGCTATTACTTTTGGTTCTTTTTTTAAAAAAATCATTACCTATTCCTTCCTAAAAAAAATACCTCTTATTAGAAGTTAGTTATAAATCTTTTTATTGCCCTTAAAGAATTAATAAAAATTTAAGGTCATTAACATTTGTCCCGGTAGACCCGGTGATAATTGCATCACCCATTTTTTCAAACACTTCAACAGTGTTGTGCCAATCAAGTTCATGCTGGAGTGATATACCCAATTTTTTTGCCAGGTAAGTAGAGTTGGAGTCTGCAATAGCTCCTGCAATTTTCGTTGGTCCATCAGTACCATCAGTATCAAATCCTACTATTACTACATCTTTCAAATCTTCTAAATAGAGCAAAGCACTTAGGGTAAACTCTTGATTTGGACCACCTATTCCGTAATTACCTTCTAGTTTTATGGTAGTTTCACCCCCACCAATTATAACACAAGGAGTTTTGAGTGGCCTCTTATTTATTATAATTTCTTTAGCAATTGATATAAAAGTTCTTCCTAATTCCTTACTTTCTCCTTCAAACATAGTTGAAAGAATCATAGTATTAAAACCCATTTCTTTTGCTTTTGCTTCTGCTGCAATACAAGCTGTATCTCCAGCTACGATAATAAAATTATGTATCTGATGATTAGAAAGATTTTTAGGAGTTTCCATTTCAGAAGTAGCATTTTTAAGATAATTTCTTACAGATGGCGGTAATTTCTCCCAAAGTGTATACTTAGAAATAGCATTTCGAGCATCGTTAAATGTAGAAGTATCAGGTACAGTTGGACAGGTAATATAATCTAAAGGATCACCAATAACATCAGATACAGTCAAGTTAATTAAATGTGCTTCTGGGTGAATATTTTTCGCGAGTCTACCACCTTTTATTTGGCTTAAATGTTTGCGAACGGCATTTATTTCAATTATATTGGCACCGCAAGTAAGCAGCAACTTATTTACTGCTCTTTTTTCTTCTAAACTTACTTCGGGTACCGGTAAGGGCATAAGTGCAGAACTACCTCCGGTAATGCCTGCAAATACAATATCTCCTGGTTTTATTTTTTTAGCTAGTGTCATTGCTTCCTTGGCCGCTACAAGACCGGCCTCATCCGGAATAGGATGATTAGCTAAATATAATTTAGAATGCTTTAGGTATCCTTCTTGTCCGTATTTACAAATAACTATTCCATCAGTAATTTTATCCCCCAAAATTTCCTCTAGTGCTTTTGCAATTGGGAAAGTAGCTTTACCAGCTCCTAAAATAAAAATTCTTTTATGATCATGCAGATTAAAGGTTAAGCTTCCAACATGTAAATTATTATTCTTTAAAGAGACTAAATTTTTAGTTGCAATATATGGATTTGCTTTTTCTAATGAATAATCAATTATGTCCAAAGCTGCTTTACGCAATTTTATATTACCATGAGATAATAACTGTTTTTTGTTTTTAATGTAAGTCACTTTTACCTCTTTTCTAATTCCGCCTCGAGGCAGAAACCCTTACAGTTTCGTTAATGATCTCAACTACCAAATCCATTACAGGCTTCATTGTCAAGGTAGTATTATACCACGGGTTTATCCGTGGTATGAATACCATTATTTTATAAAATACATTTACCTTAAAGGGCCATCTTAAAATCTCTTCCCGCATATTTAGCCAAAGAACCAAGTTCTTGCTCAATTTGTAAAAGTCTATTATATTTCGAAGTTCTTTCACTACGTACTCCCGCACCAGTTTTAATCTGACCAGCGTTAAGGCTAACAGTAAAGTCTGCTAAAATTGGATCTTCTGTTTCACCTGAACGTTCTGAAACCATAATCCCCATACTATTTCTAAAAGCTATTTGTGCTGCATCTAAAGCCTCTGAAATAGTACCAATTTGATTAAATTTCCATAATAAGGCATTTGCACCTCCAAGACTGGAGCGCTCTTTGATTAATGCAGGATTAGTGCAGAAAAAATCATCACCAACAATTTGAATACCCAATTCCTTGGTTGCCTGAACAAAACCTTCGACATCATTTTCATCGAAGGGATCCTCTATAGATGCAATCGGGTAAGATTTGATTAAATCTTTATAGAAATCAACCATCTCGCCTGTCGTTAATTTATTTCCTTCCAAACTATAAAGTTTGGTTTCTTTATCATAGAAATGGCTAGCGGCAGAATCAAATCCGTATACAATTTTATCAGCAAATCTAGATAGCTCTACTGCATGGACTAAATGATCCATTGCTTCACGAACTTTGACAATTGGTGGCGCAAATCCCCCTTCATCTCCAACATTTGCTGCAATCTTACCGTAATTATCGATAATTATAGTCCTTAATTCTTCATTTACAGCATAACCAATTTCCATTGCTTCTTTAAAAGAATTAGCGCCTACGGGAAATATACACACTTCTTGAAAATCAAGATCGTTAGAAGTCAATTTACCACCGTTAATTAAGTTTAATAAAGGAACAGGAAGGACATGAGCATTGGGATTGATGTATCGATACAGCGGTAGGTCAGTTGCATTAGCTGCAGCCCGGGCACAAGCCAATGATACCGCAATGATTGCATTTCCACCTAAATTTTCTTTATTCTTAGTTCCATCAAGCTCTATCATTTTATAGTCTATTCTTCTTTGCTCCGTAACATCCATACCAATTAATGCAGGGGCAATAATTTCATTAACATTTTTAACTGCCTTGGTTACTCCTAAACCGTTAAAACGTTCTTCATTGTCTCTCAACTCGCTTGCTTCATTTGACCCGGTAGAACGTCCCGCAGGAGCATCGGCTTGCCCAATAATTTCATTATTTGCTTGAACTTCTACCCTAACAGTAGGAGTCCAGCGGCAATCTAATATCTCTCTTGCTTTAATAGCTGTAATTTTAAATTTACTCATCTTTTTCTCCTTTTTAAAATAATAATTTTTCATCATATAATTTCCGCTTTAAAATATCATTAATAAAACAAAAACCATAATTTTATTCTTCATTTTTCTTTAAATTTATACTAATACCGGTAAAGTCCTCTGTGGCTGAGGGAAAAATAATACTTTAGGCTTAGTTTTCCCGGATACATCTAAAGCTCTATTTACAGCATCCTGAGGGTTTTTAAAATACTCCAAATATATTTTTTTTAAAGTTTGTTCCTCTAAATTAGGTGATGAAGCAATAATTTTAATATTTTTCTTTAATATTTTACATAAAAGAAGCGCGTGATCCATTTGTATTTTGTAATTTTTCATAAGGTTACTAATAACCTCATCCAAAGTCTTTGCTCCCTCAAACGGTAAAAGCATATCATCTGAGTTAAAACCATCGGGACACAAACTATACAACACCATTATCCCATTTTCGGCCATAATCGATTCTAAAGAAATTAATGGTTTAATTGATTGATAAAAATCGATATTTAGTGGAAACCCAGGAGTAGTAACGACAATATCGGGTTTTTCTTCAATCTTTACCTGACAAAATGATTTTAAAAATTCAACCGCACTTTGATGAGCATCAATAATATTTCCTACAAAAAGGCCAATGGCGCAACCACTTGAATTAAGTACAAAATTTATACTAAAATGAATACCTAACATTTTTGCTGTCTCTACCATGTCTTTATGTATCGAATTGCCCGCTAAATATCCAGGCCTCGATCCAGATTTTAATATCATTTCAGGTCTATGATTTTTCTTTATAGTCTTTTCACTACTAATTCCTGGTAAAACTGACTTTCTTCCACCGGAAAATCCCGCAAATTCATGTGGTTCTACCTTGCCTATATTTATCCGTAAATCGGCTTGATAAACGGTTTTATTTACCTCTATCGGAGTACCAAAAGAAGTCTTCCCTAAAAATACCAATTCTTCGTTATTGTAAGGATCGTGATTTATTATTTTTATTTTATTTAAATAATCTTTGCCAACAATTTCTTCAATTTCTCTTGGAGTTGCTGGCCTATGTACTCCAAGTGCAATTACTACTACTATTTGTTTAAAATTAACTCCGGCAGTTTGAAGTTCCTTTAAAACTATTGGCATAATTTTTGATGTAGGTACTCCTCGGGTAGAATCAGAAACAATAATAGCTACCCTGTTAGCACCTTTGGCTAAATCTCTTAATAATTTACTATTAATCGGTTTTTCAAAGGAATCTTGAAATTCTTCAGGCCACCTTAATTCTTCTGGTTCTTCTATATTGATTAAACCGAGAAATTTTTCTTCATCTATTGCAATTTTAACTTTCTCTTTTATATCATAGTAAATTACATTTTTATCTTTAATTTCAGTGAAATACATAAATAAATTCCTCTAAAAGACAAATACGCCAATTTTATTTTTTTTCTTTTGAAGCAGCTTTGAAATCTTCAATTATGTGAGCTACCCCATATATACTCATTAAAAAAAACGATACCGGAATAGCGGCATAGGGCAAAGCTACTGGAATTCTTAAGGCTGGTGAAAACTGTCCTTGTACTCTTATCATTAAATCTACACCATAAATAACAGTCAACAAAGTAGCTACTAATGCCAGATATGGCATAGATCTTTCGAAAAATTTCTGAATTTTTTTAGGCATCATTTCCCGAAAAGTAAGTATGCCTAAATGACCGCGTTTTTTATGAATAATGCTCGCACTTAATAAAGCAAACCATACCAAAGAAAATCTAAGAAATTCTTCGGACCAGGTCAAAGAATTATTAAAAACATATCTTCTGATTACGTGTACCCAGGCTACAATTAACATTATTGCGCATATTGTCATTGCAGTATATAAAGTAATTTTTTCTAATATGTCACAAAATTTAAAAAACCAGTTTTTTTCTACTTCATTCACTATATTATCCACCTCTTACTTGAATAACTTATCTTTTATAATAATTTCGATATTATAAAAAGTTTCGGGAAAAAAGCAAGAGCGCTTTTCTCCCGAAACAGAGTTAATATTATAAGCCTGCTTTAATATCTTCCTCGGCTTTTTCAATGGCTTTTTGCCACTCATCTACAAAGGCTGGATCAGTATTTTTCTTAATCGCCTCTACTACTTTAGCTTGAGAAGCATCTCTCATTCTAGCTTTTTCCTCAGCTGAAACATCATTAATTATCATTCCTTTTTCAGTTAAGAGTCTGGCTAACTCTTCTTCACGGGCACTGTTAACAAATCTACTATAATTTTGCCCTAAAATTGCACCTTTTTCAATAATACTCTGTTGTTCTGGAGTTAAGCCATTAAACCATTTTAAGTCTGCAACTAATGGCATGGGATCATAAATATGACCAGTTAAGGAAGCGTATTTTTGTACTTCGTACAGCTTAATTCCCCATAAATTCGCCAAAGGATTTTCCTGTCCATCCACTATTCTTTGTTGTAGACTTAAATAAAGTTCAGTCCATGGAACTGGAGTAGGATTAGCACCTAATAATTTAAAATTCTCCATATGCATTGGAGCTTCCATAGTACGAATCTTAATATTTGCAAAATCTTCTACTTTAGTAATCGGCCGTACATTATTAGTAACGTGGCGAAAACCATTTTCCATAAAACTTAATCCTTTTAGGCCAACTTCTTCGCAAGATTCAAGCAATTTCTGTCCAACCGGACCATCTAAAACCATCCAAGCTAGATCATAACTATTAAAAGCAAAAGGAATATCTAAAACCATAAATTTGCTATTAAAAGTAGTCAACGGACCAGCGGAAGCAGTAGCCATTTCTAAAGAGCCGTTCTTGCATTGTTCAACTGATTCTCTTTCGGCGCCAAGCTGTGAATTAGGATAAACATCTACTGTCATTTCACCATTGGTTTTTTCTTCAACGTAATTTTTAAATATTTCCAAACCAATATTTTGTGGATGGGTTGGGGCATTACAAACCGATATTCTTACTTTTGTCACTGCAAACCCAACACTTGATAGAGACAATACTAATACTAATACTAATAAAACTGCTATACACTTCTTACTCATAATAAAATACTCTCCTTTTATAAATATTTTTTAAATTTCTAAAAACAGATATTTTTAAAAGTTTTTTCTATAAACATCCTCTCCTTTCTATTTTATATTTCTAATAGCCAAAAAGTCTGGGCAACCATAAAGTGAGTTGTGGAATATAAGTTATTAAAATTAGCGCTGCAATACTTACCGTAATAAAAGGTAAAACTTCCTTAACCGTATCTTCAATTTTAACTCCCGCCATAGGACTAGTAACAAAAAGAGCGATACCAAAGGGCGGAGTAGAAAGTCCAATTACTAAATTTACACATATAATCGCCCCGATCTGCAAAGGATCAACTCCTAATTTCCAGGCAATTGGAGCAAGAATTGGGCCTAATATTACTACTGAAGCATAATCATCCATAAACATTCCATTTATTAATAGTAATACATTTACCATTAATAGAAAAAGCCAGGTAGGAACATTAGAAAGTGGTTCAACTAACATATAAATAATCCGTTCATTAGCAATAGCCCAGGCAGTTACTGTAGCAGTACCAGCTAATAAAAGAACTAAACCTGAAGTTAACGCAGTTTCTAAAAAAATACCTGGCAGATCTGACCATTTTGCTTCTCGAAATACAAAAAAACTTATGATAAAAGCATAAAGTGCAGCAACTGCAGATGCTTCAGTAACTGTAAAAACACGACCAAAAATTCCACCTAAAATAATTACTGGTAAAAAAAGGGCTGGTAAAGATTTTTTAAATTGAGTCCACTTCTCTGGCCAATCAGTTTTTGAATGGTTGGGGTAATTACGCTTTTTAGCAATAAAATAAACTGTTACCATCTGAAAAAAAGCAATAATAAATGCTGGAGTAATTGCCGCCAAAAATAATCCTGCAATCGAAGTTCGGCCTGCTGACATACAATAAAGAATCATGAGTACGCTGGGTGGCATAATAGGTCCAAGTAATGAAGCACTCGCCATTACAGCTGAGCTAAAAGCTGGTTTATATCCCTCCTCTTTCATCATGGGAATTAAAAATGAACCCAGAGATGCAATTTCTGCGAGAGCTAATCCTACAATCGAACCCATGAATAAACAAGTTCCTATTGTTACCAGAGCTAAAGCTCCTCTTACATGACCGATAAAAGCATTAACAAAATCCGTTAAGTGACGAAGAAGGTGTCCTTTTGCCATAAATTGTCCGGTAAGTACAAAAAATGGGACAGCTAATAGAGCAAATCCATTCATTCCTTCAAACATTCGTTGAGTAACTAAGGTTAAGGGATATCCACCCACTATTAAATAAATTATTGAACTTAGCAATAAATTAAACGCAATAGGAAAACCAATAATTAATAAGACCAAGAAAGAAATTAATAAAGATAATAGTGCCAAAATTATTCACTCCCTTTAGAAAAGTATTCAATTGCAAAAGGTTCAACTATATGTTTATCAGCTCTTTTTCTCAATTATTTTTATCTTGATAATATGACTTATATTTTAGGCTTCAAAATATTGTTTTATAAATATTTCTAAATAATATTACATTTTAAATGGTCGACCGTCTACTATCTACCATTTATTATACTTTAAACTATTCTGTGTTTGGTGTCAAATAATTTTTTAATATTTTTATTATTATTTAAAGTGAAAATCCTCCCTAATCCCGCTACTGTTAAACAATAATAAACTTGACAATAATTCGCTTTGTCTATATTTCATGTTATAATAAATAACCTAAAAGGATCACTACTAAAATGCCGTTCTATACTTCCTTAAGGAGAATGAAATTATATATGGAAAATGACAATTATTGGCTAAAAATTACTAACTACGATTTAAAAACAGCAGAGGCAATGAATTAAACCCTTTAAATATCGCTGCTAGATATCCTGACCAGCAATTAGACATAATTAAAGAATTAGATTTTAATTATTCCTCCAAACTACTTGAAAATACAAGGAGATTATTGAAATGGTTAAGGACAGGGCTGCAATAATAAATAAAATTAAAAAATATATTAAAGCCTTAGAAAAAAATATTACAATATATAAAGTAATTCTTTATGGTTCATGGGCAAATGGAAAACCTGATGAATTTAGCGATATAGATTTGGCTATATTTTCTCCTAACTTTGGCAAACATAAACTAAAAGAACTACAATTGCTTTCAAAGTTATCCTGGAAAATTGATGAATCAATAGAAGCTATACCTTATTCTTCTAATAGATTACTTACTAAAAATCCTAAAAATTTTGCATATAAAATTATAAAAACAGGAGAAACAATTTACGATAGGACTTTGAAGCATTAAAAGTTTAAAAAAGTATAATCAATATCACCTTCCCCCTCGGGGGGTTCAATATAGGACTATTTTCTCCGGCCAGGGAGTTTTCCTGGCCATTTTCCAGGTTTTATCAATATATTGATTAGTATATTTCTGCTCGATCAAATGAAAAAGATAAGCCCCTTTATTAGTTAATTTATAATCATCCTCGTTGTTTTCTATTATTCCCAATAACTTTCCCACCTTTATTTCCCACGGAAACTCAGAATCGAGGTCTTTATTGAATAATTGAAAAAAATTATTCTTATTAACATCTAAATTATAACAGCTCCAAAAAAGCCAATACAAATATCTTGCCCACTCAGAAAAATTTAATATTAACGCAGTGGGAATTCGGTTATCTTCCAGTGTATTTATATATTCGGTTACCGAAAAAGTATTTATGCGAAAGTTGTCCTTAAGCAGGGTGGTTGCGCTGGGTCCAAATCCCAGAAAATTATCTCTTGTAATAGAAGAATATTTGGGGGTATCTTTTTTAGCAAAAGTCCAGACAGAGGTTCTGCTAAATCCTATTTCCTTGCTGGTCTTTACAATTGAATCTAATAA